>OEQY01000424.1_pt1 | contig 9398 bp, 6 predicted proteins | sample 1539871 | NCBI WGS metagenome assembly OEQY01 (sample SAMEA3891877, study PRJEB23780) | metagenome | biome: terrestrial biome; feature: animal house; material: Caecal content | place: Italy | collected 2015-05-05 | reverse complement strand
GCCTGCTGACGCCGGGGCTGCAAGCCCCCCGGGACAAGCGCCGCCTCCTGATCGCCGGGGTGGCGGCGGGGTTTGCAGGGCTGTTCCGCACCCCGCTGGCGGCCACGCTGTTTGCGCTGGAGCTGTTCCACATCGGGGTGGCCCAGTACGACGCCCTGCTGCCCGCGGCGGTGGCGGCCCTGACCGCCTCGGCGGTCAGCGGGGCGCTGGGGGTCCGGCCGGCCGTCGTGGCCCTGGGGGCGGAGGCCCCCGCCTTCACGGTGGAGACCCTGATCGCCCTGGCGGTGCTGGGGGCGGCCTGCGGCCTGGCGGGCCGGCTGTTCGTGGAGCTGCTCCACGGCCTGAAGGACCGGTTCGGCCGGTGGATGCCCGGGGCGTACCAGCGGATCGTGCTGGTGGGGGCCCTGGTGGCCTTGTTCGGCCTGGCCACCGGCAGCCGCTACAACGGCCTGAGCGAGGGGCTGTCGGCGGCGGCCCTGGCCGGGGGCAGCCTGTACGCCTGGGACTGGCTGGCCAAGCTCTGCCTGACCGCCGTCTGCCTGGCGGCGGGCTTCCAGGGGGGCGAGGTGGCCCCGCTGTTCACCATCGGGGCCTGCCTGGGGGCGGTGCTGGCCGGGCCGCTGGGCCTGCCGGCGCCCCTGGGGGCGGCTTTGGCCTATGCGGCGGTGTTCGCCGCCGGCACCAACACCCTGGCTTCCCCCATCCTGGTGGGGCTGGAGCTGTTCGGGGGCGAATACTTCGGCAGCTTTTTCCTGGTGTGCGTCATGGCCTACGCCTGCAACGGCGGGCACTCCATCTACCCCCAGACGCCCCTGGAGGAGTAAGCGAAATTTCATCCTTGCCCCGGGGGGCGGGTTATGGTACACTTTACCATAATGAAAATGTTACAGGAGGGTGAACTGGTTTGAAGATCAAAACGCACATCGCAAAGCGCCTGGCGGCAGGGCTGCTGGCAGGGGCTCTCGTCCTGGGGGCGGCCCCCCAGGCGCTGGCCGCCGGCACCATCGGCGGGGCCGACACCGCGCAGGTGCCCGTCGCCCGCCAGATCGAGCAGGAAAACTGCATCCGGTGGCTGCTGGACCTGCTGGGCCTGGGCGGCAGCAAGGACAAGATCACGGTGGACTACCTCAACGTCCGGGGCCAGGGCCTGCGCCGGAACGTCCGGATGGACCTGGTGGACTGCCTGGTGGGCATCACCTACACCGAGCTGGGGTCGATCGGCAATTTTGCCGAAATTTCGGACCGCGCCGCCGCCGAGGCCTGGAAGGCCCAGGCCGTCGCCATCCATTCCTATCTGGAATACCAGAACCAGTACGGCTCGTCGGCCAACGCGCTGACCTACACCCCGGTGGACCAGATCCCCGCCGCCACCCGCCGCCAGATGGAAAACGCCATCGAAGAGGTGGCGGACCTCATCCTGGTCTACGACGCAGGGGGCGGCTACTCGGTCTGCGACGCGGTGTTCTCCTGCAGCGCGGGCTATAACACCCAGACCGGCGTCTACGGCACCTGCTCGGCCAAAGACGCCTGGGGCACCGACGTGCCCTACCTGCAAAGCGTGGAAAGCCCCTACGAGGAGCAGTACCACAACATCCTGCGCCGGGTGGTGGGCAAGGACTACCGGATGCTGGAGTACAACGACAGCCGCCACCCCGACGAGCCCTACGTCAGCGCCGACACCAGCCACAAGAGCCTGGGCGGCTTTGTCCAGTACGACACCCTGGTGGTGAACGGGCGCAGCTACCGCTATCTCAACCAGTTCGTCAGCTCGCGGTACTGCTTCGACTTCACCGCCGACGCCAACGGCACCCCCGCCATGGCCTACTACGGCTACGGCCACGGGGTGGGCATGAGCCAGTGCGGCGCGGTGGGCTTTGCCCAGGAGCGGGGCTACGACTACCGGCAGATCCTCTCCACCTACTACACCGGCGCCTCCCTGATGGACAGCTCGGACGGCAGCGTCTCCTCCGGCGGGTTCAACCTGTGGGATTTCCTATTCGGATGGCTGCCGTTCTGACGAAACAGCTGGGAAACAGCACAAGCAAAACGGTTGCGCCTGGGAACTGCCGATGGTATAATGGAACCATTCAACAGGAATGGCGGGAATCCGGACGTGAATTTTAATTTTGTATGTAAAATTGACAGAGAATTGTATAGGGTCGTATCAGATGACATTCAAACAGACGAGGTCATTATTACAGCACAGCAGATCGCTCACATTGAAGAAGGGCACCCTGGCGCTTATGTCCAGTTTATGCAATATCTGCCGCGGGTACTTCGTGATCCGGACTTCATCTTGCGGGGCAATAAGCCGCATACTGCGTTGGTAATCAAGCAGATTGTCGAAGAGGATGCCATTACAGAAGTGGTTCTGCGGCTTAAGGTATCGAGCGACCCGGTTGCTTACCGGAATTCCATCATTACCCTTTGGCACATCAGTCCGAAGCGTTTCCACCGACTGCTCCGTCAGAGTGAAATTCTTTACAAAAAAGAATAATTGTGTTATACTATACATAGGATAAGGCCGGTGTTTGAGGTGGTCAATTTCGTGGCAGCCACACGCCGCTGGTACAGACAGGGGAAACCCGAGAGATGCAGGAGAACGCCACGCCTGCCAAATACCGGCCGATGGGGATCGCAGTGATGCGGTCCCCATTTCCGTTTTAGCGTCACCCGAAAGCACTCTGCCCCGCCTTGTAACGGGGCGGCTTTTGTGGTATGATAAAAAGGCAGACTGCGCGGGGACGCCCCCTGCGCACGGATCATTTGAACGATACAGGAGGCAGCGCCCCCTTTGGGCGCGGGAAAGAGAAGAATGAGCGAAGAATGCACCCATGATTGTTCCAGCTGCGGGCTGGACTGCGCCAGCCGCCAGGCCCCGCAGCACGAAGCACCCAACCCCCACAGCAGCGTCAAAAAGGTGATCGGCGTGGTGTCCGGCAAGGGCGGCGTCGGCAAGAGCATGACCAGCGCCCTGCTGGCCTGCGCCATGCGCCGCCGCGGCTACCACTGCGGCATCCTGGACGCCGACATCACCGGCCCGTCCATCCCCAAGCTGTTCGGCATCCATGGCCGGGCCATGGCCGACAGCCAGGGCTGCTGGCCCATCCAGAGCCGGATGGGCATCGACGTGATGAGCATCAACCTGCTGGTGGAAAACGAGGAGGACCCCGTGGTCTGGCGCGGCCCGGTCATCGCCGGGGCGGTCAAGCAGTTCTGGACCGATGTGGTCTGGAAGGACGTGGACTTCCTCTTTGTGGATATGCCCCCGGGCACCGGCGACGTGCCCCTGACCGTGTTCCAGAGCCTGCCGGTGGACGGCATCATCGTGGTGGCCAGCCCCCAGGAGCTGGTCAGCATGATCGTGGCCAAGGCGGTCAACATGGCCCAGATGATGAACATCCCCATCCTGGGCATCATCGAAAACATGAGCTATCTGGTCTGCCCCGACTGCGGCAGGCACATCTCCCTGTTCGGCGAGAGCCATGTGGAGCAGATCGCCGCCAAGCACGGCCTGAAGGTGCTGGCCAAAATGCCCATCGACCCCCAGCTGGCCCAGCTGGCCGACGAGGGCCGCATCGAGGCCTACGGCGGCGAGTTCCTGGAGGGCGCAGCCGACGCGGTCCAGAAGCTGATCTGACCCGCCGCGCTCTTTTGCGGCGGGCGCGGAAAGGAGCAAACCATGAACTATCAGGACGAAAACGCCCGCGCCATCGACCGCTGGGTGGAAGAAGGCTGGGAGTGGGGCCGCCCCATCTCCCACGAACAGTATGCCGCCGCCCTGCGGGGGGAGTGGGACGTCCTGCTCACCCCCACCAAGCCGGTGCCCCACGCCTGGTTCGGGGAGCTGAAAGGCAAAAAGGTGCTGGGCCTGGCCAGCGGCGGGGGCCAGCAGATCCCCATTTTTGCGGCGCTGGGGGCGGCGTGCACCGTTTTGGACTACTCCCCCCGCCAGCTGGAAAGCGAGCGGATGGTCTCCGAGCGGGAGGGCTACCCCGTCCAGATCGTCCGGGCCGACATGACAAAGCCCCTGCCCTTTGCGGACGGGAGCTTTGACCTGATCTTCCACCCGGTGTCCAACTGCTATGTGGAAAAGGTGGAGCCCATCTTCCGGGAGTGCTTCCGGGTGCTCCGGCCCGGCGGCGTGCTGCTGGGGGGCTACGACAACGGCTTTGGCTACACCGTGGACGAGGCCGAAGAGCGGGTGATCTACAGCCTGCCCTTCAACCCCCTGCAAAACCCGGACCAGATGCGGGAGCTGCAGCAGACCGACAGCGGCGTCCAGTTCTCCCACACCATGGAGGAGCAGCTGGGGGGCCAGTTGGCCGCCGGCTTCCGGCTGACCGGCCTCTACGAGGACACCAACGGCGCCGGCCGGCTGCACGAGATGGGCATCCCCTGCTTTATCGCGGTGCGGGCGGTCAAACCCCTGTAAACACTTCGCAAAGGCTCGCTTTACATTGTGAAGCGGGCCTTTCTTTTTTTGTTTTATTTTTGCTTTTCTGAAGCGGGCGTTGGTTTTATTTTGCTTTTTTTAAAAAATCTTTCATCCCGCTATTGAAAATTTTTCCTGAATGCTTTATAATAATAAAGCACCCTGCGCCAGAGGGGGCCGGCCGTTTTGACCGGGGCCGGTTCGGACAGCAGGGTCCTGGTAAAAGAACGGGGGAGGGGCGGCCCGCTGCGGCCGCCGGCGGCCCCCGGATTGGGAAAGGAGTATCTTTCACTATGCTGACGAACGAATATTTGAAGCGCGTCTACGAGGGCCTGGCCCGGCGCAACGCCCACGAGCCCGAGTTCCTGCAGGCGGTGATCGAGGTGCTGGAGAGCATCCAGCCCCTGGTGGAAAAGCACCCCGAGTACGAGAAGGCCGGCCTGATCGAGCGCCTGGTGGAGCCCGAGCGGATCATCACCTTCCGTGTGCCCTGGGTGGACGACCAGGGCAAGGTGCAGGTCAACCGCGGCTACCGCGTCCAGTTCAACAGCGCCATCGGCCCCTACAAGGGCGGCCTGCGCTTCCATCCCTCCGTCAACCAGAGCATCCTCAAGTTCCTCGGCTTCGAGCAGGTGTTCAAGAACAGCCTCACCACCCTGCCCATGGGCGGCGGCAAGGGCGGCTCGGACTTTGACCCCAAGGGCAAGAGCGACATGGAGGTCATGCGCTTCTGCCAGAGCTTTATGACCGAGCTGTACCGCCACATCGGCCAGTTTGTGGACTGCCCCGCCGGCGACATCGGCGTGGGCGGCCGCGAGGTGGGCTATATGTTCGGCCAGTACAAGCGGCTGACCAACAGCTTCCAGGGCGGCATGATCACCGGCAAGGGCCTGACCTTCGGCGGCTCGCTGGTGCGCACCGAGGCCACCGGCTACGGCCTGTGCTACTTCACCGCCGAGGCCCTCAAGTGCATGCGGAGCGACAGCTTTGCCGGCAAGACGGTGGTCATCTCCGGCTCGGGCAACGTGGCCATCTACGCCTGCGAAAAGGCCACCCAGCTGGGCGGCAAGGTGGTCACCATGAGCGACTCCAACGGCTACGTCTACGACCCCAACGGCATCGACCTGGCCTACGTCAAGGACCTGAAGGAGGTCCGCCGCGGCCGCATCAAGGAGTACGCCGAGACCCACCCCTCCGCTACTTATGTGGCCGACTGCCGCCGCATCTGGGAGACCCCCTGCGACATCGCGCTGCCCTGCGCCACCCAGAACGAGATCGACAAGGCCTCGGCCGAGACCCTGGTCAAGAACGGCTGCACCGTCGTCTGCGAGGGCGCCAACATGCCCAGCACCCCCGAGGCCATCCAGGTCTACCTGGACAACGGCGTGCTGTATGGCCCCGCCAAGGCCACCAACGCCGGCGGCGTGGCCACCTCCGGCCTGGAGATGAGCCAGAACAGCGAGCGCCTGAGCTGGACCTTTGAGGAAGTGGACGCCAAGCTGAAGGGCATCATGGAGGGCATCTTCCACGCCAGCTACGACGCCTCCAAGGAGGTCGGCCAGGAGGGCAACCTGATGGTGGGCGCCAACTGCGCGGGCTTCCTGAAGGTGGCCACCGCCATGCTGGCCCAGGGCATCACCTACTAAGAGGAGCCCTCTCCGTCACAGTCCGCTTGCGCGTCCTGTGCCACCTCCCCCACGGGGGAGGCAAGAGCACGCCCGTGGGTGCCGGCTAGGTGGTGGTAAGGCGCACTTCTCTGCGGCTTTGCCTTACCACTCGTTTGCCGGGTTTGACGGCGGTACGCTTGGCTCCCCCTGTGGGGGAGCTGGCGAGCGAAGCGAGACTGAGAGGGGAGTTTATTACACGGAACAAGGGCGTTCCTGTCAGGGCTTTGGGGCCCGGCGGGGGCGCCCTTTTGGGTTCCGGCATCCAACAGCCATTCTCTTTCCTATCCTAGGGGTGTATCTGAGAAGTCAAAAATGCTGGGATATTCGCCAAAAAGCGCCAGATGCAAGGCGCATGAGCGCCGCACTCCTTGGTGGAATGCAAGCGAATGCAACGCAGCAGATGGGGCTTTTTGGTAGAATAGAACAGCGTTGGGGAATTTTCAGATACACCCTAGAGATATTTTATAATAGCGGCCCTTTTTTGTCAAGCAAAATTGGGCAGATGGTGGAATAAAATCTTCTGTATACAGCAAAAATGTAAAAACGCAGGATTTTATTCATTCGCCATCTCGATCCGCCGGTCGCAGATCTCCAGCGCCGCGGGCCGGTGGGTGATGATCAGCACCGTCTTGTCGGTCATCTGCCGGAGATTGGCCAGCAGCCGGCGCTCGGTCTCCTCGTCCAGGGAGCTGGTGCACTCGTCCAGGATCAGGACAGGCCGGTCCGAAAAGACCGCCCGGGCGATGGCGATCCGCTGCATCTGCCCTTCCGACAAGCCGCAGCCCCGCTCGCCCAGGCAGGTGTCCAGGCCCTGTTCCAACCCGGACACGAACTCGCCGGCGCAGGCGATGTCCAGCGCCCGGGCCAGCCGTTCTTCCTGCGCCATGGCGCCCGGGTCGCCAAAGGCCACGATCTCCCGGATGGTCCCGCTCATCAGCTGGTTGCCCTGGGGCACATAGGCAAACAGGCCCCGCCAGGCGGGGGTCAGGGGAGTCTTGCCGTGAACGCCCTGTATATAACGCTCGCCGGCATCCAGTGGGTAAAGGCACATCAGCAGTTTGAGCAGAGTGCTTTTCCCGCAGCCGGAATGGCCGGTAAAGGCCACGTACTCCCCTTTTCGGATCTCCAGGTCCAGATGGTCGATGACCGCCAGCCGTTCCGCAGTCCGGCCGGCGCCCTCCTGCACCTTGTAGGAGAAGCTGGCGTCCCGGATACCCAGGCTGCAAAACTCCTCCCGGTAATACCGGGCGATCTCTCCGGCCGGCAGCCGGCTGGCATCCCCGTCGTCGGGATAGGCCTCGGCCTCCATCAGGCGCTCGGCGCTGGCGATCATGGCATAATACTGGGGCACCACCCCTGTAATGCCCGCCATCGGAGACTGCACCTGCCCCACCAGCTGCAAAACGGCGGTAAAGGTGCCGTAAGACACCGTCCCCTGCAGGATGCCATAACCGCAGTAGAGCGCCGCCAGGAGGTAGCCTCCTTCGGCCAGCCCCCAAAAGCCAAAATTGAACAGGTTGGAAAAGCGGTTCCGCTTCAGGCGGGCGGCCTTGTGCCGCTCCATCCTGGCGGCGGCCTCGGCGCAGGTCTCGTCCTCCATCGAAAAGACCCGGACGATCATCATGCTTTCCAGCCGCTCCTGGACAAAGGCCAGCACCGCCGCCCCTGCCTCCTGGATGCGCTTGTGCATCCGCTTGAGGATCTTCCGCAGGGAAACCGTCAGCACCAGCACGACGCAGCCCGCCGGCACCAGAATGTAGAAAAACGCCGGTTCCAAGAGGAACAGAGCCGCCAGCGCTCCGCCCAGCCGGGCCAGCAGGCCGGCCAGCCGGGGCAGCAGGTCCACCATATTCCCGGCCACCACCGCCGTATCCGAGGTCAGCCGCGACACCCAGTCCCCCGAGTGGCGCGCCGTAACCGTGGCGTAATCCTTGTGCAGCAGGCAGGCGAACAGCCTCTGCTTGAAGCGGTTTTCCAGCGAGGCCCGCGCCCACTCGGAGACCAGGCTGTCCGCCGCATTCAGGAGCATTTGCCCCAGGGTCATGGCCGCCAGAGCGGCCGCCGCCCCCAAAAAGGGCTCCATCTGCCCCGCCGCTGCCCGGTCCACCAGATTGCCGAACAGCAGAGCATACGCCACGCTGCTGGCTCCCAGCACCATGTCCAGCAGGGCGATGCCCACCACTGCCAGCTTGTACCGGCCGGCTACCTGTCCCAGCCAGCGCAGGGTATTCTGATGTTCCTGCGCGCTCTTTGCTTGCCCGCTCATGCGCCGGTAGAAACGCCGTATTTGGCTTCGGCTTCTTGGATGGCTTGAAGGATCCGTTCCTCGTAGCCATTTTTCCAAAAAGCGCACATCTCCCGGTCACAGCCCATCAAATTCTTGTCCGGTCCGGCCAAGGCGGATGCCCGGCATCCTCCGCCGCACTTATAGCGATAGGCACAGGCATTGCATTCAGGATTAGCAGCCAACAAGTCCCGGATTCGTCCGTTGACAAACCGCATATAATAGCCGCCGCTCAATCCCTGTTTCAGCCCAATATCCTGCACCAGCGGAAAACGGTTTTGCTCCGGACTGGACGCCATAGGCATACAGGGCAGCAGCCGGCCCTCCGGCGTAATATAGCAGGCCCAGCGAGTAATTCCGCAAAGATAGCAATCCAGGCACTTTTCAGTCCCATCATAGTGCCGCACCTTCAGTTCCGCCGGGCCATCCGAGCGAAGTTCTACAACGCCGCCAAACTCCAGCCGTTTGATCGGCCGGCCGGCTTTATAGTACCAATCAATGTATGGGAGCATGGCCCTTGTATACTCTTCACGGGTCATTTCATTACCCTGGCTGTTGCAGCGCCAGAGATCTGTCATATCCACGGTGGACACTTTTAGATCGTCCACGCCAACTGCCTTCAAGGCTTCCACCGTCTGCGGCAAAGTATGCAAGTTGCCGCGGTGGATGCACATGGCCGCATTGGTCTTGAAACCGTGCTCATGCAACAGGCGAAACGCCCGCAAAGCAGCTTTTTCCGCACCGGAAACGCCGCGCATCCAATCGTGCCAGCCTACGCCATCAAAACTGATCTGCACATTCGGCTTAATGCCCCGTAATTCAAACTGCTCAATCAGTTCTTCATTGACCAGCCACCCATTGGTATAGATCTGGCCAATCGTCATCTTATAGGATAAAATCCGGTCAATCAACTGCCATAGGTCTTTTCGCACAAACAATTCTCCGCCGGTCAGATCCACCCGCAGGACGCCACAGCCCGCCATCTGGTCGATCAGATCCATGGCCTGTTCCG
>OEQY01000421.1_pt1 | contig 9450 bp, 9 predicted proteins | sample 1539871 | NCBI WGS metagenome assembly OEQY01 (sample SAMEA3891877, study PRJEB23780) | metagenome | biome: terrestrial biome; feature: animal house; material: Caecal content | place: Italy | collected 2015-05-05 | reverse complement strand
CCCGTGGCAATCACGGATTCCTGCGGCTCAAGCGAGCAGACCGCATCCGCCTCCTGTTCCAGAAAACAGTCGATGCCGTCCTCGTCGACCATGGCCTGCAGTTTTCGCCCGCTTCGCGCCTGAATGACGTCGTCCGTATCGAGAAACGGAAGATTGAGCAGCTCCGAAAGCCGCCGGCCCACCGTGCTCTTCCCGCACCCGGGCATGCCGATGAGGACGATGCTGCGCATGATGCATCCATTCCCTTCCGGCCGCGCGTCGCGCGGCGTCCCATGATAATGCTTTATTTTACCGCATACGGGCGCAGATTTCAAGCGCGCCGTTTGTAAGAGTTGCGCATTTGGTGTCGAAATGAATATTTTTTCACTTTCAGGTTGAATCTTTATCCTGTTCGTTGTATAATTAGTCATTCTCAAATGTGTCCAGATCAATCGATCCCGTTCAAGGAGGTCTTTCTATGGATTTGATGCGCTACGCCGCTCAGGCGCCTTTTGCGCAGCGGCATCTGTTGACGCTGCAGGACTGGAGCGAGGACGAAATTCTGCAATCTCTCTCCCTTGCCCTGCGGCTCAAGGCGGACCTGAAGGCCGGCCTGCGTCCCACGCCCCTGGCAGGAAAGACGCTGGCCATGATCTTTGCCAAGTCGTCGACGCGCACGCGCGTGTCGTTTGAGGTGGGCGCGCGTCAGCTGGGCGCCGACGCGCTGTTTCTGTCGACGGCTGACATTCAGCTGGGCCGCGGCGAGCCGATCTCGGATACGGCGCGCGTGCTCTCGCGGATGGTCGACGGCATCATGATCCGCACATTCGCGCAGGCCGATCTCGAGCAGCTCGCTCTGCATGGCTCCATTCCGGTCATCAACGGGCTGACGGATGAGTTCCACCCCTGCCAGATCCTGGCTGACCTGCTGACGGTCTACGAGCACAAGGGAAAGCTCAAGGGGCTCAAGGTCGCGTTCATCGGGGATGGCAACAACATGGCCCATTCCATGCTCATCGGCTGCTCCAAGCTCGGCATCGACGTGGCCGTCGCCTCGCCCGCCGGTTACGCGCCCAAGGCGCGCTATGTCGCCTGGGCGCAGGAAAATGCGCAGGCCCACGGCAGCCTCGTGCGCGTGACGGAGGATCCGGCCGAAGCGGTCTGCGGCGCGGATGTCGTATGCACGGACGTGTGGGCCAGCATGGGCCAGGAGGCCGAGGCGCAGGCGCGCCGCGCGGCATTTGCCGGCTATCAGGTGGACGAGGCGCTGCTGGCCCGCGCAAGGGCGGATGCGATCTTCCTGCACTGCCTGCCGGCGCACCGCGGCGAAGAGGTCGCGGCAGGCGTCATCGACGGCCCGCAGTCAGTCGTGTTCGACGAGGCGGAGAACCGTCTGCACGCGCAGAAGGCCGTCCTGGCGCTGCTGATGGGCTGATCAGTTCAGTTCGTCCAGGGAGAGCGCAAAGCTGGGGACCATCTCGATCATGAAGTCCTCCACCTCGTCCAGGTCGATCTTCTGAATGCTCTCCTTGATGCTCTGCGCGGCCTTTTCAAACTCGCGATTGCCCGCCTTGAGTTCGTCCAGGCACTTGACATAGGCCGCGATGCGGTCCGCCGCCTTCACGACCCGCCAGGCCGGCTGTTCCTCGTCGGGCACGAGCAGCGGCTCATACGCGCCGCGCAGGTCGTCCGGCAGCATGGCGAGCAATCGCTCGGCCGCGCCCTTTTCAACCTGCTTGTAGGCCGTCTTGATCTCCTCGTTCTGGTATTTGATCGGCGTGGCCAGGTCGCCCGTGAGCACCTCGCCGGCGTCGTGAAAGAGCGCCAGCTGCGCGATGTAGCCCACGTCGTAGCCGCGCCCGTAGCGCGTGTTGCCGATGGTGGCGATGCCGTGGGCGATGAAGGCGACCTGCGCCGTATGCTCCGCGACGTTTTCGCTGAACGTATTGCGCATCAGGCTCCAACGGTAGATGTGATTTAGGCGCGAAAGATAGGCGAAAAAGTGGTTCATATCTTCATTCTCCTTGACAAAAAAGAGGAATCTGTGTATAATGGCTGCGAATTGAATAGCCGCTGGGGGCGCGTTATGCTGAGATGGCGAAAGCCAGTCCCTTTGAACCTGTGTAGATAATCCTACCGTAGGGAAGCGATACCAAGGAAGACAGTTCGTCTGCTCCGGCCGCGCCTTCGCTAGGAGGCGCGGCCGTCTTTGTTCCTTCGAGCGGTGATTCAATCCAGATCATTTTATCAGGAGGAATCCGCCATGTTCGAAAAGTTTGCCGACTTTGCCCAGTCCTGGACCGCGTGGGCGACGGTCATCGTGCTCGCCGTGTTCGCCGCGGCGATGATCGTCGTCATGCGCAAGAACCCGAAGTGGACGACCCAGATGCTGACCAACGCCGCGCTGTGCCTGGCCCTCTCCTTCATTCTGTCCTACATCAAGCTCTTTGAGCTGCCGCAGGGCGGATCGGTCACCTGCGCGTCGCTGCTGCCCGTCATCGCGTTCGCATACGCCTATGGGCTGGCGCCGGGCCTCGTGGTCGGCTTTGCCTATGGCCTGCTTCAGATGATTCAGGATCCGTGGATCGTCGGCTTCACGCAGGCGATGCTCGACTACCCCATTGCCTTCGGCGCGATCGGCCTGGCGGGGCTGGCGCACAAGCTGCCCTCGAAGTATGGCTTCGTCGTCGGCATCGTGCTGGTCGGCATCGTGCGCTTCGTGTGCCACACCGTCAGCGGCGTCGTGTTCTTTGCCTCCTACGCGGAAGGCACGGGCCTGTCCCCGCTGGTGTATTCCCTCTCCTACAATTCCTTTGTGTTCGTCGATCTGGCCATCGACCTGGTGGTCATCGCCATTCCGGCCGTGCGCAGGGCGCTGGACCGTATGCGTCCCGCACCTGTCACGCACGCCGCACAGTGATCAGCAGCGGGCCGAAAGGGCACGCACCAAACGGTGCGTGCCCTTGTTTTCTGTGTACGGACGGTTTACAGCGTATACTCCGGCTTCGCAGCGGGACGTCCCGTCATCTCTTCGCGCGCCTTCACGTACTTCTCGGCGGGATTGCCCAGCACGGCGTAGGACGCGATCTTGCTCGTCTCCACGCCCGGCTGGTTGAACGCGTCGATGTCCAGCAGTTCGCCCGTGTAGGCCGTGCACATCTCGAAGAAGTAGAGCAGCTGGCCGATCGTGTAGGCGTTGACCTCGGGCAGCACGATCGTCTGGTTCATGCGGCCGGCCTTGTACAGCGCATACTCCGTACCCTGGCGCTCCGCCTCGATGAGCTGGTTGTGGGACTTGCCGCCCAGGAACGCCACATCCGGGAACGCCTCGCATCCATGCGGGATGGGCGTCTCGCTGCGGAACGCCTCGACCTTGAGGAACGTGACGACCTTGTCATACGGGCCCTCGGTGTACAGCTGCAGCTGCGAGTGCTGATCCGTCACGCCCAGGGACTTGGTGGGCGTCTGGCCGTAGTTGACCGCCATGCCCTTGCGGGTGACGTTCTTTCCCAGGCTCTCGGCCCACAGCTGGCAGAACCAGTCGGCGATATACTTGAGCGAGTCGGCATACGGCATGACGACCTGCACGTTCAGATCCATGTCGACCATGGCGATGTACTGGAGCACCGCCTCCAGGAGCGCCGGGTTCTTCCACACGTCGTCCGTCTTGCAGCGCTCGTCCATCGCCGCCGCGCCCGCGAGCATCGCGCGGATGTCGATGCCGCACACCGCCGCAGGCACCAGGCCGACCGGGCACATCTCGGAGAAGCGGCCGCCGACGCCGTCGGGAATATAGAAGGTGTCAAAGCCCTCTTCCTTGGCGATCTTGATCAGATTGCCCTTCGCATGGTCCGTCACGGCAATGATCTGGCGCTGCCAGCCCTCGCCGACCTCGCGCTTGAGCAGCTCGGAGACGATCAGATACTGCGACATCGTCTCGGCCGTCGCGCCCGACTTGGTGATCACACAGAAGCACGTCTTGTGCACATCCACGACGTCCAGCAGCGCGGCCATGCGCTCGGGATCGATGTTGTCCTCGACGTAGAGGCGCGGACCGCCGCGCTTCTCAGCGGGCAGTTCGTTGTAATGCAGGTGGTTGAGCGCCTGCTGCACGGCGATCGGACCCAGCGCGGAGCCGCCGATGCCCAGCACGACAAACGCATCGTAGTCCTTGCGCACGCGCGCGGCCACGCGCTCGATCTCGCAGACGATCTCTTCCTGGTTGTACGGAAGATCCATCCATCCAAGCCAACCGGTTCCACGGCGCGCCTGCACCTGACGCTGCGCGGCAGCCGCAAACGGCGCGTACTCTTCGACGGTGGAAGCGGCGATGCCGTACTGCATGCCGAGCGTGTCCGCCATCATGTGATTGACGTCCAGACGAATCTGCTTCTTATCCATGATGCACATCCCTTTCCTGCTGCATTTAATGCCATCCACTATTATACACGATTCGCGGTTTTTTGTGAAGCGATCTCCATCGTCTTTCTCAGATAAGCGAGCGAATCGGCGAGTTCCGCCTCATCCAGGAAGAGATTGGCGTATGGTTCGAGAATGACCGGCCCATCATAGCCCGCCGCACGCAGCGCCATTGCGAGCGCCGCAAAGTCATATATGCCGCGCCCGGGCAGGCACAGCCTGCCGGAGGCGTCAAAGTCGCAGACGTGGACATTGCACAGCCTGTCGCCCATCTCGCGCGCAAACTCGACCGCGTCAAACCCGCTTTGCATCGCCTGTTTGACGTCGAGCACGAATCCGACATGCGGACACGCGCGGCGCACGGCCCGCACGCGCTCTGGCGACGTCAGCTGGCACCAGCTGACGTTTTCCCAGCACAGGCGCACGCCGTGCGCGGAGGCCGCCGCGCACAGCTCCTCAATGCGCGGCGCATCCTGTTCAAAGGTGGCCTCCATGCGCCTTCCCCTGGCGCTGCTGCGCCCATGATAGACGTAGCGGCGCGCCCCGAACGCCTCTGCAGCGCACAGCACGCCCTCCAACAGGCGCTCCGCATCCGCGCGCTGCCTGCGCGAGGGACTGAACAGGCTGGTCTCAAACGCCGTGCCGAGCGGATGGACGCTCGTGGCGGGGATTCCAGCCAGCGCCGCTTTCACCGTTTCGCCGAAGGAGGCGCTGTATTCGCTCGGCGTCTGCAGAAAGACCTCCGCGCAGTCCACATCCAATGCGCGCAGACGCGCGGCTGCCTCTTCCGTCTCCAGCCGGCCGTAAAAGGCCGCCGTCGTGAGTCCCAGCCGCATGTGTCCTCCTCCTCTCGCCTCTCTTCTCAGCCGTTCACGCGGACCGTGCCGACCAGCTCCTGCGCCCGGACGACCTGCTGCTGCGCGCAATAGGCCTCGAGCTCGCGCACAATCCGCGGGCAGGCGTAGGCGTCCATGAAGTTGGCCGTGCCGACCATGACGGCCTGCGCGCCGACCAGCATGAAGCTGGCCGCGTCCTCGCCCGTCACGATGCCGCCCATGCCCACGACCGGAATACGCACCGCCTGCGCCGCCTGCCACACCATGCGCAGCGCCACAGGCCGCACCGCGGGGCCGGACAGGCCGCCCACGTTGTTGTGGAGCACCATGCGCCGCGTGCGCGGATCGACGGCGATGCCGGTGAGCGTGTTGATCAGCGAGATGCAGTCCGCGCCGCCCTCCTGGGCCGCGAGCGCGTTTTCACGGATGTCGGCGACGTTGGGCGAGAGCTTGACCATCAGCGGCTTCTTGGCGCACGCGCGTACCGCTTTGGTGATGGCATAGACGCTCTCGGGACGCACGCCGAACGCCACGCCGCCCTCCTTCACGTTCGGGCAGGAGATGTTCATCTCCAGCATGTGCACGCCGGAGGCCGAGAGCTTCTCGGCCATGCGGCAGTAGTCCTCCTCGGTGCTGCCCGCCATGTTGGCGATGACGGCCACGTCCTTTTGCAAAAGCCAAGGCAGGTCCTCTTCGATGAACGCGTCCACGCCAGGATTTTGCAGGCCCACGCTGTTGAGCATGCCGGAGGGCGTCTCCGCCACGCGGTGCGGCGGATTGCCCAGGCGCTTTTTCAGCGTCAGGCCCTTGACCGAAATGCCGCCCAGCAGCGAGATGTCATACAGCTGGTCGTATTCGCGGCCGAATCCGAACGTGCCGGAGGCCGCGATGACCGGGTTTTTCAGGTGCACGCCGCACAGGTCCAGCGACAGATCAATCATCGAAGAGCACCTCCCCTGCGTCGAATACGGGCCCGTCCACGCATACGCGCCGATAATCGAAGCCGTCCGCCGCGCGCACCTTGCAGTTGCACACCAGGCACGCGCCCAGGCCGCAGCCCATGCGCTCCTCGAGCGAGAGCTGGCAGGGAATGTTCCGCTCCAGCGCGATGCGCTGCACGGCGCGCAGCATGGGCGCGGGGCCGCACGCAAACATCATGTCCGGCGCGCCTGCGTCGAGCGCGCGCAGCAGCGGCGCCGTGATGATCCCGCTCTCCCCGAGCGTCCCGTCATCCGTCGCCACGTGCACGGGGCAGGAGAGTCCATCCAGTCCATAGGCAAACGCCTTGCCGCGGTATCCAAAGAAGGCCTCACAGTCGCACGCGCCAGAAAACGCATCCAGTGCGCCGCGCACCGGCGCGACGCCGACGCCGCCGCCGATGAAGAAGGCTCGCCGCGCGCCGCGCAGCTCAAAGCCGCGGCCGATGGGGCCGAGCACGTCCACGGTATCGCCGGGGTGCAGCGCGCGCAGGCGTTTCGTCCCCTCGCCCTTCACCTGAATGGCCATCGAAAGCGTACCCGTCCCGGCGTCAAAGCCCATCAGGCTGATGGGCCTGCGCAGGATGTTCGCGCCGGCGCCCGGAACGGCCACATGCACAAACTGGCCGGGCGCGGCCGACCGCGCGATGCCGGGCGCGGAGAGCTCCAGCAGAAAGATGTCCTGCGCGATGTCCTCGCAGCGCAGGACCTTCGCAATCGTCTGTTCCATGGCCTTACCTCAGCGCCTTGCCGGCCGTCGCCAGCGCGGAGGCGATGTCCTCGCGCATGCGCACGGCCTCTTCGCGCGCCGCCTGCGCAAAGGGCACGCCCTCGCGCTTCTTCCATGCGCACAGGATCGAGCGCGAGGCGTTGACGATCGCGCCCAGGCCGCGCGCGTCAAAGCAGCCCGCAAGGTCCGCGCCGGTCGCGCCCTGCGCGCCGTAGCCGGGCACGAGGAAGAAGGTCTGCGGCAGGCGCACGCGCAGCGCGGCGCCCTGCGCCGGATAGGTCGCGCCCACGACCGCGCCCACGGCGCTGTATCCATACTCGCCCACCAGGTCTGCGCCCCAGTCCCTGACCAGATCGCCCACAACCTCATAGACCGTGCGTCCGTCGGCGACCTTCATGTCCTGCAGCTGACCGGAGGACGGATTGCTCGTCTTGACCAGGACGAAGATGCCCGTCCCGTGCGCCGCGGCCTGCTTCGTGAACGGCGCCACGCCGTCCGCGCCCAGGTACGGATTGACGGTCGCAAAGTCCGCCTCAAACGCGCGAACCTTCGCGCCCGCGGCGTCGGTCTGGCCGATGTAGGCGGCTGCATAGGCCTCCGCCGTCGCGCCGATGTCGTTGCGCTTGACATCCGCCATGACGGACAGGCCGCGGCTGCGCGCGTAGGCCATGGTATCGGCAAAGCACTGCATGCCGGCTGGGCCGTACATCTCGTAGTAGGCAACCTGCACCTTCACCGCAGGCACGATGTCGCACAGCGCATCGACCAGCGCACGGTTGTAGGCGAAGATCGCCTTCGCCGCATCCTCCAGGGTGTGCACGCCGTCAGGCATCACCTCGCGCAGGAACGACTCCGGCAGGTACTCCAGGCGCGTGTCCAGCCCCGCGACGGTCGGGTTCTTCTTCTCGATGATGCGCGAGATCAGCAGGTCCATCTGTTGCATGTTCAGGCCTCCTCATAGATCGTCCGGCCCGCGCACAGCGTGCGCTTCACGCGGCCGGTATAGGTTCTGCCGTCAAAGGGCGTGTTCTTCGACTTGGAGTGCAGCTTGGCGGCATCGACCGTCCAGCTCCGGGCGAGATCCACCAGCGCAATGTCCGCGCGCGCGCCGGGCGCGAGCGTGCCGGCCGGCAGGTTCAGGATGCGCGCCGGCTTGCAGGTCATCAGGGAGACGAGCCTGGGCAGGTCCATGTATCCCTTCTCGACGAGCTCGGTGTAGCACACCGCAAACGCCGTCTCAAAGCCGACCATGCCCGACGCCGCGAGCGGATACTCGACGTTCTTCTCATCCGCATGGTGCGGCGCGTGGTCGGTGGCGATGCAGTCAATCGTGCCGTCCACCAGACCGGCGATCACCGCCAGCCGGTCCTCCTCCGTGCGCAGCGGCGGATTGACGCGCGTGTTCGTGTCGTAGCCCTCCACCCATGCGTCCGTCGCGCCGATGTAGTGCGGCGCGGTCTCGGCGGTCACGCGCACGCCGCGCGCCTTCGCCTCGCGGATGAGCTGCACGCCGCCCTTGGTGGAGACATGGCACAGGTGAATGCGCTTGCCGTACGTCTCGGCGACGAGGATGTCGCGCGCGATCATGACCTCCTCCGCCGCGCGCGTCGTGCCGCGCAGGCCCAGCAGCGTGGACATGTAGCCCTCGTTCATCACGCCGCCGTCGACCAGATCTGGATCCTCGCTGTGCGAGACGACCGGCACGTCGAAGTGATCCGCATAGATCAGCGCCAGCCGCATCAGGTTGGAGTTGACCACCGGCTTGCCGTCGTCGGAGATGGCGACGATGCCCGCCTCCTTCATCGTGCCGATCTCGGCCAGCTCTCCGCCCTTCAGGCCCTTGGAGATCGCGCCGATGGGATAGACGTGCACGCCGCTGCCGACCGTCGCGGCCCGCTCGAGGATGTAGCGCGTCACGGCCGCGCAGTCGTTGACGGGGCTCGTATTGGGCATGCAGCAGATGCTGGTGAAGCCGCCGGCCGCAGCCGACCGCGTGCCGGTGGCGATATCCTCTTTGTACTCAAAGCCGGGATCGCGCAGGTGGCAGTGGATGTCCACCAGGCCCGGCAGCACGCACAGGCCGGATGCGTCGATCACCTCGGCGCCGTCCTCCTGCGCATGCGCGCACAGCTCCGCGATGCGGCCATCCTCGATCAGCACGTCCATCACGCCGTCCAGATTCTGCGAGGGATCGATCACACGTCCCCCACGAAGGATCGTCTTCATCATGCCTGCACCTCTCTTCTCGTCAACAGGTAGAGCAGCGCCATGCGCACCGCCACGCCGCTTTGCACCTGCTCGGCGATGACGCTCTGGTCGCTGTCGGCGACGGAGCTTGCGATCTCCACGCCGCGGTTCATGGGGCCTGGATGCATGACCAGCGCGCCGGGCCTGGCTAGTTTGACGCGCTCCGGCGTCCGTATTCCGCCGCCTACCTCGATTTGCAAATGGCTATTTTCTAACAGCTTCGTTATGGTTTTCTGGTTGCTCAGCGTTCCGTCTCTGGCGC
>OEQY01000420.1_pt1 | contig 9463 bp, 10 predicted proteins | sample 1539871 | NCBI WGS metagenome assembly OEQY01 (sample SAMEA3891877, study PRJEB23780) | metagenome | biome: terrestrial biome; feature: animal house; material: Caecal content | place: Italy | collected 2015-05-05 | reverse complement strand
CGCTATTATATTGAGAGCCTCTACTCCCACTACGCCCACACCCACTATGGGGAGCACCTGGATGTGACCCGGGAGATCATCGAGGCCCAGTGCCCCCAGTACCTGCCCGCCTTTGACCGGGTGATGCGCCGGACCTGGGGACACATGTTCAACATGTTTGTGATGAAGGGGGAGAAGTGCGACGCCTACTGCGCCTGGCTCTTCCCCATTTTGGAGCAGCTGGAGGGCCGGGTGGACTACCGGAGCCTGGACCCCTTCCAGGCCCGCCTCTTTGGCCGGGTCAGCGAGTTGCTGCTGGATGTGTGGCTGGAGACCAACGGGTACGCCTACCAGGAGCTGCCCCTGGTGTCCACCGAGCCGGTGAACTGGTGGAAGAAGGGGACCTCCTTTTTGAAGGCCAAGTTCTCCGGGAAGAAGTATGGCTCCAGTTTTTGAGACGTTGGAATAGGTGAAATTGGAATGGAAGAGGAAAAGATAACCGTCAGTGTGGTGGTACCTGTGTACCAGACGCCCCTGGAGCTGCTGCGCCGGTGCCTGGACAGCCTGGAGGCCCAGACCCTGGAGGGGGTGGAGGTGCTGCTGGCCTTTGACGAGCCGGCGGACGGGTACCGGGACACCGTGGCCCCCTACGCCCAGCGCATGGCCCTGCGGGTGCTGGAACTGCCCCACGGGGGTGTGTCGGCGGCCCGGAATGCGGGCATCCGCCACGCCCAGGGGGAGTGGATCTCCTTTGTGGATGCCGACGACTGGATTGACCCGGAGATGCTGGCCCGACAGGTCCAGGAGGGGGAGAGCAGGGGCGCGGATATCATCATGACCGAGCACGTCATGGAGTACGGAGCCAGCTCCCAGCCCCGCGGCTATCAGAGTCAGGCCATGCTCTTTGCGGGGGAGGACAAGCGCCGCTTTGAGTGCGACGTACTCAAGCCCCAGACGGGAGCGGGGTTTGTCACCGCCAAGCTGCTGCGCCGGGCGCTGCTCATGGAGAGAGAGATTTTCTTCCGGGAGGAGCTGTCGGCGGCGGAGGATGCGGAGTTTGACGGAACCTGCGTGCGCTGCGGCGGCGAGACCGTCTCCCTGCGCGACGTGGCCAACCGCTCGCTCGCGGCGGGCGCGCAGGAGCTGTTCGCATCCGCGTCGCACGGCTCGCCCGTGTCGCCGCCGCCGTTCATGGCGGGCGCGGCGGAGGTCGATATCGACCCCGAGACCGGCGAGGTGCGCGTGGTGGACTACTGTGCGGTCGTCGACTGCGGCACGGTCGTCAATCCAAACCTTGCGCGCGTGCAGACCGAGGGCGGCATCGCCCAGGGCATCGGCATGGCGCTCTATGAGGACGTGCGCATGACGGACAGGGGCCGCATGATGAGCAACTCCTTCATGCAGTACAAGATCCCCACGCGCCTGGATGTGCCCAGCATCCGCGTGGAGTTTGAGCAGAGCTACGAGCCCACGGGCCCGTTCGGCGCCAAGTCCATCGGCGAAATCGTCATCAACACGCCCGCGCCCGCCATCGCCGACGCCGTGTACAACGCCGTGGGCGTGCGCGTGACCGACCTGCCCATCACGCCCGAAAAGGTGCTGCGGGGCATGGGACGGCTGTGAGGCTGGGCGTAATCCTGCTCGCGGCCGGGCGCGGCGTGCGCTTTGGCGGAGACAAGCTCGCGGCATGCGTGGAGGGCAGGACGCTGTTTGCGCGCGCGCTGGACGTCGCCGCCGCGCTGGGCGCCAGCCGGTGCGTGGCCGTCGTGTCGGATCCGGCGCGGGCGCTGGAGGCGAAGGCACGGGGCCTTCTGCCCGTGCTGAACGACCGGCCGGAGGCGGGCATCTCCCGCTCGATCCGCCTGGGCCTGGATGCGTGCGACGCCAGCGGGGCGTGCGACGCCGGCGGGGCATGCGATGCCTATCTGTTCATGGTCGGCGATCAGCCGTACCTGCGCGCGCAGAGCGTGCGGGCGCTCATCGAGACGTGGGAGCGCGGGCGCTGCGCCATCGCGTGCCTGGGCTGCGGCGGGGAGCCGGGCAATCCCGTGATCTTTGCGGCGCGCTTTGCGCCGGAGCTGCGCGCGCTTTCGGGCGACGTGGGCGGCAAGCGCGTGATGCGGGCGCACCCGGAGCTGGTGCGCATCGTGCAGGCGGATCCGCGGGAGCTGTGGGACATGGACACACCTCAGGAGAGGAGGCAGAACCCGTGCAACAGGGACTGATTCACGTCTACTATGGAGACGGCAAGGGCAAGACCACCGCGGCGATGGGCCTGGCGCTGCGCGCGCTGGGCGCGCAGGAGCTGCTCTTCGTCGTGCCGGTTTACCAGCCGGACGCTCAGCCGGACGCCTTCACGCGCTGCGCGCTGTGCCATGCGCGGCGCTTCGCCCGGATCGAGGGCGCGCGCGTGCTGACGCCGGCGATGCCGCGCGGCGTGGGCGCGCTGTCGGCGCGGAGGGTGGAGGAATGTGAACAGGCGGGCTATGACTGTGCGGTGGAGGCGCTGGACGGACTGCTGACGGCCTGGGGCGTGAGCGGCGGGCGCATACTGCCCTTTCGTCCGCGCCGCTGAATCAGCCGATGGGCTGAACGGGCATCATGACCGTTCCCTCGCGGACGTAGACGTATTCGAACACGGCGCCGTACTGGCGTCCGCCGACGGTGGTGGACAGGCGCAGCGCGTATTGGCCGGGCAGGACGTACTCGCCCTCGTCGTCGCGCCCGTCCCAGTAGAAGAGCGACGCCTCGGGCGTGAGCGCATTGGGCCTGGAAGGAACGGAGCGCGCGAGGCTGCGCACGTGCACGCCGAGCGCGGTGTACACATCCAGCGTAAGGGACACGGGAAAGTCGTGGAACGCTTCGATGACCAGCTCGCGTTCCTCGCCGAGCGTGAGCGAGAGCGGCGCGGCAAGCGAGAGCTGCGGATTGCCGACGATGGGCTGCACGGAGATGAGGCGGCTCTCGGCGACCTCGGTGCCCGCATCGGATTCGGCGATCACCTGAAGCAGCGCATAGCCGGCCACGTCCGAGGCGAGCGAATCGACCGACAGCGACAGGGCGCGCTCCTTGCGCCCGGCGCGGACCATGCCGTCGGCGCTCTCGCTCGTATCCAGAATGCGCTGGGCGCTTTCCCACATCCAGCGGCCCTGCTGGTGGTAGACGATCTGGTAGCTGATGCGCGCGTCGCGCAGCGCGGTAAAGGAGAACGTGAGCGTCGGATCGTCGTATGTGAGGATGGAATTCCCCAGCGAGAAGTAGGCGATCGCCGCGGTCGACGTATCGGGCACGGCCTGGACGTCATAGGAGAAGAGGACGAAGTCATCCTGCTCGGGATAGCACTGGACGCTGGAGGTACCGTTGGCCCGCAGCAGATAGTCGGACAGCTCCTCGAGCGTGATCGCGCCGTCGCGGTTCTGGTCCGCCTCATACTGCCCGCCCTGGGGCGTCAGCGCGTGATAGAGCGCCAGCGCAAAGTACGACGAACCCTGCGCGCCGTAGCCGCCCGCGTTCCAGTAGAACGCATCCTCATAGCCGCCGCTGGAGGCGATGACCTTGTATCCCGCCCGGTTCAACGGCAGGCTCATCGAGCGCACGACGGACATGGGCATGCCCTTGCCGATGAACGCGCCGGAGTTGCACGCATCCAGTATGATGACCTTGGTGCCGGGTACGCCGTCCAGATACTCGGCCAGCTGTGCGGCGGTGATCGAGTCCTCGGCGACGCCGTTGCTGAGCAGCAGGCGCGCGGGCTCGTCCGGCCTGGAAGCGTCATACAGGCCGTGCGTACTCAGGTAAAGAAGCGACACGTCGTCCTCCTGCGCGCCCGCAAACGCCTGGGCGATCGCCTCGCCCAGCGCGGCGGAGGAGGCGATCGTCCCATTCTCGACGCGCAGGTCCGACGGCGCGACGCTTTGGGCAAAGGCGCTCGTCAAGAGGCGCAGGTTGTTGCCGGCCGACGGCGCAATGCTCTCGGCGCTGAGAAAATTTTCACAGGCGACGAAGAGCGCACGAACCGAACCCTCGCCCGAAGCGGACGTGGGGAAGAGCCACAGCGCAAGCAGCACCGCCGCGCAGAGCATATGACGCAGGAGCGTTTTTGTCCAGCCGACGCAGCGCATCATGCCTTCGCTCCGTTTCCGAGGGTCGATATACAAAACTCATTATACCGCATCCCGCGCGCCGCGGGAAGCGAACGCACGATAAAAAGCGGATGAGAAATACAGCCGGAGATCCCTCTATATGTTATACGCAGAAAAGGGCGGGAAGGTTACAAAGATTTGAGAAAAAGATGACAATCTTCCCACTCCGCCTATAGCATACCATCTTTTTGCGAAAACGTAAAGCCGGACCGCAAAAGCGGCCCGGCGGAGGGGAGGAGACGTCAGCCGTCGCGCCAGCGCTTGAGCTGCGGAAACACGCGCCGCATGCGCTCGCGCGCCGCCTCCGGCGTCAGGCCGGGGCAGGCGGCCGTCTCCGGCCCGACGCAGAACTCGATCATCTCCTCCATCGTCCAGTCCGTGGTGAACGCGCCGTCCCGATAGCAATAGCTGCAGTAGTCCCGGCTGCGCGTGCCGTCTCGCTCGGTGCCGTATTCGCTGCCGGGCACGTCCATGGGCATGCCGCAGCTCTGGCAGAAGGGTCTTTCGGTCATGGGGCAGTCCTCCTTTATTGCGTGGTGCCCCCCATTGTACGCCCCCAAACCTGACAGCAGCGCGTCAGGTTTGACCGGATTCATATCTTTGGGCTACGCGCAGCGCCATCTCCCGCAGCCGCGTGCGCGCCGTCTCGGGCGCGAGCACCTCCAGGGCGTCGCCATAGGAGAGCAGGAAGGAGAGCAATGCGCTGCCGGCCGGCAGAAACAGCCGCGCCGTGACGGAACCGTCCGGGCCTTCCGAGAGCTGGGCGGGCGCGAAGTCGTCCATCGCGCGAAAGGCTGCCTCCGGCGCGATGCGCACGACGACCTCCTCGGGCGGCGCGTCGCCCCACCAGGCCACGTCGATGTCCGGCGCGTCCGGCAGGCCGTCCGGAAAGCGCTCCTGCGTGGCGCGCACGTCCGACATGCGCGAGAGGCGGAACGTGCGGTAGGCCTCCCGCTCGCAGCACCAGGCCTGCAGGTACCACGCCGACGCCTTGAAGCACAATCGTGCCGGCCAGACGCGCCGCATCCGGCGCGAGCCGTCCGCCCCGCGGTAGGAAAACGTCACCACGCGCCGCTCGCGCAGCGCCGAGCGCAGCAGCGCGAACCGCTCGTCCTTCACCCCGGCCGCGCCCCAGGAGGACAGGTCGACCTCCAGCCAGTCCTGCGCCTCGCGCGTAAACAGGCCCGAGAGCTTGCGCAGGGCCGAGCGCGCGTCCTGCTCCGACGCGGCCAGGCCCTTGACGGCCATGAGCAGCGCGTCCTTTTCGCCCTCGGACAGCGCGGCGCGCGAGAGCGTGAACCCCTCCATCAGCGCGATGCCGCCGCCGCGCCCGCGGCAGGCGTAGACGGGAATGCCCGCCGCGCTCAGCGCCTCCACGTCGCGATAGACCGTGCGCACGCTCACGCCCAGCCGCTCGGCCAGCTCGCCCGCCCGGACCTGCCTGCGCTCCAGCAGCGCGTACAGCACCTCGAACAGGCGCGCGGTCATGTCGTTTCCTCCTCCCACTCGTCCAGCAGCTGCAGCGCGGCGATCCGGGCGGCCTTCATCGCCGTGGGCAACGGCAGCGCGCGCAGCGCCTGCGCGTCCACCCAGCGGCAGCCGGGCAGATCGGGCGCGTCCGGACTGGAGAGGGCATGCAGCGCCATCTCCCAGATGATGTGGGTGAACACGTGCCGCGCATCGCCCAGCGGCGCGTCGTACGCCGCCTGTATGCCGGTATCGGCCAACGCGCGTGCGAGCGACTCGGGCTGCGTCGCATCCTCAAAGAGCGGGAAGACCCAAAGTCCGCCCAACAGGCGCTCGGCGCGTTGGCGCAGCAACACGCGCCCGCCGCAGCGCACGATCGCCACGCCCATGCGCTGCACACGCTGGGGCCGGGCCTTCTTCTTGATGGGCAGATCCTGCGCGTCGCCGCGCGCACATGCGTCGCACTGCGCCTGCGCCGGGCACAGCAGGCAGCGCGGCGCGCCGGGCACGCAGACCGTCGCGCCCAGCTCCATCATCGCGTTGGTGAAATCGCCCGTGCGCGCGGGCGGCACGAGCGACTGCGCGTGCGCGGCGATGGCGCGCCGCACCGGCGGGCGCGTGACGTCTTCCCGCACGCCCCAGAGCCGCGACACGACGCGTTCGACGTTGCCATCCACCGCAGCCACGCGCTCGCCAAAGCAGATCGATGCGATCGCGCCTGCCGTGTACGGCCCGATGCCGGGCAGTCCGCGCAGCTGCGCGGACGTGGCGGGCAGCTCGCCCCCATATTCGCAGACGATGCGCCGTGCGGCGGATTGCAGATTGCGCGCGCGGGAATAATATCCCAGGCCCTCCCAGGCCTTGAGCACGTCCTCCTCGGGCGCCTCCGCCAGCGCGCGCACGTCCGGGAAGCGCAGCACAAACCGCTCGTAATAGGGAATCGCCGTCTCCGCGCGCGTCTGCTGGAGCATGATCTCCGAGATCCAGACGCGATAGGGATCGCGCGTCTGCCGCCAGGGCAGCGCGCGGTGCCCGGCGTCGTACCAGTCAAGCAGCGCGCGGGCAAATTGCGTTGTATCCATGGCAAACCTCCGTGCTGCCATTGTAGCACAGAGCGGATGCGCGCGCCAACGGGAAATCGTCCCGCCCGCATGAAGAGACAGGGAGGAAAAAGAAAAAATACGAATTTTTGTGCAGATTTGCCACTTGTCACGGCGGGGAGAATGGCTTAAACTAATCACCGTGAATTAGCACTCGCTTCGTGAGAGTGCTAACAATAAAGGCGCAAAGAGATATTCCAGATGAGACAACATTCCATCAAGGAGGCATTGTTTTATGAACGTAAAGCCGCTGTTTGACCGCGTGGTCATCAAGAACCTGGAGTCCGAAGAGACGAGCAAGGGTGGCATCATCCTGGCCGGCAGCGCCAAGGAAAAGCCCCAGACCGCGCAGGTGCTGGCCGTGGGCCCCGGCGGCGTGGTGGACGGCAAGGAGGTCACCATGCAGGTGCAGGTCGGCCAGAAGGTCATCTACTCCAAGTATGCCGGCACCGAGGTCAAGATCGACGGCGAAGAGCTGATCATCGTCCGTCAGAGCGACATCCTGGCCATCGTGGAATAAGCCCGACAGTTTGGAATTAAAGAAAGGAAGTTATCGTTATGGCGAAGCAGATCATTTTCGGGGAAGAGGCCCGTCACGCGCTGGAGCGCGGCGTCAACGCGCTGGCTGATACCGTCAAGATCACCCTGGGGCCGAAGGGCCGCAACGTCGTGCTGGACAAGAAGTTCGGCTCTCCGCTGATCACCAACGACGGCGTGACCATCGCCAAGGAGGTCGAGCTGGAGGACGCCTTTGAGAACATGGGCGCGCAGCTGGTCAAGGAAGTCGCCACCAAGACGAACGACGTGGCGGGCGACGGCACCACCACCGCCACGCTCCTGGCGCAGGCGATGATCCGCGAGGGCCTGAAGAACCTGGCCGCGGGCGCGAACCCGATGGTCGTGAAAAAGGGCATGCAGATGGCTGTGGACGCCGTCGTTGAAGCGATCCACAACGAAGCGAAGCCCGTCAAGACCAGCGATGACATCGCGCGTATCGCCACCATCTCCGCTGCCGACGAATTCATCGGCAAGCTCATCGCCGACGCGATGGAAAAGGTCACGGCGGACGGCGTTATCACCATCGAGGAATCTAAGACGAGCGAGACCTACAGCGACGTGGTCGAGGGTATGCAATTCGACCGCGGCTACATCTCGCCCTACATGGTCACGGATACCGACAAGATGGAGGCGGTTCTCGACGATCCGTACATCCTCATCACGGATAAGAAGATCTCCAACATCCAGGAGATCCTGCCCCTGCTTGAAAAGATTGTCAACGCGGGCCAGAAGCTCCTCATCATCGCTGAGGATGTGGAGGGCGAAGCGCTTTCCACCATTCTCGTAAACAAGCTGCGCGGCACGTTCACCTGCGTCTGCGTCAAAGCCCCGGGCTTCGGCGACAGAAGAAAGGAAATGCTGCAGGATATCGCCATCCTGACAGGCGGCGAAGTGATCACCGCCGACCTCGGCTTGGAGCTGAAAGACGCGGACATCCCGCAGCTCGGCCGTGCGAAGCAGGTCAAAGTCACGAAAGAAAATACGACCATCGTAGACGGTGCAGGCGACAGCGATGCGATCAAGGGCCGCGTGGCGCAGATCCGCAGCCAGATCGAGACCACGACCTCGGACTTCGACCGCGAGAAGCTGCAAGAGCGTCTTGCCAAGCTCGCAGGCGGCGTAGCGGTCATCCGTGTTGGCGCTGCGACTGAGACCGAAATGAAAGAAAAGAAGCTGCGCATCGAGGACGCGCTGGCAGCCACCAAGGCGGCTGTGGAAGAGGGCTCCGTCGCCGGCGGCGGTGTGGCGCTGCTTGAAGCGATCCCCGCAGTCGAAAAGCTCCTTGAAACGCAAGAGGATGCAGACCTGAAGACAGGCATCCGCATCGTGCTCAAGGCGATCGAAGAGCCGGTCCGCCAGATCGCGGCGAACGCAGGGCTTGAAGGTTCGGTCATCGTCAATGAGATCGTCAACAAAAAGCAGCCCGGCTACGGCTTCAACTTTGCGGCGGAAACCTATGTCGATATGTTTGAAGCGGGCATCTTGGATCCTGCAAAGGTCACGCGCTCCGCACTGCAGAACGCAGCTTCCGTGGCGGCCATGGTGCTGACCACCGAATCGCTGGTATCGGATATTCCCGATCCGAAAGCAGACGCGGCGGCTGCCGCTGCTATGGCACAGGCCGGCGGCGGGATGTATTAAGCCAAACGCCGAAACCTTGAAATAAAAACCCCCGAAAGGTCACAAAGCCTTTCGGGGGTTTTAATATCGCTTTTCCGCTATGGCGCCAATGTCCACGCTCAGCGGGAAACAGCGCGTTACCTCTGCGGTGTATAAAACAATTCCTCAAAGCTCGCACCGAGCAATTCTTTGAGCAGCCTGATTTCGTCGGGATAGACATGCCGCTGCCCCACCTCGATCTTGGCAAGGGCGCTTCTGGTCATATCGCAGCCGTTAAGCTGGAGCTTTACGGCAAGCTGCTCTTGTGTCATGTGCCGGCTTTCCCGCAGCCGCCTGATATTCTGCCCGAAGATCTTTTCGTATTCCGCGTTCATGCTACCGCCTTAAAATTGCACTCATACAAGTGCAGATGTTGACTTTATTGTAGCAGTATGCTATACTATATTTGCACTTATACAGGTGCAAAACAAAATGAAGGGGTATTTTTATGAAAGAGTTTGAGGACAAAACCAAGTCGATGCCAAACGATGATTCGCTGCAAGGCGCTTCGGCCGTGGATGCGAAAGATACAGAAGCGCAGCCTGCGCCCGCCGAATC
>OEQY01000417.1_pt1 | contig 9513 bp, 9 predicted proteins | sample 1539871 | NCBI WGS metagenome assembly OEQY01 (sample SAMEA3891877, study PRJEB23780) | metagenome | biome: terrestrial biome; feature: animal house; material: Caecal content | place: Italy | collected 2015-05-05 | reverse complement strand
TCCTGCATAGATTCTTGTTATTTTATTGCGAAAAGTTTTTATTCTTTACTGCTGTAAAGCAGAAATAATTATGGTTGAGAGAAGCATTCTTATGTAATGGAGAAATGAAGTGTATAATTTCTGACAACATTTTTAAAAAATAATAGAGATGCTGTCACAGTATCTTTCTTTTCTAAGATTTTTCCTTTGTGCTAAACTAATGATGATTCAATGAAGTGAAATAAGAATATTGTAAAAGCATAGAAAGAACTGGGAGGAATACTATGTGGCTAGATGATTTATCATTAAGAGTACAAGAACTAAAGCAAGAAAATCCAAATGTAGCAGAGATTATTAGTGAAATGGAAGAAAATCAAACCATCTTTTTATCTCATATCTCACATGAATTAAGAAATGTATTAACATTAATGAATAGTTCACTGCAATTTTTAGAAACATCGCATCCTGAAATTATGATGTATAAGTATTGGAGAGAAGTAAAAAAAGACTGTAGTTATATGCTTTCGTTTGTAAATCAAATGAATGATTATAATAATAGTATAAGATTAGATTGTCAAAAGGTGGATTTATACAAGCTATTAAGGGATACTTACCAGGCATGTCTTCCATTAACAGAAAATACAGAAAAAATATTAACATTTCGTTGTCAGAGTGATATTCCTGCAATTTATGCAGATAAGACAAAGTTGTATGAAGCGTTTTTAAATTTAATAAAAAATGCACTTGAGGCGATCGATGAGAAAGGAATTGTAAATGTAACATTGACGACGGATGAGAAGACCATTCGAATTTCAGTAGAAGATGACGGGTGCGGAATAGAAACAGAAAAACTGGTACATATTTTTGAGCCATTTGTTACATACAAGCCAGGAGGAACAGGGTTAGGACTTCCAGTAGTGAGACGAATTATTGATGCACATGGGGGACATATTACCGTATATTCCGCAGTTGGAAAGGGGACAACAATGACAATCACATTACCGAAAACACTGCCAGTAGAAAACTGAGAGATATAATAGAGTGGAAGTTTCTTACAAAATGTTTTCTGTAAAAAACTTCCACTTTCTCTAATTACATTTATGTCGGTAAAAGATGATACCACAAAATATACCAATGAACAAACCTGCAAGATGAGCACTATTGTTCACACCCATACTTAATAAACCATGGGCAAATGTAAATATGCAAAGCCAGATTAATTGTCGGCTGCTCACTCCATGAACATGTCCTTTGTTGCGGAGAACAATGTATAATAAAGCGCCTACTACACCAAATATGGCGCCAGATGCTCCTGCGGAAACAATATAATATTCTCCGTTATGCCAATACCATAACATAGAGATAATATTGGCTCCAATGCCGCTAATAAGATAAATGGCAAGGTAGCGAATACTTCCAATCAATCGTTCTAGAGAAGTACCAAGTGCCCAAAGTACAATCATATTACTAAGCAAATGTTGAATTCCAAAATGTAAAAAAATACTGCTAATAGTTCGAAAATATTCATGGGATAGAAAAAGGTCCGAACTGCTTATCGCACCACAAAGATGCATAAAAGAAGGACTTTGCGTATTTCCAATTATCTCAGTTACGAGAAAAGCTAGTATATTTAATAAAATAATGGTAAAGTTTACTACTGAATTTGCTTTCCAAAAAATAGAAAACTTTTGCTTAATAGAAGAAAAAATAGAAATTTTTGCGTTAGTTGTTATAGTAGAGTTTGCCTGTGGATTACAAAGCTGTTCTATTATAGAACGGAAATTGAGAAACTCAGAAGGTTGATTTTCAAAAATAATCAATTTACTGGATGAAACATCAATCAGCCATTTCGCATGATTTCCTTCTATCATTGTCTTTGTATGTGCTGGATGGTTGGTTAAGACAATACAAAGCGTTTGGTATGGATATGGAGTGTTAGAAAATAAAGGTTCAGTTTGTTCTAATAAATGCTCTAACAATAGTGGATGAGTTAAAAAGCCAGTACAATCGTCTAAAATACTGATTCCGTAAGTTCGCTGATTTATTTGAATGGAATAGAGTGTAAATTCTTTGATGTTTGTATTGATTTTTTTCCATCCATGATTCGTTAGATAATAGTCCAATTGTTTGTGTATCATTCTACCACCTTTTTTGTAAATGTTTCTGCCTTTGTTATGGGCAATGATATAAAAGTCAATGTCCAGTCAGCCCAGGGAATAGTAATCCGAACTGTCTGGCCATTGACGATACTTTTAAAGTAAGTAAATTCCAGCTTCTTCACAGCGTTTTTCGATATCTGCTGGCCAAAGAGAAGCCTGAACTTCTCCGATATGTGCTTTACGAAGGAAAAACATACAAATTCGAGATTGACCGATACCGCCTCCAATTGTATAAGGAAGCTCATGATTTAAAAGAGCCTTTTGGAAAGGAAGTTCTGCACGTTCACTGCATCCACGGATTTCTAATTGCCTTGTTAAAGATTCTTCATCGACACGAATTCCCATAGAAGACAATTCCAAAGCAATATCCAATACAGGATAGTAAACGAGAATATCGCCATTTAAACTCCAATCGTCATAATCAGGTGCACGCCCGTCATGAATTTCTCCAGATGCTAATTTATCTCCAATTTGCATTAGGAACACAGCACCTTTTAATTTACAAATTTCATATTCACGATCTTTTGGAGAAAGATTTGGATACATATCTTCGAGTTCTTGTGTCGTCATGAAATAAATATCTTTTGGAAGAAGTAAGTGGATATATCCATATTTTTCAGAGATAAATTGTTCTGTGTAACGAAGGGCATCATATACACGTTGAACAATGGATTTTAAAGTTTCTACATTACGCTCTTCTTTATCAATAATTCGTTCCCAATCCCATTGATCTACAAAAATAGAATGAATATTATCGGTGTCTTCATCACGGCGAATGGCATTCATATCTGTGTATAATCCTTCACCGTGTTGGAAACCATAGCGTTTTAATGCATAACGTTTCCATTTAGCAAGTGAATGTACAATTTCAGCAGGACGATCATTTTGTTCTTTTACGCCAAAGGAAACAGGACGCTCTACCCCATTTAGTGTATCATTTAGACCACTTTCTGGAACTACAAAAAGTGGAGCAGATACACGGGTAAGGTTTAATTGATTTGCGAGCTCTCGTTCAAAATAATCTTTTACGTATTTAATAGCGATTTCAGTCTCACGAATTGTTAAAGGAGACTGGTAATTTTCAGGTATTTTTAATTGAGCCATATTGATACCAAGCTTTTCAATAAAGTAGATCTGTGAGATCTCTACATTATAGAAAAGCGCAAATCGAAGACTGAAAGAATGATTTGCATAAATTTTCCTTTCTTTTTTATTTCTAACAGCCTTACAGCCTACCTAAACATACAAAAATACAGATTAGGTATGCCATATATAATACATAGTAAAATTTTCTATAATTGATGATTAATCTGTGGCTAATTGCTTAATGAGATCTAAGACAATGTCAACCCCGTTGGATTGATTAGAATGGGACATTGCATCAACATATTCAGAACGATGTTCATAAGTTTGATGAATTGCTTCCATTAAACTATCTTCATCCATTTTTTCCTCTTGCAATACATAAGAAAATCCTTGTTTGCGGAATGATTCTGCATTTAAAATCTGGTCGCCACGGCTGACTGCTGCCGAAAGAGGAACGAGAATATTGGGCTTTTTTAATGCCAGAAGTTCACAAATTGCATTTGCTCCAGCTCTGGATAGTACGATATCGGCAGCGGCAAATAAGTCTTTTAACTCTTTAGAGATATACTCATATTGGGAATAACCTTCTTGAATTAATGTGGAATCTAAGTTTCCCTTACCGCAGAGATGAATCACTTGAAATTCCTTTAAAAGTTGCGGAAGAATTTTACGCAATGTCTCATTAATGACTTTGGAACCAGTACTTCCACCCATCATCATTAAAATAGGTTTTTTCTCATTGAGCCCTGTGAATTCTAACGCAGCTTGCTTATTTCCCGTTAAAAGTTCCTTACGAATTGGTGAACCAGATAAAACAGCCTTTTGTGCAGGTAGGAGCTGCATGGTTTCTGGAAAATTACAGCATACTCGTGCAGCAGCAGGAATACAAATTCGGTTTGCAAGTCCCGGTGTCATATCGGATTCATGAATGATAATAGGAACATGACATTTTTTGGCTGCTAAAACGACGGGAACGGATACGAAACCGCCTTTGGAAAATAAAACATTAGGTTTATAATTCTTAATAAATTTTAATGCCTCAGAATATCCTTTTAATACACGAAATGGGTCAGTCAAATTTTTCAGACTTAAGTAGCGGCGAAACTTGCCTGTGGCAATGCCTGTATATGGAATATTTTCGTGTTCAATCAATTTGCGTTCCATACCTTCATAAGAGCCAATATAATGAATATCAAAACCAGCTTCCTGAAGTCCTGGAAGAAGGGCAATATTTGGAGTCACATGTCCAGCGGTACCACCGCCAGTTAATAATACTTTTTTCATTTCTACCTCCTAATCGTTCTTAGGCGTCTTGAACCGTTTTTAATGCTCTGGCAAGCTGATCTGGACAGGAGGTACTGCGCTGTCCACAGCGGATTCCTTCTAAGCGAGCAATTGCATCTTCTACTTTCATTCCTTTTACTAAAGCAGCTACGCCTTGTGTATTTCCACTGCATCCTCCAACAAAATGAACTTCTCTGATAATTCCATCTTTTACATCGAATTCAATTTGTCTGGAGCATACGCCAGATGTTTTAAATGTCTTCATAATTTTCACCAAGCCTTTCCGAATATAAGTTTACCTGTTTGTTTGTAAAAAGACATAAACTTTTATGCCGTTATTATATGCCATAGATGGATAATGATGGAGTGTATTTTTAGCATACGAAAATCATTGGTCCAGCTAATTACAGCATGTGATATAGTAAGTTTGTTTCTTAAGAAGTATAGCATAAACCAATTTTTATGTCCAGTTTATAATATATGCGCTGATTTAAAAACATCAAGAAAGAAAATACGGATAAGGAATAAATTTTATATGTCAAAAAAAAAGAAAGATATAATTATTTCAACAAGAACTAACGTTTATACAACAGAAAGTGTCAGAAAAATGAAGTTGAGAAATTACATGAATGGAGATAAATTGTCAGAAAAATCCGATGTTTTCTCATTGTCAGAATAATAGTTTCATATATAATCAGTGTTAGCTGAACCGGTAAAAGCGAAGAAGGAGGATGAAAGTATGTTATCATTTTTAGAAAAGGGATTTGTACTTTACATAATGACTGCGATATGTGTAGTGGGAGTAATTGGAAAATTAAGTGTGAATCATATTTATAGAAGGTTAATTAGACAGTCGGACAACCTTACAACTGCTCAAGATAGACAACTTAGACAGTTGAAAACAAAATATGAGACAGCTTATCGAATGAACGTAGGTGTACATAATGTATTAGCTTTTGTAGAAAAAAATGTAAGTGGATATAAAAAAGGAGCCTTTTGTATTAGAAAGTTAGAAAATATCACATTAAATTGTAGTCTTTTTGTATTTGTAATAGGACTCTGTGCTTCGCTTTTGAGTTTTTTATATGAAGCAGAAGTAAAGACTGTGGTAATGCAAGCCTCAATTGGAACGATTTTAGCAATTAGTATGATTTTGGTTGACAATATTGTGGATACAAAGACAAAGAGAGAGTCATTAATTTCTTCTCTTTGTAATTATCTTACCAATGTTTTAGTTGTGCGTACGCCTCAAGAATTAGCAGAGGAGAGAAGTGAAGGAAAGATTATGACCAAGGGGGCAATTAAAGACGATATTTTTATGAAAAAAAACAGAGAAAAGAAAGTATTGCGTGGTAATATAAAGGAGAAACCGGAAATTGATCAGACAGAAGCCTTGAAAAAGAGCCTAGCACAGATTGCAGCAGCAAAAGAAGGGGAAAATGGAAGAGAAAAGAAACTAACGCCAAAAGAAGAACGATTAATTGAGGACATAATTAAGGAATATTTGACTTGATATAATCGTGTAAATTCGTTATAATAGAAATATCAAACAAAATCCATATTTTAACAGATAATAAACATGCTAAATGTTTCAGTTTAAGACGAATTTCAGGGAAATTTTAGAAAGAACGGATAAAAAAACTGAGAAAAACTGTTAGAAAATGGTACGGTCCATTCAAAGAGCCGTGGTCCTTTATTCAAAAGCGCAAGCCGAAGTCATTGGATTGGGGACTATAATAAATACTATATAAAAAGGAGAAAACAGAAATGGACAAATTAACATTCGACTACTCTAAAGTAAGTGGATTTGTTTCCGCAGAAGAAGTGGAAAACATGAAAAAGTTAGTAATGGATGCAAAGGAATTATTGCTTTCCAGAGAAGGAGCAGGAAATGATTTCCTTGGATGGATTGATCTTCCAGTTGATTATAACAAAGAAGAATTTGCACGAATCAAAGAAGCAGCAGCAAAAATTCAATCCGATTCGGATGTATTGTTAGTAATCGGTATTGGAGGATCTTATTTAGGAGCAAGAGCAGCAAATGAATTTTTACATCATAGCTTCTATAATAACCTGTCGAAAGAAGCGAGAAAAGCTCCTGAAATTTATTATGTAGGTAATAGTATTAGTTCTACTTATTTGAAAGATTTATGTGATTTGTTGGAAGGCAAAGACTTCTCAGTAAATATTATTTCTAAATCTGGTACAACAACAGAACCAGCAATTGCATTCCGTATTTTTAAAGAAATGTTAGAAAAGAAATATGGAAAGGAAGGAGCTGCCAAGAGAATCTATGCTACAACAGATCGAGCAAAGGGTGCTTTGAAGAAACTGGCAACAGAAGAAGGATATGAGACTTTTGTAGTGCCAGATGATGTAGGAGGACGTTTTTCTGTATTAACAGCAGTTGGTTTATTGCCAATCGCAGCTTCTGGAGCGGATATCGACGCTTTAATGGCTGGAGCAGCATTTGCAAGAGAAAATGCCTTGAATGCTCCATTTGAAGAAAATAATTCCTTACAGTATGCAGCTTTGCGTAATATCTTCCTTAGAAAAGGAAAGAGCGTGGAAGTAACTGCTAACTATGAGCCAAGTCTTCACTATGTATCAGAATGGTGGAAACAACTTTATGGTGAATCAGAAGGTAAGGATCAAAGAGGTTTATTCCCTGCAAGTGTGGATTTGACAACAGATTTGCATTCAATGGGACAGTTTATCCAAGATGGTGCTCGTATTATGTTTGAAACAGTTATTTCTATGGAAGAGTCTAGAGAAACAGTTACTATTAATGAAGAGCCAGTTGATTTGGATGGATTGAATTATTTAGCTGGTAAGACGGTTGATTTTGTTAATAAATGTGCAATGAAGGGTACCGTTGTTGCCCATACAGATGGACAAGTTCCTAACTTAATGGTACATGTTCCAAAACAAGATGCATTCTGTTTGGGTCAGTTATTCTATTTCTATGAATTTGCATGTGGTATTTCTGGATACTTATTAGGAGTAAATCCATTTAATCAACCAGGCGTAGAAAGTTATAAGAAAAATATGTTTGCGTTGCTTGGAAAACCAGGATATGAAGCAGAAAGAGATGCAATTATGAAGCGTCTGTAGTCTGGAGGAAAGGCAATCAGCGAAATTCACTTAAAGATGTTTTGAGTGAATGTCATTTATCACTTATATAAATAAAAGACCTCTGAATAGCTATGATATTTTGTATAATTCATGATACAAGAAACCATAAAATTCAGAGGTCTTATTGTTTCAATTGATAAGAAAGATAAATATAGTTTATTCTTGTCCATTCCAGCAGTAGGTACAAAGTTTACATGGAGAAATACCGATGGACGCAATCAAGTCGTCCAGTCTATGATAACGAAGCGTTGTGAAATTTAATTGTTTGCGGATTTCTTCGATCATTTCTTTGTAGTTGTCGCTGTCTGGATTTGCGTAATCTTGTAACATTTCTTCAGCGTGATCGCCTTCACGTTGTTGGATGATACGGCGAGTAATTAGATCCATTTCAGAGTTGGAACGGGAGAAGTTTAAATATTTACATCCAAATAATAAAGGTGGACATGCTGGACGAATATGAACTTCCTTTGCACCACTTTGATATAAAAATTCTGTGGTTTCACGAAGCTGCGTTCCACGAACAATCGAGTCGTCAATTAATAAGAGACTTTTGTTACGGATTAAAGCATCTACAGGAATTAGTTTCATCTTGGCAATTAAATTACGATCACTTTGCTTTGGAGGCATAAAAGATCTTGGCCAAGTTGGTGTATATTTAATAAAAGGACGTGCGAATGGAATACCAGAGCGATTTGCATAACCAATTGCATGGGCAATACCAGAATCAGGGACACCTGCGACGATATCTGGATTTGCATCATCACGTCTGGCGAGTAAATCACCACAATTATAACGCATTTGCTCCACATTAACCCCTTCGTAGGTGGAAGTTGGATAACCATAGTATACCCAAAGGAAAGAACAAATTCGCATTGGTTCTAATGCTGGAAGTAATGTTTCAACGCTTTCTGGAGTAATATATACAATTTCAGCAGGACCAAGTTCCTTAAAATCTGAGTAACCAAGATTTAAGTAGGCAAAACTTTCAAAAGAAACGCAAAAGCCGTCTTCTTTTTTTCCAATGAACAATGGAGTTCGTCCAAGACGGTCACGACCTGCATAAATTCCCTTAGAAGTCATAAGTAAGAGAGTCATAGATCCGTCAACCATCTCTTGAACATAACGAATGCCTTCTTCGATGGAGCTTTTTTGATTAATTAAGGAAGCGACTAATTCAGTTGGGTTGATATTACCTCCGCTCATTTCTTGGAAATGGGAGCAGCCGTTCTCATAAGAATGTTCCACTAATTCGTCCAAGTTGTTGATTTTACCGACGGTTGTAAGTGCATAACTGCCTAAGTGGGACTGAACAAGTAGTGGTTGTGGTTCATAATCAGAAATACATCCAATTCCTAAGTGTCCCTCAAATTCTTCTACATCCCTTTCAAACTTAGTACGAAATGGAGAATTTTGAATATTATGAATAGCACGATCAAAACCAGTAGGACCATAAACGGCCATACCTCCACGACGAGTGCCTAAGTGCGAATGATAGTCTGTACCAAAGAATACATCCATGACACAATTTTTCTTTGATGCCACGCCAAAGATTCCGCCCATACGAAATTCCTCCTTGAATTCATTAAATTTTCTCACTCTTATATTATAACGGAAAATAGAAAAAAATAAAATAGAAAATTAATTGTAAGTAAAATGAGAAGATATCAAGATATAATAAAATAGAGAAATATTTGAAATGAAATCCCTATAATATCTAGTATATTATACAAAATAGAATGAGGGATGGTAACTAATTAGAGAAAAATATTCCGTTATATAAATTAAAAAAGTTTTCTTTTTTGTCGAAAGTTTTATAAAATGATATTAGTTTTATAAAAGCAAAAAGACTGATAATATATAAGTAAAACAT
>OEQY01000412.1_pt1 | contig 9571 bp, 9 predicted proteins | sample 1539871 | NCBI WGS metagenome assembly OEQY01 (sample SAMEA3891877, study PRJEB23780) | metagenome | biome: terrestrial biome; feature: animal house; material: Caecal content | place: Italy | collected 2015-05-05 | reverse complement strand
ATCATACTCCTGTTATAACCCATGCGCTGCAGGATGTCGTAATCATCCCGGTCATAAGTAATGGCAGACAGATTCTGAAAGTAGAGTATGCTGCCGGTGGCGATCAGAAAGATAATTGTAGCAAATGCGATCAGCAGATAGGTGGAACTATTCAGTTGAATGATGTCGGTCTGCCGTTGCCATGCGCTCGCAAGGTACATATTGTCAGGCATAGCGTCTTTTAAAATTGTATAAGCCGTTCCGTCGGAGCGGGTATTTCCACCATTTATGCTTACAACCGTGATTTGATCCGGCTGTCCGCTTGCTATTGTCTGATAGAGCTGATCAGAAACGATCAGTGTGGCAACACTGTTTGCAAATCCTATCGGATTATCCAGTGTCGTCTGGACTACAGTTACTTCCATTGTTTTGTTATCGCCAATATTCAGGTGATATACAGCACCGAGGTCGGAGTTTTCTGGATCTGGCCTGTATTTTACCAAAATGCAATCTGCATCATCCAGTTCAGAAATTGCGCTTTTCTTTCCCTGGCTGTTCAATAAATTGTTATAGTCCGTCAGGCTCATACATTCAAATCCAGGAGTTCGGACGGCTTCTCCACTGATACCGTATTCGTCTGGAAGATGGTCTGATGAGGCTGTTATTTTCAGCAGAATGGTTTCCTGGGCCTGATATGCACTGTTTTTCATCCCTTTTGCTAGTGCTTCAAGTGCCTGCTTGCTTTGCTGCTGATCTTCGATCCGGTATTCAATCGCAGATGGAACAATTCGATTTACAGCCCTATACGGATACCAGACGGAAAGTGTGGTGGCGCCGAAAACGGAGAGTGTTCCTGCTGATAAAAGAATCAAAAGGATCAGAGACTTTGCATTGGAGCGGATACGGTGCATAAACTTGGGAACGACTATAATCGTGTTTTCCTGATACAAAACCTTGTGGCGCTTTTTAATGCACTGGCACGCGAACGGTACAAAAGAATAAATAAACAATATCGTACCGACTACTACAAGAACCAGTGTTAACAGCGCGATAGGCGAAAACCCAATGGTCGTCCAAACGGATTGCGCACCGCGGACCATATCCAGTGCCAGCAAATAGCCCCCGAGGAGAAAGAGGATGCCTGCAATGGAAAGTATAATATTCGGATGTACCGGCTTTTCCACCTTTTTCTCCAGGCGCACTAAATCCAAAAGCGTTGACCGCAGGAGTAGGATTGCATTGGAAATTGTAAGGGTCAGTAGCACAACAAGGATAAAAAGGAAAATAGAGCTGACAGCCTGGGGATTGATAAATGGGATAGCCTGCATGTCAATGGTCAATCCCAGCAAAGCAACAATTCCTGCAGTTACGCCTATGTGCAGCAAGCTCCCAGCGAAAATACCGACGATCATTCCGCCCAGGCAGACAAAGATATTTTCTATTGTCAGCAGACGCAGCATGTCAGATTTGCGGTATCCGAGCAGTGCGTAGATGCCTAACTCTTTCATTCTGCGTCGCATAAAAAAGCTGTTTGAATAAAACATATAAAAAACAACAAACACTATAATAAAGCCAGCAACTACGCTGGACATCATTTCAACACGTCCATCCGAAGAAATTTTCTCCATGATAATTTTATTCATGGAAAAAGAGGTAAAGCAAAAATATATCATCAGCACAAAGGAAACGGAGAAAAGATACAGTGAATAAAATGAGAAGTTCCGTTTCAAATTCTTTAATGCTATCACAGTCAATTTCATATACCCACCCCCATTTACCGTTTTTCATCCTGACGGGCAGATTCCTGCATGATAGCTTCATAAAAACTACGACGATCTGCATGATGCCGTTGCAGCTCAGCTATGATGTGTCCGTCCTTAAAATAAAGGATACGATCCGTATAGCTTGCGGCATATGGATCATGTGTTACCATGAGGATCGTGGTTTTCAATGTCTGGTTGACCTCTGTCAATGCGGTAAGCAGTTCGGTGGCAGAACTTGAATCCAAAGCCCCGGTCGGTTCATCGGCAAAAATCAGAGGAGGACGTTTTACCATTGCACGGGCAGCTGCCACACGCTGTCTCTGGCCTCCAGATAATTCACTGGGATATTTATTCAATTGTGAGCCGATTCCAAACAGCTCAGCCAGTTTTGTGACTTTTTTGTCGATTTCCTTTGCTGGCTTGTGCAGCAGAGTCAGAGGAACTGCAATATTTTCACGTACCGTCAGGCTGTCAAGAAGAAAATATTCCTGAAAGATAAAGCCCAGATTGTTTTTGCGAAAATCCGCGGCCTGTCCCTGTCCCAGCTTTTCAATATGGGTTTTACCCATGATAATATGGCCGCTGGTCGGAATGTCGATTGTAGATAAAACATTCAGGAGGGTTGTTTTTCCAGAACCGGAAGCACCCATGATGCCCAGAAATTCCCCCTGCTCAACATCAAATGAGACATGATCAAGTCCTGGCTTCGGCTGGTTTTTATAAACTTTGGTTATGTCTGTAACCTGTAATAATGTACTCATATACATTCGCTCCTTTCTTGGTTCGAATCAAGTATAGTTGACAATAGAGGATATAGCATGAGTAATTCACGCAATTATGTTCTCGGACACTAATAAAGATTTGATATAATGCTTGAAAACTCAGAGTAGTATGTAGAGAGATGATTTGGTATAATTATGATATTAACAGATTGGAATTTATCTTTGGAGACCAGCTATGGATAATGGTTTTAGAAAAATAGGAGTTATTGACTACCAAAAATCAAAATATGCAAATCTTTTTATTATAGGAAGTTTTGTTCTTTCTATTTCTGTTGGTGCCATTATTATCGTTTTAAGTGATTCGACTTCAAATAACATTTTAAAAGGCCAATGGATCTTATTAGGATGTTTATGCTATATAATTATTCACGAAAGTGTTCATTTGATATTTATGAAGATTTTTTCCAAAGAGCGTCTGTGTCTTTCGCTTAAATTTCCGACTATATCCGTAGGAAGCAATGGTAAGTTCAGTAAACGCCAATTTATAATTATTGCTCTTGCACCTGTAGTTATTTTGGGAGTTGTTCTTGCCCTACTTATTACTTTTTGTTCGGAAAGTTATAAGTTTGTTCTATCCATTCTCCTGATTTTGAATTTTGCTGGTTCCGGTGGCGATTACCTTCAAGTTTTTGAAATGAGGAAATATTCTATGGATACATTTTTTCAGGATAATAGTATAGAAACTTCTATTTATAAGAAGAAATGAGATCCGATTATTATGAAAGGAGTGTAGTCTTATGGATGAATTAAAAACTATTATGAAGAAATTTGCTTCGTCAGGATGGGATTTGATAGCGGTTCCAGCTCAACAATGGCTAGATGGAAAAGGTGACAATGATACATTAGTATCGGCAATTAAGCAGGCTGACAAAGAATGTGGAACTTGCGGCTGTGAATTAGATCCATTATATAAAAGAGCACTGGAACTTTTATAAAAGTACAGCAGAACCAATTTTGCCAATATATCATGTTGTGATTCAACATTTATTGTCTGCAGACTATATCAGCTCTGCGTGTAATAAGAGGAAACATTATGTCAGATAAGATGCGCACTCATACGGATGGCAGGAATACTATTTTACAGCAGGATCTCACAATAAAAGAAAACCCTCCAGGAAGCGTGTTGGTAATCCATTTATTTATGGAAGAACAGTGTAGTATGCCTGCAAAGAACACGATGTTCTCTGCCATGGAAAGAAAGTATGAAGATGTTGATTGCATCACTTATAGTGAAAGTATGGCAGGCTTTGCTATCAAAAAATATGTATCTCGATTTAAGGATGCCAATGTATCTCCGCAGCTCATGATAACAGATTGTATGTCTGCAGAGGATTTTACGATTGATGATATTGCTATGTCTCAGATGTGGGACTGCCCTGACAGTAAAGAAATCTTCAGTAAATGCAGGTATCGGGTATGTGCTATGGATATGTTGACGGCCGGGATGGAATATAAGGAAAAAGCCAGACTGATCGTGGATTTCGTTGATGTACTGCTGGAATTGTATCCGGAATGCAAGGCTGTATATTTTGAAAATTCCGGGAAAATGCTCAGCCGGAAGTCTATTGTGAATTCCCAGATGCCGCCGGACCGAAGATTTATTTATTATGCAGTAAATGTACGATATTTCAATATTCTCGGTGGTAACAGTATGTTGATCGATTCTCTGGGAATGAGTACACTTTTTTTACCGGACGTTCAGTTCCATTTTCATGGCATGGATCCCAATCCTGTATTCAGTTATGCTTATAACCTGCTTTATTATATATATGATACCAACTGCCCGATTGAGTCAGGTGACAAGATCGACGGAATAAAAGAAGGAAAAATAAGCCCGAATGTTCAGTGGGAATGCAGATATGAGGATGCGCTGGTCCAGCCGGTAAGACTGGTGTTAGATGTGCATATGGGCGAGTATGCTTCTGGGAAACGGGCGGATTGATAGGATGAAAAGCAGGCAGAAAAGGCGATTTAGAAGCGGATATATGGAATAAGGACTTCAAAACTTCACCGTTATTTGGTTCTACGGAAATCAATTAAGAAGTATTGACATAGGCAGCAGTTTCAGTATAAAATAAATAACAATGTTATTTACAATGATGCTTGCAGCGGGGTGATCTAATGTCAAGAAAAGCAGGAAACATACCGGAAGAGACAAGAGCGGCTCTCTTAAAAGCAGCCACAGAAGAATTTGCTGAATACGGGTTTGAGAAATCATCCCTCCGGAGGATCTGCACCCGGGCAGGCGTGACTACGGGAGCTCTGTATGCTTCCTTTAAGGATAAGGACGATCTCTTTGAAAATGTCATAAAGCCGGTCACAGATCATATTGATTCTGTCATGGGAGAGCATTATGAGAGAGAGCGGACATCTGACTGCCAGAAACTTCTGGAGCCGGCAGGAGAGGAAGAGGACGTTAATGCAGTTCTGGCTCTCCTGCGGTATTATTTCCGGAACAGGCAGGTATGTTCCATCCTTTTCAGCCACAGGGAGCATCCGGCGGTGGCTGCGTTCTTTGACCGGCTGATCGGGCAGATTGACGCCCAGGGGAAAGCAGTGGCGGCTTTGATCCGGGAAGGAATCGGAGAAGGAAGCGGCGAGGAAATCGGAGACAAAAGCAGCAATGAGGAAGTGCCGGAATTTACGGCAGATACAATTCACTGGTTCTCTCATTTACAGGTTGATATGGTCTTCTATCTGATCGAGCATGAGACAGAAGAAAGGGAGGCAGAGATGCAGGCGAGAAATATGGTACGTTTTATGCGGGGCGGATTCTATGCACTGCTGCGCAAAGGAAGTTTAACAGATATAGCAAAAGAGAGATAAATGATAAGAAAGGACCTTTGGGTCCTTTTTAAATAACAATTAAGTAACAATGTTATTTAAGGAAAGGAGAAGATATGTTTATCTGTTTAAAAGATGCGGTAAAAAAATACGGAGAAGGAGAGGCAGCAGTCTATGCGCTGGATCATGCGGATCTTGTCATAGGGAAAGGAGAGATCTGTGTGATCCTCGGCCCTTCCGGCTCTGGGAAAAGTACGATGCTGAACATGCTGGGAGGGCTGGATACGCTGGATGCCGGAGACTTGACTATAGAGGGAAGAAGTCTGATCGGCCTGACGCCAAAGGAACGGACCTTGTACAGAAAAGAAGAGACGGGATTTGTCTTTCAGTTCTATAATCTGATCCCGGACCTGACGGTTGAGGAGAATATCGAGGTGGTCTCAGATATCTCAGAATCTCCTCTTGATCTGAGCGAGGTGCTGGGAGCACTTGAACTGGAGCCGTACCGCAGACGTTTCCCACGGGAGCTTTCCGGCGGCCAGCAGCAGAGGGCGGCCATTGCAAGGGCTATGATCAAAAATCCCAAGCTACTGCTCTGTGATGAGCTGACCGGTGCCCTGGATACCCGTTCCTCTAAAAATGTCCTGCAGTTTGTGGAGAAGATGAACCGGCAGTACGGCACCACAGTCGTGATCATTACCCATAATGAGGCAATCGCGAAGATGGCAGATCAGATCATACGAATCCGGGACGGTAAAGTTGAGAAGAGCGTATTCAATGAAAAGAAGATTCCGGCGGAAGAGCTGGAACTGTAAAGGAGGAGCGGAATGAAGCTGAGGAGAAGATACGTCCGGAATATCCGGCAGAATTTGTCGTTTTATATAGCCTCCACCGTACTGACCATGGCGGCGCTCTTTCTGTTTTTCCTGTTTCACATCGCGGGAAATGCAATTCTGGACTTTGCAGATGAATTTTTTGAAAAACAGAAGCTGGAGGATGCTCATTTTACGACCTATATCCCGATTCCGGAATCGGATATAGAGGATCTGGAAGAAGAGTATGGGATTACTTTGGAGGCGCAGTCCTATATAAATATTGACACCGACGGAACTACTGCAAGGGTATTCCAAAAGACACGGAAAGTGGATCTCTACGATGTGACAGAAGGAGAGGATGCAGATGAAAAAGGCGAGGTGATCCTGTCCGAAGGTTATGCTGTCAATATGGATATTTCTACAGGAGATCAGATCAGGATTGGAGAAGAAGACTACACGGTGACCGGTTTCTTCCAGCGGCCGGACTATTTGTACATGCTGGAAAATGAGGACGACTCGTATAAGAATATCTCTACCTTTTTCCTTGCATATATGAGTGAGGAAGACTTTGCAGAACTTGGAGAGCCGAACTGCCAGTATCTGGTCAGATATAACGGAAATGACGATACAGATTTCCGCAGGGCTGCCAATGAGAAATATCATATGCACAGCTATACGGCGGCGGAAGAAAACCAGCGGATTGTAATGGTACGCTCACAGGCGGAGATGTTTCTGATCATGTCGTGGATGCTCCTGTGCATCCTGCCTCTTGTGGCGGTGGCGCTGATCTGTATCATTATCAGCAGAAAGGTAAAGACAGAGCAGCAGATGATCGGAACGCTTTCTGCTATGGGGTACACCAGAACACAGTTAGCCCGTCATTATGCCGGATTTGCAGCCATTCCCGGCATCATCGGCGGCGTCCTGACTTCAGTGGTCACGGCAGTTGCTGCTCAGCCATACGGGGAACTGGGGCTTACCGACTATGAACCAATGCGTATCTCCTGCAGCCTGAGCTGGTATGCGGCTGTTTTAGGAATCGTAATTCCTACTGTCATGTATGTTCTTGCGGCGCTGCTTTCGGTAAGACGTCTGCTGAGACAGAATACAGTGCTGCTTTTAAACGGAAGTGGGGACGAAGGCAGACGGAAACTGCGCCGGGTCCTTGCCGGGAGAAAGCTGTCTTTTCGCATCAAATTCGCTGTTCGTTCACTGATCGGAAGTCCGGCGAGAAGCTTTGTCGTTTTTCTGGGAGTTTTTCTGGGCAGCTTTATCATGCTGACAGGATTCTCCATTTATGACTCGGCGAGGCATACGGCGGACACGGTACAGACATCGGCCGGAGAATACGAATATCAGTACGTTTTAGGTGAACTTCTGTATGAGAATCCATACGGCGGAGAGCTGCTACTGGCAGCGCCTGTGGAGGATGAGAAGGGAGACACGCTGACCGTGATGGGAACGGACAATGAACAGTCTCTTTTAAACCTGACAGATAAGGAAGGACAGATCAGTACAAAGGACGGATATTATATTACAAGCCTTGCTGCATATCTGTGCAGGTGGGAAAACGGTGACCGGGTGACATTATATAATCCGCTGTCTCTGGAACGGATCCATATAAGAATCAGCGGAATTGTGGAAAATGATACTGCGCAGATCATTTATACTTCCCGGGCAAATGCCGCTGAGATGACCGGGGTGGACAAAAATGCTGGGAATATGATCATAAGCGAAGAAAAACTGGATATTCCGGAAAATATAGTAGAGAGCGAAAGCAGAAAATCTGATCTTGAAGAGCAGGTGGATACGATCATTGACCAGACCAGCTATATGATCGATACTATGGTGGGACTGGGAATCGTGATCTGTATCGCATCTGTCTATGTAGCAGTCAATATGCTGGTATCAGAGAACCGCAGAAATATCTCCATGCTGAAAGTACTGGGGTATACGGACCGTAAGATCGGACGCATCGTACTTAGCAGCAATCACGTCTTCCTTCCACTTGGAATCTTTCTGAGCATTCCCGCGGCATATGCATTCTGCGGGCTGTTCTTCCGGATGTTTGCCGATATGATGGGGATGCTGGTCAGCCCGTATCTTGAGCTTGAGAGCTGTATTCTGGCTACAGTACTGACAGCAGGCAGCTATCTGGCGTCAATGTATTTCGTGCAGCGAAAGACACGGAAGGTGGATGCGGCGGAGTGCCTGAAGGAACAGCGGGAATAGCTGTGGAAATCTATCTATATACAGCTTATTATTATGGTAAGATCAGAATAAAAAAGAAAGAAGTGATTATAATGATTCCAAACAGACATATTTCGAACTTGAAAAATAGATTTCCGGAGACCGGAAAGTCTGTTGATGATGTGGAGATAAAATTGGATGAAGCAGATAGAATAGCAGAAACCACAGAAGAAAGATTAAGCCATGATGATGTATTTCGAAGTGTAAGGAGTATGATTCGTGACAAATAGAGACGGCAATACTGGAAAGGCTGGATATCCGTAAAATGTAGCGAAAAATGTGCTATGTATGGAGTTCGGAGTGTGAATCGCAAAACGATTTGATATAAAATGCTGCCAGCAGGCCCATTAGTGGCCTGCTGCTTAAAATATCTGGAATTTCGGTTTCAGATCCTCCCTCGTAATTAATGATAGTATAGGCTCATTATACTACAGCATAAGTTCTGAGAATATGAAATTTTGAGTATGAAAAGACTTTTTTTAGTAGACAGATAATCTACCGTAAAAGTGAAAGACTGCCGGTAAGTTTATTTACCTTCTTTTTCGGCTCGCAGATTCCAATCCCGTAGTATAACAGTGTTTCCTGAGAGGTAACGGACATTTTTTCAATAAATTCATCATATGTTTTACAGCCCTGCGCCAGGTCAGAGAAGTCCACAACGTATAAGTCCTGGAATTCAGCTTCGTAAAGTTTTTCGCGGATATCTTTAATGGCAGCAGGATCTGCCTTTAAAATGGGAACTGGGAATTCTATGATTCCAGGATGGAGATATCCGTCCTGATCCATTACGTTTCTACCTGCAACTTCCGGCATTTCTTTTCCAAGAGTAATTCCCATGATAGCGGCAGTATTAGCAATAAGGCCAAGGGGAAGGTTTTCATCGATTACCATAACGCATTTTTCATTTTGTAAATTCATTGTATTAACCTCATTTCTTGAATTGATTTTTTTGAGAGAGCAGCAAGCCGCCCAGTGTTAAAATTGTTCCTGCGCAGGTTGCCCATTGGTTTTATTATGTCCCTGACTTTATGCTATTTCTCACTTTCATCATCCATTCTGATTTCCATTTTCATGTTTCAAATATTTTTTATAGTATTTTTCATAACTTAGTTTTACAAATGGTGCTAAATGTGTAAGTGATACTGTAGCTCCACCATAGCTTGATGATGTAACTGCAAGTATTATTTGAGTTGCAATT
>OEQY01000408.1_pt1 | contig 9714 bp, 6 predicted proteins | sample 1539871 | NCBI WGS metagenome assembly OEQY01 (sample SAMEA3891877, study PRJEB23780) | metagenome | biome: terrestrial biome; feature: animal house; material: Caecal content | place: Italy | collected 2015-05-05 | reverse complement strand
GGCTTCCATAGCGGCTTCGGGACTTCCATATTGAAGAATATGAAAGTCCTCAAAGCCGCTGATGTTTTCTATTGCGCCGAAATCGTCAAAATTACCGTTTGCACGAACGATCAAACGCGCAGTCTGGAAATCCTGCAAAGTATATTTAGAATTGGCTTGGCTCGTCGGTTCTTCTGCATTTTGGGCAGACGAGGATGCGGCGGAATGCTTTTGCGCCTTGTTTGCAGAAAAGGTCTGTGCGGCTTCCGTATCTTCCGGCTCGGAAACCGCGAATTCTTTATCCGCGTCATATTCCAAGACTAAATTTACAACGCCGTCAATAAAGCCATGCAATGCCTGATTTTCCTGTGCCGGCGTTGCAGAAGACCTTACCGTCATCATAGGCAATCCTACCAACACAAATAGTATAATACTTACAGCCTTTTTCATGCTGGTCATCCCCCCAAAGCCCATTCAAATTACTTCTTGTCGGTTTTAAAACATTTTATAAAAATTTCTAAAACATCATACACATGCTTTTCCTTTATAAGACACTCCAATTCATCCGCATCTCCGCTTTTATTCAAAATCACATCTCTTCCCTTTAAAATATCCGGCAAGTTTTCAACAGTTATTTTATAGGGATGATTTTTAACGCTCTCCCGAACAAAATCAATAGATTCACTGCCTGCAAAATGAATTTCGAGCGAAGAAAACTCGGCAAAATGATCTATAACATAGGATAAATTCTCTGAGTCTAACGGAAAAGAAATCTCAGGCAATTTATATGACAAAAGACCCGAAGGCTTCATTGGTTTGTACGCATAATTCACTGCGAGATAATCAGCAGCTTGCAATATTGTTTCTTCGTCAGTTCTTATGAAGACTATTCCTGAAAAACGATTAAAAAATAAAGTCAGAATTTCCCGAAGTGCATCTGTTATACAAGATTCCGGGGCGCACATAGCCGTTCCAACCATTTTTTCTGCATATAGAGTGTCTTTATATTTTTCGGATAGATGGAACGGAGCTATGTCATATAATATTTTTTGCATATTTATCATCCTTCTTATTTTTTTAATACCCATTCAAAAATTTGCTTCCATCTACCATTTTGCAGTTGCCGTATTACAAAGTGGATTGATTTTCCATGATGAGGATTATGTAGTTCAAATTGTATCTTAGATAAGAGTTTGATTCCAAAATATACTTTGCCTGGGTTTGAAAAGAAATAAATTACAGGTTTAATTAAAGAATTTATGCTATATAGTATTTTAGGTCCCCAAATTACACCAATAGCAATGCCCGCAGCTACAAAAGCTGAAGTGAATGCAGCCAGCTTCCAACCTGAAATTTTAAAAGCTCGGCCAATTGCATATGCGATTCCTCCAAAGACAGCACCACTAACGCCTGCAATTACTGCACGTGCCCAATAACCGGATGGATCCGCATTATTAACAGGATCATTATTACAATATGCAAACAAATTTGCGCCAAGAGTTTTGCCCTTTGTTAATTCCAAAATTGACGTATCATCTGCGTTAATAAACCTACCCCAAGCAGGCGAATAATATCGGCTTTGGCAATAATACAGCCCGGTTTCAATGTCAAAAACATATCCACGGTATGCATTTGGCGCGCAGGTAAAGGTAATGCCGATGATACCGGCCAAAGCTGTTGCGCCTAGAATAGCGATAACAATCTGCGCCCATTCGGGTGAGGTGTTGCTGATAGCCTGTTGGATTTGCTCTACAGGTGCACCGCCTAACTCCAAATTAAATTTACCGAAAGCGTCATAATAAAAATCGAGATTGTAATCGTTTTCCAAACTATAAATGCTGCAAATATTACCCTGCGCATCTTTTGCAAAATAAAATGTTTCAGAGGATGAGTCGCTGCCATTATTCGAACAGCAACTTACGCCAACAATTTCATTGGTTTTATTGTAGATTGGTTTCACAAGAATAATGTTATTTGCCTCAGTTTGGATATTTCCCGACTCATCAAAAACATAATTGTTGTTTTCATCTTTTACAGCGTTGAATGCCGTTGTTTTATAGCCTACTAATACACCGTTCGACCAAATGTACTCTATCGTGGCTGTTTGTACAAACTGTTCCTTTGTTACAGTTACATCGTTGCCGGATTCATCTTGTGTAACGGTGCTATAGGCTTTTTTTGTATACATTGTTTTTCCGGTACGCAAACCGTTGTGATCATAATGATATTCATACCTATTTTTGCCGTCTTTGCTGGTCGCGGCACGTAGCATCCGCCCTTCCCATTCAAGATTTACCTGAACAGTTTCATCGGAAACGGTATACCCATAATAATTCAAAGGATTTCCGAGAGCATCATACGCAATGGAGACACCATCAAAAGAAGTGAGCTTGTCTTTCCAGACACTGTCATAACCATAAGAAATGGTTTCTACGGGGGGGCCTAAAGTAGAAAGATCCAATTCAAAAGTCTCTTCATCAACCTCAATAGAGCCGTAACGGGATTTTGAAAGAATATTTCCACCGGCATCATAGGTGTACGACCAAATTTCGTTGGTGTATGTATTTGCTTCGAAAACCAATTGCCCGGCTTCGTCATAGGAATAGAAAGAAATCGGAAAATATCCTGTAAAGTTTCCTTCATTAAAATACTGCGATATCCTAGTTATGCGTCCGGCCTCATCATAGTCGTATTTTAAATTGATTTGTTTAACAATCTCGCTACTGTGCGTAAGATTACCATCTTCGCCCATGGTTTCGGTCTCAAGTGTAATAGTAGATATATAGGTATCAATTAAACGTGTTTCTCGTGTCGTTGAAGCATTTTTATAGGTGTATTCGTTGCAAACCGTAACCGACTTAACAGGTTGCTCTAAAGTCGCATCGGTATTCGTGTAAAATGCTATCGTTTCTTCGGCTCTTCTGCCAAACGCATCCTCAAGATTTGTCGTTTTTGCAAATCCGTCTGAACCAAACAAGTTGATAGAGGTTGTCTGCACCTCGGTTTTTGTTCCCTCTGCCGCATTATAGCTTGTTTGGTTGGTAACAGAATAATTTTGGCCAAAAACAGATTGCATGCAAGATAAATCATTTGTCTCTACCAAGCTATATATTATTGTACTGTTTTCACCGATCGTTTCCATTACTTCCTTATATTTTACACCATTTATGGTTTTATCGTAGGAAGTTACCGTGTGGTTAATGGTGTCAGTATATGACTGCAAATTGCCATATTCATCATATGTATAAGTAAAGGTCCAGGTATCTCCTTCATCATAAGATATACCCGTAATATTCCCTTTCGCGTCATATGAATAAGAAATTTTCATCCCGTTCGCATAGGTGATAGTGTTGACGCTTTTATAATAGTCATTGTTATAGGAATAACTGACCAAAGGCGTGTTGCTTACACTGATGCTGCTTAAATTTCCGTAGATGTCATAATCATAATTATAGGAGAATCCGTTGTGTGTAATGGAGACTATTCTATCATTCTCATATGCATATTGAGTTTGCATGGCTATGGAAGAATCCGTAAGGAAATTTGTAACAGTTTGTGAAACAGAGGTTAGTGCGCCAACGGCATCATATCCATAAAGAACGGATGAATCATTCGCCAGTGTCTCAGATTGTTTTAAGCCATTTGCCAAACTGTATACATAAGAGGTCGAAATATTATTCTCATCCGTGTATTGCGATAAATAGTTGCTGTCAGCCGTATAGGTGTATTGCGAAATTAAGCTTGTCAGTCCATCGGTTCGACTCTCCTGTGTCGTATTTCCATGCGCATCGCTTACAGCTATATTTTTAATGCTGCAAGAAACACATGTACAGGCATCTTCACTTTCACAGGTGCATGCGCAACTACTATTTTCGCAATTTAAGCAAGTGCAGGAAGAGCTTTCTTGCACATCGTCTACTGTAGCAACATAAGCCGTATCCGCTTTGTAGAGATAAACATCATCAAAGGCAACTTCCCCTAATTGTTGATCGGAAATCATTTGCACAGTTATGGAAGTAGTGTCAAAGGGCAATGCAAAAGCAGTTGAACGAGTTTGCTCCACCTGCCATAATGATGCATCAAGAGCCATTTGATGGATTTGAATCAATTCATTCTCTTCATTTTTTGCAAAGATCCGAATGCCCCAGAAATGATCCTCTTTGGGAAGCGTTGCGCTACCGAGGCCCCAAGCAGAAATTACATATTTATCCCCAGCTTTTCCGTTAATGCTATTCTCCTGTGATAAATATATCGCTCCATTAAAGCTGTTTTCAAATTGAATATATTGGTTATCGTTGTCCTCTTCATGAGTTAAGGTGTCGTATACATCCTGAGATAAGCTGGTAGGCTTGGTCCAATTTTTAGGATATGTACCGAACGGTCTTTTTTCCATCGTCGGGTTTTGTATGATATTTGTTGTTGTCGAATCGGGTATTACTATTGATAATAAATTATGGCTCTCGTCATAATCCGCATAAAATGCATCACCTGCTGAATTTGTCATATACAACAGGTCAAGATTGCGATTGAATTGCAAGATTTCTGAAAAGACAATTTCATTTTGACAATTTCTCTGCTCGAATACTCTGTGATAAGCGTTATCAGCATTTATACTTACAGAAAAATCAACAACGTATTGTCCGTTTTCATCGAGGCATTTTTTTGTGTAACCGGAAAGGCGGTACGCATAAATCGGCGAAACATTTTGCCCAATATTATCAACAGAAATTGCATAAGAAAGTTCCAATAGACTGCCATCAATATTTTTGATTTTGGTCAAGCGTCCAAAGCTATCATAAGTATATTCGACTGATTTCCCGTCAGTATAGATCGCTTTTGTTAAAACTACTTGATTGTTGATAATTTGGTTTTCGAAAGTGATTTCTACCGGTTTGGAAATCGGATTCCCTTCACTATCCACACTCTCGGTTAAAATTGTAATCGGCGTTTCTGTAATAGCTCCAGAAGCATCCGTTGTCGTCATAAACGCGCTCAGCTTTGTAATGACAGTTTGGTTATTGACCGTGCCATATGTGAAACTGTATTTACGCCCAATACCATCTGTAATGCTGTTAAGTGTCTCACCTGAATATGCGATTGTAAGAATATCATTCTCGTTCGCTCCGCTTATTACCGAGTCCACATAACCATAATAGTTAAAGGTATAGGTGTTTCCAGATTCATCAACAATATAATTGTCTGAATAGTCATAGTCTCTGCTTTTAGTTGCATTTACCCATAAAACATATCCTTGCGCATTATATTGATATTCACCCCATTTTTCTCGACCCTCATCGTCTGTTTCTATAGGGATAGCTTTTTGGAATCTGGACGATGAGCCGTTAAACATATCCCAAATATATGTATCAGCGGTTTTTGAAAGCTTACTTTCATAATTCCAACGACCTCCTGCACCAAACGAATTGTTTTCAAGTCCAGGATTTATAAATCTTGAAATAGACGCAGGCATAATATTGCCATCTAAAGCCAACTCGTCTCGAACAAGATATGGGACATTTGTATAGTCATTGATATACATAGTTCCGGCTCTACCCATGTCAACCTCATGGTAAGTAAAGCCTAAATCATTATTGTCCACAATACGATAGTGCCTTCTGAGAATGCCGTTGTAAACAGTGACTACGCTGTCTGCTGTATATAAGAGCATTCCATTATTATTAAGGGATCCGTTTTCCCATTTGATATATTCACTGGTAATATCCCAAATATATCGTCCAGAGCTGTCGATTGAATTATAATCAATACATGGATTGTTAAAATCCGACTCAATATCAGCCAAAGAAAGTGTGGAAGGATCCCAATCAGAATAAATCGGATGAATTGTAATAGTATTTCCACCTGCAACATTACTACAAGATAATCGTAATTCTGCCTTAATTGTAATTTCATTTTTTTCATAGAGCGCTTGGCTTGAAAAATTATACTTAAATATACCCAAAGTTGATTCGCTTAATGTCACAGAATTGATAGTTACTTGATCATCAACATCGACACCATAAAGGTTGATGGATTGATCGGGTGCTGAAACAACAAAGCCGTCATCAACACTTGTGTCGGCGGAAGTGGTCTGAAGTGATGACAACTGGGACATAGCTTCTTCTACCGTTTCTGGTTGCTCGGAAACGGTAGCAATATCATTCCATGTGTCGCTTGTGTATGTGTGTATCGGTTCGCTTGTTGTCAAACTGCAATATGTGCCATCTTCCAATAAATATGTTTTCGAATTTGCAGTGCGTTCTTCAACAACTTCTTCTTTAATAAGTAGGTCTTCGTTTGTTTCAGTATCAATTGTTGTTAGGGTTTGATAGTTTTGGTGCTCTGTTGCAAATGTTTGCATAGGAAGAATACTGGCAATAGTCAGCGCTGTTAATAAAACGGCCAAAAACTTAGAACATTTTTTTATAGCTTTCATTTTCTTATTCCTCCCCCAATTTTTGCACACGATTAATTTTGTTAACCGTAAGTTCTCTCAACATTTTTTGTGATTTTGTCATCACTGCCGCCAGTGCCGGAAATCGTGAATTCAACATGTGCCCTGTAAGTGCCTGTTTTTGACAACTGCACGGAATGGCTTCTGGAAAAATTCGTGGCTGTTGAAGTATCTGTCCAACTTCCGTTATCAACCGTTATCCAAATTAAGCCAAACTTTTTCTGCACTTTAGTTTCAATTTCGGCACTTTGCGTAACACCGGATTTTCCATAGTATCTGCATGTTACAGTTGCTTTTCCGCTGGTTGTTATATTAAATGAAACTTCAGCAGAATTTACATTGTTGGAACATGGCTGAATACTATTGGCATATACGGTAATTGTTGTCATGCAAAGTATCACCAAGCAAAGCATTAAGGCAATAAATTTCTTCATAAAAAATCCATCCTTTCAAACTATAATATGCCTTCAATACATACAACAGTTTAAAAGGAGGTTTTAATGACAAAATATTTAATTTTTTTCAGAAATATTTTCAGATATATTTATTATATCGTCTTTATATTTTAATGGAGCATTGATTGTAAACCAATAATACCCATCCGTCCATTTCAAAAATATACTGACTTCGTCTTCGGTCAAATACGCTTCATATCCGTCAAAATAGATTTCTCTGTAATCGTGTTCATTGTCAATGGTGAAACTTGTATCAAGCGTATTTTGCGAAAACACAATTTCTTCTCCTGCGTCATTCTTCCAGACAGAGAATACTCCGTAATCGTCTTTTTGATAAGTGACAAGCTGAAAGTCCTCCGGAAGACTGGCAATCGTGTATTCCGTTTCTATCGTAGCGACAGGTACAACCGAATCTTTGCTCAAAGTTATTTCATTATACTGCGGAAAGATTTTTTTGATAAATTCAATAATTGGTTCTCTGATAGCAGAAACACTCATTAAGCCTGTAAACAAGATGATAATAGCAACAATTGCCGCAATTAGACTCTTGGCAACCGTCCTTCTGGTGGACAATTGAATACGGTTGTTCTTTCGGATAAGCTTATCCATTGATTTTTCAAATTTTTCCGAGAAGTCCCATTGAATTTCATTTTCGCTCGGAAGGTCGGCGTTATCAAGCCTTTCAGCTTCCATAAACGCTTTGATAAACAGTTCTTTTGCGTTTTCCAAGTTAATCCCTCAAATTGTTTTCCAATATTTCAAGCAGTTTTTTCTTGCCGCGTATAATTTGCTGTTGTACTGTGGACTTGTTTCTGCTCAATAAGTCTGCAATATCCTTAGCTTTCATACCCTCAACAAAATAATAAAACAACACATCTCTGTATGTATCGTTAAGACTTTGAATGGCTTCAACAGCTTCTCCGTAGTTTTCCTGTATACGCAGTTCCTCAAAAAACTGCCCATCAGATATATTTTCAACATCTTCAAGCTGAATATGCTTATTCCTTGTGGTATTCTTTTGGGAAAGATTAATAGCGGTATTTTTTGTTGCTTTTAATACATATGACAATGTTTCGTCAGAATCGGGGTCCTGTATAGAAAGCATATTACGTGCGATTTTTATGAATGTATCATGCACAGCGTCTTCCGCATCTTCGTTGTTTCCTAAAACGGCATAAGCTGTATATACCATTCTTTTTCTGTATTTGTTATACAGTATTTCAAATTTTGCTCTGTCATCATCGTTGTCGATGAGCGACATATAGAACATCAGCATCTTTTTTATGTCCCTCACTTAATATAACATTTTAAAATCCAGTTTATGTTACAAAAATATTTTACAAAATTATTTAACACTTAATTTTTTCTTTTGTCAAGATTGATGTCAAAATATGTCAATCATTCATATAAATGCTTGTAAATATAAAAAAGAAGCAGATTTTTGTATTATGTACTATACAATTTCCTGCTTCTTTTTTGTTTGTGAATATGAGAGTTGCAATACATAAATATGTGCAAATAGATAACATACAGAAATAATTTAAAGTTGGTGAGAATTTAAAGCTACCTACAGTCCCTCCCCCAAATTAAGCACTTTTTAGGAAATCAATTAAATGGTCATACTATTATTGGAGCTATGTGGTGTAACAGGTTGAGGCAAATCAAATATTTAAATACATGAAACAGTTGTAGTTTCGAGAACACATCTTGAAACACAACTGTTTTTTATTATAGGGGAGCTATGTGAAATGTTACCAAATCTTTTATATAACAAGAAACACAATTAACTTTTTTTATCGGATTTCTAATTCAAATAAATATAGTGCCGTAGGCTGCCGCAGTCCTCCAATCAATCTAAATCTAAAAAATTTAGATTGATTGGAGGTAATTACGGTGAAATATGCACCGAAAAAAATATTTATTTTAGATAACGGAAGTTACATAGAATTAACCTATGAGGAATTTTCTCATCGCAAAGAGATAGATACATCGTATGCGGACAAGTTCTTTATTCCGCTTTACGGAATGCTTATGGAAGTATCTGAAAAAGATTATACAGATTTCTATAAATCCAGGCGCCGACAAAAATATATAGATGAGCGTTCGGCAGAAAACGGAGACTTTTCTTATGATATGCTCACAACTGATGATTTTAACGGCGAAGACATTCTTGTGGACACGTCACAGGAAATCGACGATGCAGTGATACATAGAATAATGTTGGACAAGCTGCGTGATTCCTTTGTTCTGCTGTCGGACGAGGAGCAGAAACTGATACATGAGATTTATTTCAATGGTTTATCGGAAAGAAATCTTGCTGAAAAAAGCGGCGTATCACAGGTTGCAATACATAAGCGTAAAATCAAAATCCTTGATAAACTTAAAAAAATTATAGAAAAATAAAAAATCCTGGTTATCAGCCTCTTTACTTTTCGGCATGGAAAGTGAGGAGGCTTTCTCATTGCCTCCGCTGTCCCTTGAAAACAGAATAGTACAGCGCATTTTTTACATTCCCTCTGCTGCCGGCTGAAACCGGCAAGCTACATGAGCGAACGCATTTATATGCCTTCAGGACTCAGACGATGCAGGCAATCTGCACGAAAGCGATGACAGGCAGAGGCAATAATGATACTTCCGTTCAGTCCTAAAGTCGAGCGTGATAAGACCGTCGCAACAAAGGAGAGCGGCTCGGAGAGATCCTCGGGGTGGTGAGATTCCAATGAGGTCAAATGCATGACCGGAAAGTGCGTTCCCGTTCGTCGAGGGATTGGCGTGGTTCAAATATCGGCTGAAAACGATTGATACAAAAATTACAGGCGGTCGTTTACC
>OEQY01000406.1_pt1 | contig 9742 bp, 6 predicted proteins | sample 1539871 | NCBI WGS metagenome assembly OEQY01 (sample SAMEA3891877, study PRJEB23780) | metagenome | biome: terrestrial biome; feature: animal house; material: Caecal content | place: Italy | collected 2015-05-05 | reverse complement strand
TATGTATCCTTCCCACAAAGATTTCAGGGAAGGGGCCTACAGCCCGATTCTGGAACCGAAGGTGGAGGAAAATGCCGGCGAGGAGGGAGTCAGCTCCGTAAAAGTGACTTATCCCTATCTTATGCCGACGACTCCGGTAAGCGAGTGTACTCTTACGTATGAGGTGACGGGAGAAGGAAAGGTAAAGACAACCTTGTCCTATGATCCGGTGAAGGAACTGGGCGATATGCCGGAATTTGGTGTTATCTTTAAGTTTGACGCGGATTACGACCATGTGAAATGGTACGGACTCGGACCGGCTGAAACATATGCAGACAGAAAGCGAGGCGGAAAACTTAGCATTTATGAGAATCTTGTAAAAGATAATATGGCGAAATATATCGTGCCTCAGGAGTGCGGTGCAAAAGAAGAAGTACGGTATGCGTCGGTGACGGACAGAAGAGGAAGAGGTATGCTCTTTGAGATGGATGAAAAGAGCGGACCGATGATGTTCTCAGCTCTGCCATATACGCCCCATGAACTGGAAAATGCAAAACATCCGTATGAACTGCCGCAGGTACACTATACGGTAGTCCGCGCGGCACTCGGCCAGATGGGAATTGCAGGGGATGACAGCTGGGGAGCGCGCACGCATCCGGAGTATCTTCTGGATGCAAGTGAGAAGATGACATTTACATTCAGTTTCAGAGGCATATGATTGTCTGTGGAAGAAACAAGGTCAGGGGAAATATGGAAGGAGAAGAGACATGTTAGGAGGACATTTACTCCATGGCGGAGATTACAATCCGGAACAGTGGCTGGACTGCCCGGAGATTTTAGAGGAAGATATCAGACTTATGAAAGAGGCGGGTGTCAATTGTGTGACGCTGGGCGTATTCTCATGGGCAGTGCTTGAGCCGGAAGAAGGTGTATACGATTTTGAATGGCTGGAAGAAATTATTGATAATCTGGGGAAAGCGGATATCCAGGTGATCCTTGCGACGCCATCAGGTGCCATGCCTCACTGGCTGACGCAGAAATATCCGGAGGTGATGCAGGTACGCGCCGACGGGCAGAGAAACCTGCCGGGAAAACGGCATAATTTCTGCTATACTTCACCGGTGATGCGAGCAAAGATCAAAGCACTTGACGAAGCACTTTCGGAAAGATTCGGCAGAAAGGAAAATGTGATCCTATGGCATCTGTCCAATGAGCTGGCAGGAAATTTCAGCGACGGTTCATGCCACTGCGAGTTATGTCAGAGTGCATTCAGGGAATGGCTGAAAGAAAAATACGGAACGCTGGAGGAATTGAACCGGGCGTGGTGGGGACGCTTCTGGAGCCATGTATACACAGACTGGGAGCAGATCCACAGTCCCGCGCCTCACGGGGAGACAACAGTGACCGGGCTGGAACTTGACTGGCGCAGATTTGTCACGGATCAGATCAGTGACTTCTGCGGTATGGAGAGACGAGCGGTGGCAAAATATTCAGATCTTCCTGCCACGACAAATTTTATGGATACATTCAAGAATATAGATTACAATAGACTGCAGAAAGAGCTGGATATCATATCATGGGATAACTATCCATTCTGGCATAAGGAGAAAGACGAAGTTCCCGTGGCGGTTCAGGCGGCGTTTAACCACAGCATGATGCGGAGTATGAAAAAGCAGCCGTTCCTGCTCATGGAGAGTGCGCCGTCTGTGATCAACTGGAGAGAGAACAATCCGGTAAAGAGGCCGGGGATGCACATGCTCTCTTCGATGCAGGCGGTTGCCCACGGCTCGGATTCCGTGCAGTACTTTCAGTGGAGAAAAGGCCGCGGCTCCTATGAAAAATTCCACGGCGCAGTACTTGATCATAAAAATGGGAGCAATACACGTACATTCCGTGATGTGGCGGAAGTTGGAAAGCGTCTGCCGAAGCTGGATCGGCTGCTTGAAGGAACGGTAAATCATCCGAAGGCGGCGATCCTTTTTGACTGGGCAAACTGGTGGGCGGTTGAAGACATTACAGGGCCGAGGCTGGATCTGGATTATCCGGAATGTGTCCTTTCCCATTATCGCGCATTCTGGGAAAAAGGCATCGAGGCGGATATCGTGGATATGGATGCGGAACTGAGCAGTTATCAGTTCGTGTCTGCTCCACTGAATTATATGTATAAAGCCGGATGGGCTGAAAAAGTAAAGAGCTTTGTCGAAAATGGAGGAACATTTGTCACTACATATTTCAGCGGTATGGTGGATGAGACAGATTTGTGCTTTACCGGATGTCATCCGCTGGAGGATGTGCTGGGCGTTATCCAGGAGGAAATTGACGCTCCGTCCGAAGAGTTTGAGAATCAGTTCGCATACGCGGGGAAAGAGTATCGGGCGCAGCGGATGTGTGAGATCGATCATGCCAAGGAAGGCACCGAAGTACTCTCTGTCTATGAAAGGGAGTTTTATGCAGGCTGTCCGGTTGTAACGCGCAATCAATTTGGAAAAGGCGAAGCGTATTATCTGGCAGCAGAGTCTGATCTTGCATTCCTGCGGGCATTTTACGGTGATGTGTTTGAGCGGACCGGACTGAAAAATGCACTTGATACAGAGCTGCCCTATGGCGTGACAGTAACGGAGCGGACCTGCACTGATCAGGCTCCGGCAGATGGGGATGCGGAGACGAAAAAAAACAAGGGTGTTGTGTTCGTGATGAATTTTAAGAATGATCCGGTCTGCGTGGAATGTGCCGGAGAGTGGACGGACGCTGAGACCGGTGAGGTGTGCCGGGATAGAATAGAAATGAAAGCGTTCGGCTGCAGAGTGTTTGTAAGCTGAGGAGGACCGGCGTATGCCGGGATAGAAAAATGCTGATGAAAGCCGATTATCCGGGAATGGATGGTCGGCTTTTGTGCATTTTACAACATTATTTAGTTCGAAAAAATGTAAAAAATAGCGTTAATGTTGACTTAAATGTCGCCGGATACTAAGATATGTTCAGTAGATGCACGAATTTTGAGTGAAGACTTTACATATAGGAAGGAGACATCACTATGCAGTCATCAACAGAACTTAGAAGCCTGTTAAACCGGATCGACCATCGGGGGTATCCGGCTTATAAAGATACAAGGGGAGCCTACCAGTTCCCTGGATATATATTGTCCATCGACCATGTGCAGGGAGATCCCTTCGCCTCACCCTCAAAGGTGAGCGTCCGCGTGGCCGGGCGCACGGCCGGATTCCCGCGGGAGCTTTATGGGGGAGACTATCAGAGAATTGCGCTGCAGGATGAGCTGACGAGGCAGTTCGGCAGACGGGCTGAGCAGTTTGCATTTAAGGCGAAAGGCTCGGGAAAGAGCGGTCTGATATCTGTGAGCCGCTGCTCTCAGGAGGTGTTGGAGCGCACAGCGTGCCGTATTGATCCGAAGAGCGGAGATATTGTGCTGCGCATGGAGATCGGATTTCCGGCGAACGGAAGGACGATCAATGCAAGAGAGCTGGAGAAGATCCTCTTTGACTTTGTGCCGGAGTGTGTCAAATACGCGCTGTTCTATAAAAATATGGATGCAAAACGACTGAGGACGATCGTTGATCTTGCAGAAGACCAGCACTATATCCGCGAGATGCTTCCGCAGATGGGACTCTGCGCCTTCGTGGCGAACGGGAGTGTGCTGCCCAGAGAGTCGGGAATCTCACCGCGGCCGATGAAGGGCGGAGTGAGGTTCCAGTCACCGAAAGAGCTGGAAGTGACGATGGAGCTTCCGCACAAAGGAAAGATCACCGGTATGGGCATCCGCAAGGGAATCACACTGATCGTGGGTGGAGGCTACCACGGCAAATCCACTCTGCTAAAGGCGCTGGAACTGGGAGTATACGACCATATCGCAGGAGACGGCAGAGAGTATGTCATCACGGACAACACTGCTGTTAAGCTGCGTGCCGAGGATGGCAGGAGTATTCAGAAAACGGATATCTCTATGTTTATCAATGATCTTCCGAATGGAAAGGACACTGTAGGATTCTGTACTGAGGATGCCAGCGGCAGCACCTCACAGGCTGCAAATGTAGTAGAAAGTATTGAGGCAGGAACCTCTCTCCTTCTGATCGACGAGGATACGAGCGCGACCAATTTTATGATCCGGGATGAACTGATGCAGAGAGTCATCCACCGTGATATGGAGCCTATCACGCCGTTTATCGAGCGGATACGGGAGCTGTATGACGATTACGGCATTTCCACTGTGATCGTGGCGGGAAGCTCGGGTGCTTATTTCCACGTTGCGGACACCATTATCCAGATGGATCGTTATGTGCCGAAGGATATCACCGCTTATGCGAAGAAAGAGGCGGAGAGCTATCCGGCGGTCAGCGGTCCTGAGGCGCCGGCGGAGCAACCGGATTTTCACCGTTGCCCGAGAACGGCGAAAGGATTTCGGGAGAATGACAGGATCAAGATGAAAACCATGGGGCGTGAGTCAGTCATGATCAATAAAGAAAGCATTGATCTGCGCTATGTCGAGCAGATCACAGACAGTGAGCAGGTGACGGCGCTCGGATACTGCATGAGATATGCCCAGAAGAATATTATGGATGGAAAGAAAGATCTCAGACAGATTGTGGACGAGCTGGAGCGTGTTATAGAAAAGGGTACGTTGGCGGCGCTGTGCGAGAGCAGTTCGAGTATCTCGTGTATGGCTATGCCGAGACGGCAGGAAATCTTCGCATGCTTTGACCGTTACCGGAGTTTGAAGATGTAGGACAGTAAAGGAGAGACAAAATGCATTTATCTGACGGAAGGCCGGAGAATACAGAAGGCAGGCTTGAGAAGGAAATAAGGACATATGATCTTCTTGATTCTCTCGGCGTTGAATATAAAAGAGTTGATCATGAGGCGGCGATGACCATGGAAGCATGCGAGGAGATTGACAGAACATTGAGCGAAGGGGTGGAGAAAGGCGTTGCCATCTGTAAGAATCTGTTTCTGTGCAACCGCCAGGAAACAGAGTTCTATTTACTGCTTATTCCGGGAGACAAACCTTTTAAGACGAAATACCTGTCCGCCCAGATCGGTTCCTCAAGGCTGTCTTTTGCAAAGTCTGAATATATGGAACAGTATCTGGATATCACGCCGGGGTCGGTGAGCGTAATGGGCCTGATGAATGACAAGGAGAAAAAGGTGCGTCTTCTGATCGACAAGGACGTCCTGAAAGATGAGTATTTTGCATGCCATCCATGCATCAATACTTCAAGCCTTAGATTTAAGACGTCAGATCTTGTGGAAAAAGTGATTCCGGCCATGGAGCACGAGCCGGCTATAGTCTGCCTGTAAAGGCAGACACATGAGCGTGAGGAAGCAAGCCGGAAGGGCTGCCTTGCCCTGAACGGCCGGATTCTGTTATAATAGACTTGGTAAGCAATGGGGCTGCGTTTATGAGCGGCCGGTATTTGGCACAAAAGAGGAGAAATATATGATTTCTGAAGAAAATAAGACAACAGAGGAAATGGATATTCAGGATGAGAACCAGGCGGAGCCGGCTATCCGGCCTGAAGAAGACGAAGCAGCGGCAACGGCAGGAGAGACAGCGCAAGCTGTCCGGGATGCAGGAATGCAGACGGATTTTTCCAGGGAACAGTGGATCCTGACACATATCGGTGATGAGAATCTGATGGAATATCTGCGTATGGAACAGAAGAAAGAAGAGGACGTACGGAAGGCAAAAGAAGCGAGACAGAAAAGGTTTCTCTCGGCATTTCAGCTTACGGTCTCACTTGCTGCAGTTATTATTGTTATGTTCCTTTTGCGGGAAAATCCGACAGTGATGGTAAATATTCTTTATATTATTGCTATCATAGCGGCGCTGTGGATCTGGAAGAATCCGAGATCATAGGGAAAGGTATGAACAAACATGAGATTTTTTCACTTATCAGACCTTCATATTGGAAAACAGCTGCATCATTATAACCTCCGCGAGGATCAGGAATATGTCCTCGGGGAGGTTATTTCCTATGCGGAAAACCTCCACCCCGATGCAGTAATTATTGCAGGAGATATTTATGACAAATCGGTTCCGTCGGGAGAGGCGGTTACAGTATTTGACGATTTTCTTACCCGGCTCTCGGAAATAGAGCCGGCAATACCGATTTTTATTATTTCGGGGAACCATGATTCTGCGCAGCGTCTGGACTATGCAAGCCGTCTGCTGGGGAGCCATCGGATTTACATTGCCGGAAAGGTGCCGGAAACGGAAGGAGAGCATCTACGGAAGATCACGCTGCAGGATGAATACGGGGATGTCCATTTCTGGCTGCTGCCGTTTCTGAAGCCGGGATATGTACGGGGGCTATGCGGCGGCGAACTTCCGGAGAGCTATACTGCCGCGGTCAGGACTGTATTAGAGCGCGAGCAGATTGATCCGAAAGAACGGAACGTGCTGGTATCCCACCAGTTTTATACAGGGAAGGATATAAGTACAGGAGAGGATATTGCTCCCGAGACATGTGATTCAGAGCTGTTGAGTGTGGGCGGTATTGACAATGTAGATATTTCTGTTTTGAGAGATTTTGATTACGCCGCCCTCGGACATCTCCACGGGGCTCAGAAAGTTGGAAATGAGCATATCCGTTACTGTGGCACACTGCTGAAATATTCTGTCAGTGAGTCCGGGCAGGAGAAGACTCTCCATATAGTAGAGCTCGGCGCTAAGGGCGCTCCGGTCAGGGTGGAGAAACTTCCGCTCCATCCGCTGCGGGATGTGCGGAAAATACAGGGAGAACTCTCCGAGATCATCGACGCGGCAGAGCCGGAGCACAGGGAAGACTATGTGAGCGTTACCCTGACAGACGAGATCGACCCGTATAAACCCAGGGAACAACTGGAAAAGGTGTACAGTCATATCCTGGAAGTGAGGATGGATAATGAGAGGACCAGACAGAAGCTGGAGTTCGGCGAAGAAGAGCTTCGTATGGAAGATCCGGTGCAGATGTTTTCGGACTTCTTCCGGGAGATGCAGGGGCGCGGGATGTCTGAAGAAGAGAAAAAATTTACAGAGCAGGTATTTGACAAAGCGAAAGGAGATACAAGGTGAGACCAGTCCGACTTACAATGTCAGCCTTCGGATCCTATTCGGGAACGGAAGTGATAGATTTTACGCAGGTGCAGGGCGGCCTGTTTCTGATCACCGGCGATACGGGCGCGGGGAAGACTACCATATTTGATGCGATCACTTATGCGCTCTATGACAGGACAAGCGGCGGAGCACGCGACGGCAATATGATGCGCAGCCAGTATGCGGACAATGATACGGATACGTATGTGGAGTATGTGTTTTCTTACCGCGGAGAGGAGTATACAATCCGGAGAAATCCGGAATATATGCGTGTAGGAAAACGGAAAAACGCAGACGGCACGGCGCGCCTGGTGAAAGAGACGGCGAAGGTAAGCCTTCTTATGCCGGACGGAAAAGAATTTCAGGGAAAGAAACGGGAGACTGATCAGAAGATTGAAGAGATTATAGGCTTGGACGCAGGACAGTTTACTCAGATCGCCATGATCGCCCAAGGAGATTTCCTGAAGCTGCTGCATGCCGGATCTAAAGAGCGGAAGAAGATATTCTCCAGAATTTTCCAGACGCAGATATACTGGCGGATGCAGGAGGAGCTGAAAGAGCAGGGGAAAACTTTGTATGTCAGTCTGAAGAAAAACGAGGCTGATATACGAAGAGAGATGAATCGGGTGGTTCCGATATGTGCTGACCTGGACGAAAATGAGAAAAATGCAGGAGAAGTCTGGCAGGAACTTCTTGAAAGAGAAATGCCGTCGGCGGAAGAAGTCAGATCAGTATTAAAACAGATTATAAGAGAGGGAAGAGATTTCGCCGCGGATCTTGCCGGGGAAGAAGAAAAACTTCAGAAAGAGTCCGATGAACTCCATACTATGATTGAGAAGAAACAGGAGACAAACCGGCTCTTCGATCTGCTTGACCGGGCCAGGGAGACGGAACAGGCGTTGGAGCGTGACAGAGAACTTTATGAGGAGATGAAACAGCAGGCGTTAAAAGGCGAGCGGGCAGAGCGCGCCCGCAGCCTGGAGGTGCAGGCACTCCGAACAAGGAAAGAACAGGAGAATGCCGAAACGGAAATACAGGCACAGATCACATGGCAGAAAGAACACGAAGCTGACGAGGAGCGTTTCAGAGGAAGGGCGGAGCGTCTGGAGACGGCGCTGAACGAGTCGGAGCCGCGGATGCAACAGAAGATCCTGCGTCTCAGAGAGATGCTGCCGGGTTATGCAAACGTGCGAAGATTGAGAAAAGAATATGACAAGAAGACAATTGAGATGGCGCAATGCATGGATGACTGTCGTCGGGCATCGGAAGTTTATGAAGAAAGATACAGGAGATTTTTCGAAGGGCAGGCAGGGCTAATCGCAAAAAAACTGAAAGAGGGAATGCCCTGCCCGGTATGTGGCTCCGCTCACCATCCGAAAAAGGCAGTTTTATCAGCCTGCGTGCCGGATCAGGATGAGGTAGAACAGGCAAAAAAACTTCGTGACCAGGCAGAGCAGAAACGCTCCCGGCTTCAGGAAAAATTTCAGGGCGTGCGCGCCGATCTGGCGGCAGGCGAGGCCGCTCTGGGAGAGAATCCTCCTGCAGAGGAAGACGCAAAAGCACTGCTCAACGATCTGGAACATCGGCTAAAGAATGAGAAAGAGAAAGTAAAACAGGCGCAGGAGAATTACCGGAAATGTATGGAAGAAATAAGACGCAGATCCGGACTTCTGGAGAGCCTGAAAGTGCAGAAAACAAGGCTTGAAAAGCGGTTCAGGGAAGAGCAGGAAGCGTTCCGCAAAGAAATTCGAAGACAGGAGTTCAAAGACCAGGATGAATATCGGGATGCGAAGCAGTGGATCAGTGAGTGGAGGGAGAAGGACAGCAGGGTGAAGGCGTATGAAAAGAACGTGCTCCAGTGCCGCACACAGGTTGAGACATTGTTAACACAGACTGAAGGCAGGCGTCGTGAGGGCATAGAAGCCGACAGGCTTAGGCAGCAGGAGATTGTATCGCAGCTTAAAAAGAAGCGGGAAGAGAGTCTGGATCTGCATGGGAAAAATATGACCAATAAAACGGCATATGATCAGTTAAAAAAGTATTTTGCTTCAGAGGAAGAACTGCGGCAGAAGTATGAGATGATCGGAAATTTAAGCCGTACAGCAAACGGCAATCTAAGTGGAAGTGTGAAGCTGGACTTTGAAACATATGTCCAGAGAAAGTATTTCCGGCAGATTATCCGGGCGGCAAATAAGAGGCTTGCCCGTATGACATCCAACGCATTTATACTTCAATGTCGGGAAATCAGTGCTTTGAGCAGCCAGGGCCAGGCGGGGCTGGATCTCGATGTGTATGATCTGGTAACAGATTCTGTTCGTGACGTAAAATCGCTTTCTGGCGGAGAATCTTTTATGGCGGCCCTTTCCATGGCGCTGGGTCTGGCTGATATCGTACAGAATACGGCAGGAGCTGTGAGCATGGAGACAATGTTTGTAGATGAGGGGTTCGGCTCTCTGGATGATGCTTCCAGAGAGCGGGCAATCCAGATATTAAAAGAACTTGCGGGAGAGAAAGGTCTCGTAGGAATTATTTCCCATGTCAATGAATTGAAAGAACAGATCGACTGGAAACTTAATGTTACGAAAAATGAGCATGGAAGCAGTGCATCATGGGTATTATAAGTGAGAAGGAAGTGATCGGATGCTCGGGAAAATAATTCGGACAGCGGTGGTATTT
>OEQY01000404.1_pt1 | contig 9757 bp, 9 predicted proteins | sample 1539871 | NCBI WGS metagenome assembly OEQY01 (sample SAMEA3891877, study PRJEB23780) | metagenome | biome: terrestrial biome; feature: animal house; material: Caecal content | place: Italy | collected 2015-05-05 | reverse complement strand
CCACCTGGAGAAACGCCTCCTCGATGACCGGCGCGCGGACCGTCTTCGCCCGGGCCAGCGTAAAGCCGCCCGCCGCAAACTCGTCCGTCTCCGGGTCATTGCAGCGGATCGTCTCCACCAGGCGGTCGTATGCGCTCAAGGGCAGGAAGTTGATGCAGAAGCACCCGTCCCTTTGAATGTTCGCATACGTGTGCGTGTGCTGGTACAGGCCACCCATCACGGCAAAGAAGGCCGTGCGGTCCCCGTGAAAGCAGCTCCACGCGTGCAGGCAGACGTTGGGCTTGCCGTTTCCCTTCCAGGTGGTGATCGCAAACAGGACGGTCGGGATGCCCGCCGTCACCTCAAAGTGCGAAAACAGCTCAAATTCCTCCGGGTATGCGGGGCGGAAACGCTCCGGACGTTCCAAACCCACCTCAATTTTCATCGCCTTCCTCCTTTCGCCGGGCGCAGCCGCCCGCATATCCGCTCTGCCGCCCTCTTCGCGTAGGCCGCGCAAAGGACGGCAGGGCCGCTCGGATTTTCGCGCTAGCGCGATCAAATGCCCAGCTGAATCCTGTTTCCAAAGACAAACAGCAGCACGATCAGCACACCCAGCACAATCAGCGCAACGTCGAGCACCTTGACGGGGATGTTCATCTTGTCGTACATATCGGTGATCCAGTTGGAAGCGCGCGGCGGCTGGGGTGGAGCATCCTGCTCCTGCTTTTCCTGCGTCTGTCTGCTCTCCAGATCGTCCATTCTTTCATCTCCTTCCCGGTTGACGCGGGGCGTTCAGGATGGAAAAAGGCCCGCCGCGACGCGCCGCGGCAGGCCTGTGCCAAATGACGGATTACTTCTTGGCCCTGTACTTGCGCATGTCCAGAATACAGGCAAAGAGGATGACGGCGCCCTTGATGATGTAGGTGACGTTGCCGGAGATGCCCAGGAACGTCATGCCGCTCATGATGAGCTGCATCATGAACACGCCCAGAATGACGCCGCTGATTCGGCCGGTACCGCCGACGAACGACACGCCGCCGATGACGACAGCCGCGATGGCGTCGGACTCATAGTTCAGGCCGAGGGTCGCCGTGGAGGAACCCAGACGGGCCGCCTCTACAAAGCCGGTATAGCCGTAGAGCGCGCCGGCCAGCATGAACACGCCGACGATCGTGGCCAGCACGTTCACGCCGGACACGCGCGCGGCCTCCTCATTCGAGCCCACGGCGAACATGTTCTTGCCGAACGTCGTCTTGTTCCAGATCACCCACATGAGCGCCGTGAGGATCACGGCCAGCAGCACATAGGTCATAACGGACGTGGTGCCGATTTTGAACAGCGGATGGGTCACAAAGCTGGTGGTGTAGCTCGTGTCCAGGGACGAAACCTGCTTGGAGTTGGAGATGGTCAGATACGTGCCATACGTGATCATCTGGGTTGCAAGTGTCACGATAAACGGATGCAGCTTGAACTTGCCCATGCAGTAGCCGTTGACCAGGCCTACGATCGCGCCAATGACCATGACCAGCAGGATGACCAGGATCAACGGCTGCGGGCCAATACCCGTCAGGATCTTGCCGTTGGCGTCGGCCTTCTGCAACAGGATGGCCGCGACGAACGCCGTCATGCCGGCCACACGGCCGCCGGAAAGGTCGGTACCCGCCAGGACGATACAGCCCGCGACGCCCAGCGCCATCGGCAGACGGGCGGCCGTCAGCGAGAGAATGTTCACCAGCGAAGGCACGGAGAAGAATGCCGGCTTTTGAATCTGCACATAGATGGCCAGCAGCAGAATGATGATGATCATTGCATGATCCAGGATCCAGTTGACAACGGCGTGCCGCTTCTCCTTTGCGGGCAACGCCTTGTAAGCTTCCAGTTTCGCAGACATGGTTTCGTCGTCCTCCTTACGCGTATTTAGCAGCCAAGGTCATGATTTCTTCCTGCGACGTGTTGTTGGCGTCCACTTCGCCGGCGATTCTGCCGCCGGACATGACGATAATCCGATCACACACGCCCAGGAGTTCAGGCATCTCGGAGGATACCATGACGACCGACTTACCGCTCTTCGCCAGATCCTGAATCAGTTCATAGATTTCATACTTTGCGCCCACGTCGATGCCGCGGGTCGGCTCATCCAGCAGCAGAATGTCGGGGCTGGTGAGCATCCAGCGTCCAAAGATGACCTTTTGCTGATTGCCGCCCGAGAGAGACGAGATCTTCGTCTTTTGGCTTGGCGTCTTGATGTGCATGGCATTGATCATCTTGTTCGTGGCCTCGGCCATCTTCTTGTCGTTGAGGAGCGGGCCACGCTTATACTTTTTCAGACTGGAGATGACGGTGTTTTCGCGAATATTGAGGATGCCCAAAATGCCTGTCGCACGACGCTCTTCCGTCAGCAGTGCAAAACCGTTCTTGATGGAATCCTTCGGATTCTTGTTGGCCACCAGGCGGCCATCCTTGTAGATCTTGCCCGACTTGCGCGTCGCGTTGCCAAAGATGTTCTCCAGCAGCTCGGTGCGTCCGGAGCTGTCCAGGCCCGCAACGCCCAGGATCTCGCCCCGCTTGAGGGTGAACGAGGCATCCTTCAGGTGGGAATACATGGCCGTGAGGCCCTCCACCCTGAGGATATCCTGATCGCTGATCTTCCCGCTCTTGGGCGGGAAGCGGTTGGTCAGCGGGCGGCCGACCATCAGACGGATGATCTCCTCCATCGTCAATTCCTTGGCGGGGCGAGTGGCGACCCACTGGCCGTCACGCATGACGGTCACCTCGTCGGAAATGCGCAGGATCTCCTCCATCTTGTGCGAGATGTACACGATGCCGCAGCCGCGCTTTTTCAGCATGTCAATGATCTCGAACAGATGCTCCACCTCGGTCTCCGTCAACGAGGAGGTGGGCTCGTCAAAGACGATGATCTTCGAATTGAAGGACACGGCCTTGGCAATCTCCACCATCTGGCGCTGCGAGACGGGCATGGTGCTCATCACCTGACGGGGATTGACCTTGAGGCCCAGTTCGTTGAAAACCCTGAGCGTATCCGCATAGGACTGTTTGTCCGAAACAAGGGGCAGATGCTTTACCACTTTGGGGTAGCGTCCCAGCCAAAGGTTATCCATCACCGTGCGCTTGAGCGCCTGGTTGAGCTCCTGGTGCACCATGGCCACGCCGTTGTCCAGCGCCTCTTTGGAGGATTTAAACTCGATTTCCTTTCCCTCCAGATAGATGTGACCGGCGTCCTTGGAGTAGATGCCAAACAGGCACTTCATCAGTGTGGATTTGCCGGCACCGTTTTCGCCCATCAGGGCATGTACGGTGCCAGCTTTGACCGTGAGCTGTGCATTGTCCAGCGCCTTCACGCCTGGAAAGCTCTTGCAGATGCCTTCCATGCGAAGAAGTACGTTTTGTTCTTCCATACTGTGGCTGCTCCTTCCTGGCAGAGTTCTCGGAAGCGGAAAAGCGGTCGCTACAAATGCGCAAGAATACGGAGGGGCCCCTTTGAGACCCCTCCGTTCTGAGTCATCTCAGAAGTTGCCGTCAAAGCTCAGCAATCACTCGCCAGTGTAGACAGCATACGGGATGGTGACCATCCAGTTGTCGATCACAGTGTAGTTCTCGTTCAGGCCTTCGAACTTGTCCCTGCCGGCAATCAGATTCGCCGTAATGGTGGCCACGGCGTCCGCCATGCCCTCGGCATCCTGCTTGATCGTGCCGACCATGCGGCCCGTCGCGATGAGTTCCTTCGCCGCGTCGGTCGCATCCACGCCGAAGACCGGGATCACCTTGTCGCCTTCCACACCGGTGTTGTAGCCGACGTTGGTCAGCGCATTGATTGCGCCAAGCGCCATGTCGTCGTTGTTGCAGATGATGAGCTCAACCATGTTGCCATTCGCTTCGTTGTACTGCGCCAGGATGGTGCTCATGTACTCAAAGGAGGCGGTGTTGGACCAGGTGCCGTTCATGTCCACCAGGTACTTGGTGGTCGCTTCGGCATCGTAGTACTGCAGCGCCGGCTTGCCGGCAGCGGTCAGCACGGCGTCAGCGTTTTCAACGCCGTACTTCGTGCGCAGGATGGCCTCCTGGTTGGCCTCATCGCCCTTGAACATCACGTAGGAGATGACGCCGTCGCCGTTGAGGTCGATCTCATCATAGTGCTCCAGCACATATTCGCCAATCATGGTGCCCTGCATCATGCCGGCTTCCTCGAACTTCGTGCCGATGAACACAGACTTGTCGTACGAGGCAAACAGGGCCGCCGCCTCGGCATCGTCGGTGGAGACTGCGCGGTTGAAGAACACGGCGGGAACGCCCCACTGGGCGACCGCGTTCATCAGCGTCTCAGCCGTACCGATGGCGCCGGACTCAACCAGGTTGATGACGACGGCGTTCGTGCCCGTCACCAGAGCCGTATTGATGTCGTCGGTCTGGGTCTGCTGGTTGGCGTTGGAGTCCTTGTCCGTCACATTGATGCCCAGCTCTTCAAAGGCAGCGTCCAGCGCCGTGCGCACACTGGTCAGATACACGTCGCCAAACGTATACCAAGAAACCACGACGTCCTCCGCGCCGGCAACGACACAGGTCATCGTCAGGCTCATGACCAAAGCCAAGGCCAGCGCAAGCATCTTCTTCATGGGAATACACCTCTTCTTTTTATTTCAGCAGGCCATTCCTGCTGATTTACACGATTATTGGGGGTGTTTTTTTTGCATCTTATCCGATACACATTTATTATAATTCCATTTTTCATGGATGTCAATGTGTGAATTGCGCCTTTTACATGTATCTTCAAAGTTTTTTGCCGCCGCCCTGAAACCTGCCTTCGCGGGCTTGCCATGCGCCGCGCAGACGCAAAAAAAAGGAACCCGCTCCCCCAGGAAGCGGATTCCATGGATCTCCTGCAGCCCCGGCCTCTTACTTGCCGAAGTAGCGGTTGAGCAGGCCCTCAAACGCCTTGCCATGACGGGCCTCGTCGCGGGCCATCTCATGGACGGTGTCGTGGATGGTGTCCAGGCCCAGCGCCTTGGCCTTCTTGGCCAGCTCGGTCTTGCCCATCGTCGCGCCGTTCTCGGCCTCGACGCGGACGGTGAGGTTCTCCTTGGTGGAGGGGCTCACGACCTCGCCCAGCAGCTCGGCGAACTTGGCGGCATGCTCGGCCTCTTCAAACGCGGCCTTCTCCCAGTACAGGCCGATCTCCGGGTAGCCCTCGCGGTGCGCGGCGCGCGCCATGGCCAGGTACATGCCGACCTCGGTGCACTCGCCCACAAAGTTGGCGCGCAGACCTTCCTTGATCTCCTCGTCCACGTCCTTGGCCACGCCGATCACGTGCTCGGCCGCCCAGACCTTGCCGGCCGCCTGCTCGACGAACTTCTCGCCGGGCACGCCGCACACCGGGCACTTTTCGGGCGGGGTGTCACCCTCGTGGACATAACCGCAGACGGGACATACAAACTTCTTCATGATGGTTTCCTCCTTGATGTTGTCGTTGATTTCTTTCATTATAGGATGTGCTTCTCGCACGGGGGAACTGTTTTGAACCGCCTCGGGCGGCACGTAGGTCGTCGCGTTCTTGGGCGTCTTGCCCTTGACGACCCGGTGGTAGTAGTCGTAGGTCATGGGCTCGCCGCCCGCCGCCAGCTGCGCCGCGTCGACGCGCAGGAAGAAGAGCGTGTGCGTGGACAGCTCATGCCGGTCCACCACCGTGCCCGCAATGTAGGCGACTGCGCTCTTGAGCACCGGCAGTCCGTCCACCACCTCATGGGGAATGGCGGCAAACTTGTCCGTATCCCGGCCGGACCGGAAGCCCAGCGTGCCGATCGTCAGGGGCTGTTCGTCCTGGGCGATGATGCTCAGGGCCACGCGGCCCGTCCGCTCGATCGCCCCGTGGGTGTAGTTGTCGCGGTTGATGCAAACGCCCAGCACCGGCGGCGTGGCCGTCACCTGAAAGCAGGTGTTGGCGATGCAGCCCACGGGCCTGTCGCCGTCCATGGTCGCTACGGCGTACAGTCCATAGGACATCCTGTTGAGCGCGCCAAAGTCGATCGCCAAAGGGATCACCTCCGCATATTATTGTTGCTCCTTTTGCTCCTGCGCGATACATGCCGCGCACAGGCCTCCGGCCGTCACCTCAACCCGGTCGACGCGGTGGCCGAACAGCGCGCCCGCCTCCCGCGCCACGCCCGTCACATCGCAGGCGACGTCGATCACCTCGCGGCAACGGTCGCAGACGAAGTGCATGTGGTTTTCGCGCGCGTATTCGTAGTAGGCGCTGCGCTTGCCGAGGTTCAGCTTGCGAATCTGCCCCAGGCGCTCGAGTTGCTCGAGACTGCGATAGACCGTAGCCTGCCCCACATCCGGCAAAAGCCGGACGATCTCCTCAGCCGTCAGATGCACGCGCCGTTCGCTGAGCACGGCGAGCACCTGACGGCCCTGCCTGCTGATCTTTCCGTTCATGCTCGCCACCTCTCTATGGTTCATTTGATATCCTTTATCATTATGTTATCACAGTTTCACCGTTTTGTCAATGGGTTTTTAAAATTAAAATGAGAATAATTCTGATTATCCGAGATAAAAATGTCCGGCGCATCATTGGAAGCGCCGGATATGGGTTTCTTATGCCTTTTCCAGAAATGTCACCACGCAGGCGCCGGGGCCCGCGTGCGCGCCCACGACACACCCGACAGGGTACATCCCGCCGTCCATTCCCAGGTCTGCGCGCAGGCGCTCGCGCAGCGCCTGCGCCTTCTCATCCGTCATCGTGTAGCCGAAGTAGATGGGACAGGTTTCGTCCACGCCCTTTCCCGCGCGGATGGCTTCAACCACCTTGGCATAGGCGGCGTGCAGGCCGCGGGCCTTTCCCATGACGTTGAGCGTGCCATCCTGCAGCGTCAGCAGCGGCTTGACGTTCAGCAGCGAGCCGACCATCGCCGCCGACCGCGAGAGGCGCCCGCCCCGGCACAGATACTCCAGCGTGTCGACCACCGCATACAGACGCAGGCGTTCACGTGCCTCCTCTACCGCCGCGGCGATGGCGGCCGCCTCCATGCCCTGCGCGCGCAGGCGCAGCGCATACTCGACCAGCAGGCGCAGGCCGGTGATAGCCGAGCGCGAGTCGACGATGTGGATGTCCTCATAGCCGCACATCTCCCGTGCGATGACCGCGCTCTGCATCGTGCCGCTCAGCGTGCTCGAGATGGTCAGCACCACCGCGCTGTCTCCGGCTGCCTTTACGCGCTCAAAGACCGTCAGAAAGTCGTCCGGCGCGGGCTGCGAGGTCGTCGGTTGCTCCTTGCCCGACGTCAGCCGCTCGTAAAACGCGGCCATATCGATGTCCTCGCCCTCCCGGTAGGTGTCCTGGCCGAAGATCACCTTCAGCGCGATCAGCTCGATGCCCAGCCGCTGCGCCTCCGCAGGGGTGATGTCGCTCGTGGAATCGGTAATCAAACGAACTGCCATGGGCGTTCTCCTTTGCATTCTGATTTCGGCTTTTCATTATACCGCAAATCCTTTGAATGTCAAGTAATTTATTTTGAGAATCAATATTTTATGAGATGACCGGAATTTGCGCGTCGAAATCCGGCTTTTTCGCGAAAAACCAAGAACTTTTTTCCACTCAAAATGTATGTATTGCACAATTTGATTATCGAGTTTTTTGCATTTTCACAACAAAGTCACATTTTATGATGCTTTACACATACAAATTTTATTTGTATACTATACCTATAGACGGACAGGAGGAAGCGCTTATGGTACGATTCGGCGAAAGATTAAAAGCCGCGCGCAACGCGAAGCGACTGAGCCAACAGGCATTGGCCGACATCATCGGCAAGAGTCTGAATACCATCGGCCTGTACGAGCGCGGGTTGCGCCAGCCCAGTCTGGAGACGCTGTGCCTGCTGGCCGATACGCTGGACGTGTCGGTGGACTATCTGCTCGCGCGCACGGAGGTCAGGAAGTACGACCTGGCGGCCCTGGAGAGTGAAGCACCGGTGCTTTCCACGATGAACGTTCCCCGTGAATGGGAAGAGCGGCTGCGCCGCGTGGAGGTCCAGCTGGGACTCGTCTGACCAGCAGTTGCCCATATGGGCAAGCGGCGGCAACACATCGCCCCCGGCGGAATGCATTCCGCCGGGGGCGCCGCTTTGTTCTCTTGCCATTATGTTTCGCGCGCAGGGGCCGTTCAGGCCTGCAATGCACGCAACGCCAGCAGCAGCGCGCCGGTCACGCCGCTGTTGATCCCCAGTCCCGGGGGCACGATGTAGCCGTCGATGTCCTGCTCGATGCGCGGCGTGCGCACATAGCCGCCCAGCAGTTCCAGCGTGCGCTTGCGGATACGGGGGAACAGGTGCTCCTGTTGCATGACGCCGCCGCCGAGCACGATGCACTCGGGCGACAGGGTGACGATGGCGTTCATGCACATCTGGGCCAGGTATTCGCACTCGACCGTCCAGGCGGGATGGTCCGGGGGCAGCTGCTTTGCGCTCACGCCCCAGCGCTTTTCAATCGCCGGGCCGTTTGCCACACCCTCCAGGCAGCCCTTGTGGTAGGGGCAGAAGCCGTCGGGCGTGGGGTCGCCCTCTGCGGGACGCATGAGCATGTGCCCCATCTCCGGATGCACCAGGCCGTGCACGAGGTTCCCCTCGACGATCAGGCCCGCGCCGATGCCGGTGCCAACGGTCACGTACATGCAGTTTTTGAGGCCCTTGGCTGCGCCCATCGTCGCCTCGGCCAGCGCGGCGACGTTGACGTCGGTGTCGACCTCCGTGGGCACGCCCAGCGCGTCGCGCAGCGTGGGCATGAGCGGGTAGTTCACCCACGCCAGCTTGGGCGTGGAGGTGATGAAGCCGTAGGTCGGCGACTTGCGGTTCAGATCGACCGGGCCGAACGAGCCGATACCCAACGCCTCGATGTGCTTGTCGCGAAAGTATTCGATGATTTGCGGCACCGTCTCCTCCGGCGTGCGCGTGGGCAGGCTGTACCTGTCCAGCACGTTGCAGTGTTCGTCCCCGACGGAGCAGACCATCTTCGTTCCGCCCGCCTCCAGAGCGCCCAGGATCATACGCATCCTCCTCTATCTATCCCCGCCTTGCGCGGGGCTGCTGACTGCATCGCCGCCTGCGCGTTCATTGCGCCGGCCCGCACAGCATACGGCTGCACAGCGCCAACGCCGAGGCGACGACCTTGTCCATGTCGTAATAGCGGTACTCGCCCAGCCTGCCGCCAAAGAGGACGCCCTCTTCCCGCGCGGCCTTCTCCTGATACCGGGCGAGCAGCTCGCCGTTCTTTGCGTCGTTGACGGGATAGTACGGCTCGTCGCCGGGCTGCCATGCCGCCGGGTACTCCCAGGTGACGACCGTCCTGCGCTGGTTCGCGGGCGCGAAGTGCTTGTGCTCGATGACGCGGGTGAAGGGCGTCTGCCGGTCGGTGTAGTTGACGACCGCACAGCCCTGGTAATTTTCCTCGTCCAGCACCTGCGTGTCAAAGCGCAGGCTGCGGTAGGCCAGCGCGCCCAGGTCGTAGCCGAAGTAGGCGTCAATGGGGCCGGTGTAGACGACCCGTCCGGCCAGCGGACGCAGGGCCGCGCGCTCGCGCAGGTAGTCCACGCCCAGGCGCACCTCGACGCCCTCCAGCATGCGCTCGACCATGCGCGTATAGCCGCCCTCGGGGATGCCCTCGTGCGCGTCGCTGAAGTAGTCGTTGTCGAACGTGAAGCGCACGGGCAGGCGGCGGATGATGAAGGCGGGCAGCTCGCGGCATGGACGGCCCCATTGCTTTTCGGTAT
>OEQY01000403.1_pt1 | contig 9762 bp, 8 predicted proteins | sample 1539871 | NCBI WGS metagenome assembly OEQY01 (sample SAMEA3891877, study PRJEB23780) | metagenome | biome: terrestrial biome; feature: animal house; material: Caecal content | place: Italy | collected 2015-05-05 | reverse complement strand
ACCTCATATCTTGGTAAGCTTTGCCGGTATTCGAACTGTCCGTGTATTGCCTTTTCATTTTTGTTCTTTCCGTTCTTTCCGCAGTTCTTTCCAAAAGCGGGAAAATCGTGGATTGGAACCGATGGGCGATTCCTCAGTATTTACGGGCGATTGCTTCAAAAAATCCAGATTTTATGCGGGTTTGCGGGCGTATAAGGCTGACTGAAACTGACAGGAGAAACTATGTAAGTAACAGACGGCGATAAAACTCGAAATGCGTTAGCCTTAACGGGCTCGTGGGTTCGAATCCCACCGTCTCCGCCAGCGCGGTTTTGTCCGCGATAATCGAGCCGCAAGGAAGTGCTCCTTGCGGCTTCTTTAATAGTTTTCCTTTTGAAAATTATTTTTAGCTGGAATTGGTGATTGAATAAGTGAGTTATCCTGATGGATAGCCCGTTTTATTTGCATACAAAAAACGGATGCATACGGCACCCGCTTTTAAATTTTTCACTTTTTTGATCCGTCAAGCGTGCAGCATCATGTGCCTGCCGGGATATGCGCCCGAAAAAGCTCACATCTGCCCGTTGGGATCCTGCGGCGGGACGTTATACTGCGCAGAAGAAAGCTGATAATTTTTGTACTGCTTATCCGCTCTATTGAAGATCACGACCGCCCAAATGCCGGCAATCAGCCAAAGGACGCCGCCCGGCGAGCCTACGAGGATAATCCCGATCAGCATTTCCACACATGCCAGCACCAAAATCAGGATCGCGCAGACCTTGCTTTTGCCCAAGTGCATCCCGAGCGCCAGCCCCAAGAGCAACAGAGAATCGATCAGCCCGACCGGGTTCAAGAAAATCGAAAGCAATGCGTTCAGCCCCGCGCAGACATAGCAAAGGATGGCAACGTTGCGCACCTCCTTAGCAAAGTGCGGTACGTACTGCATAAAGTAATCTCGCTTGCTGATGAACTGCCCGGCGGGCGGCTGCGCCGATGCATACGGCGATCCCTGCGGCGGGTAATACGGTGCGGCAGGCTGCTGCGGCGGCACGCTCTGCCGGGGCGGCACATATGCAGGCTGTTGCGGCGCGGCGGCCGGCTGTTCGGCGGACGCGGGCTGTGTTTGTGCAGCGGCGAGCGACTGTCCGCAATTCGTACAATATGTCGCGTCTGCCGCATTGGTCGCCCCGCAGCTCGGGCAGGTCAAATCTTCAGATAAAAGCTGCGTTTCGGCTTCTGCAAAAGAGGTCGGCGGCGCGGCGGCCGGCTGTTCGGCAGGCGCGGGCTGCGTTTGTGCAGCGGCGAGCGACTGCCCGCAATTCGTACAAAACGACATGCTCGCATCAATGGCTGCGCCGCAGCTCGGACAGGTCATATCGTTAGGCGCAGGCATGTTTTGCGGCGCGCCTGCGGCGGCCACGGTTGGTGCTGCGTACGTGTTTCCGATCGCAGCCGCCTCTAAGACCATGCTTTCGATCTGCGCGACCCGCTGCTTTAAGGGTCCTTTTACCGCCGCACCGACAAAGCCGGTCAGTCCGATCTCCCCAACATATACGCCCGGCAAAAGCGCATACTTCATCCACGCCTCCACCGTTACAAAATTCGGTAGATACGAAACCTTGATGAACGTGGGGCCGGTCAGGATGCCATATCCCTTTTTAAATACTGTCTCCCCTTCGTATTGCGTAAACTCGTACCCCTCAGTGGTCAAATACTGCCCAACCGCGTTGAGCAGTGCGTCGGGAGATGACGAAAACGGAAAATCCCTTCTGTAACGCGCCATTTAACCCCTTCTTTCTCTTTGCGGATGTACGCAAAGCTGTATTTTTCCGAATAGTGTGCTTTTGTTAACGCTGCAACGTATCGTTTGTTCCATTGTACCGTGTTTGCCTGCAACGCACAAGTCAAAACGGCAGATTTTGTGTTATACAGGGGAAAACCCGGAATTTACATAGCAAACGCTCCGGCATTTTGTGGATTTCGCTTCACCGGCCGAAAAGCCGAATATCCCGCTTCAGCTTTTGCGCGGTCTGGTAGCGCTTGGTCATTCGCACGGAAACGGCCTTTTCTACCACCCGCCGTAAAGCGCCGTGCGGCAGGTCGAGCGTCGGGTGGACGCCTGTGAGCATCATATTCAAGAGCACGCCCATCGCATAAATATCCGTTGCCCGGCTCGATGGGGAGATCCCGTACTGCTCCGGAGCGGCATAGCCGACCGTACCGAGCGTTTGCGTCTCTTTCCGCGGCGGCAAAAACAGGCAGCGCGCGATGCTCAGATCGATCAGCACGGCGGTATCGTCCGGCCGGATGATGATATTGGGCGGCTTTACGTCGCGGTGGATGATCCCGTTTTCATGGAGAAAGGTAAGCGCGTCGCAAAGCTGCATAGCATATCGGCACGCGGTCTTGCGATCCAGCGGGCCTTCTTCCAACAAATCGGACAGATTCTTCCCCGGGATATACTCCTCGAGCACCAACAGATAGTCCTCGGCAGAGCAGACCTCATAAATACAAGGCAAGTGCGGCGTATGTTTTCCCCGCAGGCGGCGAAAGACGTCGTCGTTGCGGTTTGCAGAAATAATCTTGACAAGCCCCTTCCCGGTCTTTTCGTGCCGCAGCAGCCGCACGCTGCCGGAATCGGACTGTTTGAACACCGTCTGCTCGGAAAATCCGGTGGAAAGCGCATTGTCGATATAGGAGAGCAACTCGTTTTCTTCCGTACTCATTTCAATTCTTCCTCACCGTATTTTGCAAGCAGTTCGGCAAGCTGAAAAACAGACAAATGCTGTTCGATCGCATGGATGATGATGCTGTCTCGTTTGACGCGCGGGTACAGGCTGGATTTTCCTGCAACGGTCAGTGCACGCTGGCAGTCCTCCACCGAAAGCCGCATGGCAAGGATCAGCCGCACGACCTTATCGCGCGAGGGCCGTTTTCGACCGCTGATTACATCGTAAAAATAGCAATAGCTGATATCGGCTTTGTTGATGATATTCGACTTCGATTGACCGGATCTTCGGATCAAGCCTTCCCAAAAAGCGTTGAGATCGCTTTGGACAAAGGCACTTGCATTGTTTTTCAGATATTCATCCAGTGAACCGGGTGTTTTCTGCAGTTCCTCAAGCAGTTCCGCCGTGGATTTCCGCATGCGCCTTGCCTCCTCAATACATTTCGGTTACGCCTGTGAAGGTGCTTCTGCATCTTTCTTCGTACGAATGCCCCTTTTGCAGATGGATGGTCTTCAGATTCGTAAAGCATCGCCTGAAATACAAACGGTCTGGAAAATCGACACCGGATGACTTGGGGATCCAGATCTCCTCCAGATACGGGTTGGTAAAGTTAGCAAGATCCAAGAAAACATTCTCCGGCAGCCTGAAGCTCTTGTCTCGTTTGCCGGGCGGATAGCAGGAAGAAGAATAACGCCCGCTGCTGTTTTTTGCAAACAAAACGCCGTCCACGGAAAAGGCCCTGCTGTTGCCCTCCTCCACGTCTATATATTCCAGTGCGTCGTTGACAGCGTAATTGCTCGGGAATCTTTTCACGTTCTTATGCAGATTGATCCGCTTCAAATAGGAGTTCTCTTCTAAAGCGCAACCGATTTCCAGCCCGGCGCACCAGCTCGGGACGGTCAGCGTTTCGTTTTTGCAGGCCGGTGCATAATAGCGAATCACCCATTCGTTGGAATTCCAATAATACAGCGCACCGTTTTCAAAAAGGTATTGACTGCTGTCGACCTCGATGGTTTCGAGACTCGGGCAGTTGTCCGCAAAACCGCTGGATACACCAAGATCCGTGTCCGGCAGGCGCACGACCTTCAGCGCGGGCAGGTCGGTCATGCAGCCTGAATCCACACACAAATAAACCTGCCGCTCGTCACTTTCGAACGTGATCTCCGTAATGCGGTCGTTGTCAGCAAAGGTGTCCCTCGTGATGCGGGCAACCGGTTTGCCGCCCAGCACTGCGGGAACAGTGACCTTAGCGGCATTGCCCGTGTATTTTGTGATCTTAACGTATTTGGTGCTGCCGTCCTCGTTCTTGTAAACCCAGCAGTCCTCGGAATCGACCTCTTCCCCGGACGGATCGGCCGAATTCGATGTACCGGTGCCCGGCGTTTCGGTTCCCGGCGTTTCATCCGGGGTATCGACACTGCCGGAACTGTCGCCGATTGTGCTTTCCGGCGTCTGCGTGCCGGGCAGTGCAACATTCGTACTGCCCAAGGCAGTCTGCCCAACGACTGCTGCCATCACCTGCTGCGGCAGAGAAAGTGCAGGCACCTTTTCGGCAAGGTCTTCCCCTGTGTCTTTTGAAAGAGCCGTTTCGTCTGCCTGCGATGAAGCAGTCTGCGCTGCGGGTTCCGTCGCCGCGCCGGTCGCGGTTTCAGCGTTCGGGCTCTCCGTTTGCAAGGGGATACTCTTTTCGGCAGCCGTAAAGCTCAAAACCATTCCGACGACCAAAACCAGTGCCAGCGCCGCCGAAACGATACGTTCCGCAAGGTGCTTACGTCCGGGCAAAACAACCGCCGCTTTTGTATGATCGGCTGCCGTTTTCGGTTTCGGCGAGGTATACACAGAAAAGCAGGACAAACAAAAATGACTTTCCTCCGGCATGGCAGCCCCGCAGAACGAACATTTTTTCAAAAATTCCAAGTCCCGACCCCCCGATGCAAACTTCTGCCCCTGCTCCGATCCATCCGCAAAAAATGCATGATTATACATATATCAGTATACCGACCAACGGCTTTTCTGTCAAGAAAGAGCATAAAAACGGTCACCGTGCCGCATTGTTCCGCCGCGCCATGATGTGCTTAATCGACATATTTTGTACGCTGACAGCATATAGATTATTAAATGAAAATTTAGTAATATTATAACAATATTCCGCAAAAAAAGGAAGAGTTTGTAATGCTTGCATGGTAAAAGTCCGTTTTTGCGTGGTAAAAGACAATGCTTTTTTCACAGATATATATTACAATATAATAAGATGTTTCTGACTGCCGCAGAAGAAAATATGCCGTTAGGGGAAAAGGGGATAACCGACATGATTTATATTGCGCTGTGTGAAGACGATGCAGATTATCGCGAGATCATCGCGCATAAAATCGAGGATTGCATAAACAACCGTTTTCGTATGGAATGCCGCCTGGACTTTTTTACGGATCTGGAGACCCTGGAAGCGCATTTGGCGCAAAAACGAGCGGACATTCTGTTTCTCGACGTCATGATCGGCGATGAAAACGCCATGGACTGGTCCATTGTGCACCTGGCAGGAAATAATACGCCGATCGTTTTTATGACCTCGTTTCCGGAAAACGCCTACAATATTTCCGAGACCAACTGCTGCTACTTCTTAGTGAAATCCAGGATCGACGAGGTCAGTCTTACCAGGGCGCTGCAGATCGCGCTGCAAAAAACTGCGAAAAAAGATCCGAACCTCACGGTGATCAAGCAAGGCAGCACCAGCCGCGTCATCAACTATGCCGACATTCAGTATATTGAGACTTTTAATAATAATCTGACGCTGCACCTGTCGGACGAGGACAGCATCAGCGTATATTCCAGCTTAAAAGAGTTTGCCGACCGTCTGCCTCCGAATTTTCTGCGCTGTCACAAAAGCTTTATGGTCAACATGAACCATATCGTCGGGTATGCACCGCATACGTTTCACCTGAAAACGGGGGATGCAGTTCCCATTCCGCCCAAAAAATACAAGCATATCATCTCGCTTTATCGAGGGTATTTGGACAATATGCAATAATTACGGTCAAGGGGGAATATCATGGAAATTGTCGATTTGACAGTCTTCTGGCCATGGGGGCTGCTTATTGCCTTATCGAGAGGGATCGCAGTCTATCTTTTTATGCACATATTGATAAAAGATCGCTTTCACCCGCTCGTGACGCTCGCGGCGGTACTGGTCACCACGGCGGTGTATCGGTACGGATCGCAAAACATGCCCTCCGAAATGTTGCAATTGCTGCTCTACTATGTGCTCCTGTATCTTGTAATGCTCGTCTGCAAACAAGCCGGCGCCGTTACCGTGTTGCTGTATTTGATGCTTGCGATCCTGCTGCAACAGGTCGGCGCCACCTTTTCCGCACTGCCGCTGTGCTTTATTTTTCCAAACGCACTGTATTATCTCATGGTATATGAGGTGCCGCGCAATTTCGCGGTAACGACCCTCCTGTTCACGATCCTGTTTTCCATGAGCTTTTCCCTGATCCTGCGCTCCATCGTAACGCGGCGGCGCGGCAAAACAGACGGATACCACGGAAAATTCGGTTTTTTTGTGCTGTTCCCCTTATCACACATTTTGTGCGGGTTTTTATTCTTCCGTTTGGTGCAGATGATCGGCGAAGAGATGTATAATCGCTATATCGAGCAATATCCGTTTACCAATACGCTCATCACCCTTGTGTTCAGTCTGTGTCTGGTTTTGGATTTTTTCATTTTCTTCATCATTGACCGCATGGAAAAAGCCGAACAGAAAAATGTGCAGAATGAAAAGCTGCTGGTACAAAACAAAATGGACTATGAATCCGCCCTTTTGCTGCGCGAAGAAAAGCGGGAGTTCCAGAAGATCAAGCATGATTTCGCTAATATCCTGGCCGTGGCGCAAGGATATATCGAGATCGGCAAAACGGACAAGGCGCTTTCCGTGCTGTCGAGCACGCAGCTCAATCTTTCCGGTATTTCCGGGTTTTCTCTGTGTGCAAGTGAAACGCTCAACGTGGTCTTTTATATCAAAATAACACAGGCAGCAAACGCCGGCATCACGTTCGAGCCTGAGATCCGGGAGGAATGCGGCAGCCGAATCGACGATTATGACCTTTGCAGAGTACTGTTTAATCTGATTGACAACTGCCTGCATGCCGTCGAGCGGTTGAAAGAGGACAAAATCTTTCACGTCACAGTTTCTATCACAGAGGCTCAGATCACCATACACACCCGCAACCGTTTTCTATCCGTCTCCGCACGCACCAAAACAGAGGACGGTCACGGCAACGGCGTCGGTATCATCCGCGAGATCTGTGCAAAATACGGCGGCAGTTATACGGCGTACACGGCCGGCGATATGTATTATACCGAGACCGTCATGCCAAACCGCTCGCCAACGAGCGACACTTTACATAACAAGATGAAATAGCTTAACTTTCTCCCACCTCTTTTGAAGCCGCCCGCGCGAGATTCTGCGCGGGCGGCTTTTTATCCATCTTCCGGCCGCCTCACAAAGGGGACGGCAAAAAAGCGGCAAACGGTTTGCAGCGGGCGCATACGCCGTATACCGCATACAAGCAGTGCCGCGGCGGCTGCTAAGAGCGGAAAAACCGTATACCGTATCTGCGGCAGCAGTTGCAGCATTTGCGTAATGTCTTCGTTTGCGACAGGTCGCCCATACAGGAACAGAACGGCAGAGACAGCGGAAATCAAAACCGCTAACAGGCTGATACCTTTCAGAAGCAGGCGGATATACCATGTCCAAAATCCTTTTGGACACGGCAGCGCGGCAATCACAATCGGCAAAGCGATCCCGCCCGCACCGATCCATGCTTTTCCCGCAGTACACACGCCACGCATACCGCAAAGCACATTCGGCAGCGGCAGCAAGTGAAATTCCTCGACCTTGGCGCCTGCCAAAATTGCAGCGGCTGCATGTCCGAACTCGTGCAGAAACGGATACAAAAGGACTGCCGTAAAAAGCCCCACAGCCAGCAGACCGAGTAATTTCGCCGCATCCTTCAAATCGCATCACCGGATACAGTATGTCCGATTTTTGTGTTCCGCATGCGCTGTGCTTGACTTTGCGCTGCCGAGCGCGTACAATCGGAGTAGAAGAATTGCACATAAAAATGCCCCGCCGCGCAAACGGGCGGGCATCACGCGAGGTGTTTTATGAAGTTGAAAAAATGGAACGCGGTTTTGGGGCTCGGCATTGTCGCCGCGCTTTTGTGCCACGCGGGAACGATGGTCTGTTCCCTGCTGACCGGCTGGTATGATCCGGCGCTGTGCAAGGGCTTTGCCCACGCCGCAGTCCTGCTGCTGGTGCTGCATGTATTGACGACCCTTAGCATCTTCTTTTTTGCACACGACGGCGCCGGGGCGCGCTATGCCCGCCAAAATGCGCGCACATGGGTGCAGCGGGTAACGGCGCTGCTGATCCTGATCTTCATCCATATGCACACTACAGCTTACGCACATATGGCGACGGGAGAAACGCTTACGCGCGGGGCATCCATTTTTCACGGCATCACGGAAAGCATCTATCTTCTTGCCGTATGCACCCACACGGCGGTGTCGTTCGGCAAAGCGTTTGTTACGCTCGGATGGATCTCCTCTTCAAAAGCGGCAAAACGGCTGGACGCGGTCGCTTATACGGTATGCGGCATTGTCGCGGCAGCGGCACTGTTTGCAGTGCTCCGCTTCTTTTTGGGAGGGCTTGCATGAAACGGGTACTGATCATCGGCAGCGGCATTTCGGGGCTGACCTGCGCCGTTGAAACGGCTATGGCGGGAAATTGTGCCGTGCTCGTTTCCCCCTACCCTTCTGAGCGCGCACAATCGGTCATGGCGGCGGGCGGCATCAACGCCGTTGTGCCGAACGGGAATAACGGGGACAGCATCGACCTGCACATCCGCGAAACGCTTGACGGCGGCTGCCGCATTGCGGGCGAGCGAACCGTCACAGGGCTTTGCACCGACGCGCCGCACATCCTAACGTGGCTGGAGGGCCTTGGCGTTGTGTTCACAAGAAACCCTGACGGCAGCCTTGCAAGGCGGGCATTCGGCGGGCAGTCGCGCAAACGCACGGCATATGCGGGTGCTTCCACCGGCAAGCAGATCGTGACCGCCCTTGTGCAGGAGGCGCGAAAATGGGAGTGCGCGGGCAGGATCACCCGCCGGCTCGGGCTGCAATTCCATTCCGCCCTGATCCAAGACGGCGTTTGCAGCGGCGCCTTGTTTTACGATGAAACAGCCAAACGGCTCCAGCCGCTGTATGCCGACGCGGTCGTGTTTGCTACAGGCGGGCAGAACCGCCTGTTCGGAAAAACGACGGGTTCGGCGCTGTGCGACGGCTATGCGGCGGGGCAGCTGTTTTTACAGGGTGCGAAGCTCAAAAACCTTGAATTCATCCAATACCACCCCACCACCATCGAAACACCGCAAAAACGCATGCTCATCACCGAGGGCGCGCGCGGCGACGGCGGGCGGCTGTATTATATGGAAAACGGCAAACGCATCTATTTCATGGAGGAAAAATACGGGGAAAAGGGCAACCTGATGCCGCGCGACATCGTTTCCAAATGTATCTATGACGCGCCCGGTCAGGTGTATTTGGACATTGCGTTTTTAGGCGAACAGAAAATCAAGGAAAACCTGCGGGAGGTCTACGACCTGTGCCGGGAATACCTCGGGCTGGACGTTACAAAGGAAAGCATCCCGGTCGCACCGTCCGTGCATTTCTTTATGGGCGGGCTTGCGGTGGATATAAAGCACCGCACGAACATTTGCAACCTGTATGCCGTCGGGGAGTGCGCGTCGATCTATCACGGCGCAAACCGTTTGGGCGGGAATTCGCTGCTTGCCGCCGTATACAGCGGGCGTGTGGCGGCGCGGGATATTGCGCAAGTTTCCCCAACGCCTTCCCATGCAAACTTTGAAAGCTATATCCGTGAACAGAATGAAAAGCTTTCCGAGCGCGCGGCGGCGAAAAGCCGGTTTTCCGCCGTATACATACAAAACGATCTCGCCAAGATCATGAATGAAGACCTCGGCATCGTGCGTACCGA
>OEQY01000402.1_pt1 | contig 9776 bp, 8 predicted proteins | sample 1539871 | NCBI WGS metagenome assembly OEQY01 (sample SAMEA3891877, study PRJEB23780) | metagenome | biome: terrestrial biome; feature: animal house; material: Caecal content | place: Italy | collected 2015-05-05 | reverse complement strand
GGCAGCCGGTGTTCAGCTTTTCTTACGCCTTGACCGTTACATCCGGCTCAATCTTTTTGATAAGCGCCTTGGCCTCAGCCAGAATTGCGTCGAAGCGGTCATCCGGAGCATCCAGAACCATCTTCTGGCTCAGAAAGTTCACTTCCACGTCATTTACGCCGTCGATTTTCTGTACGGCTTTCTGAATCTTGGCGGCACAGTGGCCGCAGTCAAGGTCGATCAGCTTAATGGTCTTTTTCATCACAAAGACCCCCTTTCCTTTTAGTATTTGGTTGGTTTGACATGGCCGAACAATTAAACATTCATTTAACTGTTACGGGCACAGTATATTCACACAACGGCTTAAAGTCAATGGATTGGGAAAGGGTTCTGCCCTTTGGATTGCAAATCCTGCTGATTGGAGCAGACGATGGCAACTTACACTTTATATAATCTTTGTGATGGAACAACAGGGCATATTAGCATTATATATTCAAAGTACACAGCAGTTCCGGGCACACTTAGAGCTAATTAAGAGAGAGGCTGATAGATATGAGCAATAACACTAAAATCCTTTTTGGCATCTTTTGCTTGATGCTCACTCTTGTATTTCTCTATGCTTTAACAGCACTTGACTTCAACGGAAATGATTCGGCTTTTATCATTCTGGTTTTAGCGATAATATCTCTGGTAACTGGATTGTTCTTTGGTATTTCGGGGATTCTTTCGAGCCGAAAAAAATGATAATACTATGCCACTCTCAGCTTTGGATCGTTCTCAGTTTCCGGTGGTGGTTCTTCAGACGAACGGCGTAATCAAAAAACTTTTAGCTATTAAGAGGTCGAACAATGAGGGTTGTAATTTCTGTCCTATTTGGAATTATCAGTGCAATAGCCGGTACTGCATGTGCCTTTTTTAATCCTGGTATTGGTGCAGTAGTGTCAATCAGCATTATTGGGAGTGGAGTCATCTATTTTGTGTCCCAAAAAGATGATTGATAATAAATTTGGCGGGGATGCCATTGTCGGTATCCCCGCCAAATTTGTAAAAAGGCCAAATGGAGCAAAAACCCTGCCTATCGGAGCGGACAACCAATCAAGCCAATGTCTATAATGAAAAACGGTCAAAGACCTTGCACGCAGACTTTGTGATCGGGGCGGCGGCATCTTTCCCCCAAGATACCGAAAGCCCCTTTTCATAACAGTTTTTAGTTCCCTACGGGGGAGGGGTACTGCGGCGCAAAATTATATTTCAGAAAGAAGGGATGATTTTGCAAAAAGAACAATTTGATATTACGGGCATGACCTGTTCGGCCTGCTCTGCCAGGATCGAAAAGAGCGTCGGTAAGCTGCCCGGAATCAAAGAAGTATCGGTCAATCTGTTGAAAAACAGCATGGTTGCCTCTTATGACGAATCCGTTCTGGATACGGCGGGAATCGTCCAGGCTGTTGAAAAGGCCGGATATGGAGCCATACCAAAGACCTCTGCTCAAAGCAAAAACCGCTCACCTGCACCAGCATCGAAAGCGGAAGTCAGTACGGCTCAAGCCGAATACAAGCAAATGAAACAAAGGCTGTTGCTTTCCGCGCTTTTTACGATTCCACTGTTTTACATCTCCATGGGACACATGATGGGGTGGCCGCTCCCCGGTTTTCTGCTGGGAATGGAAAATGCAATCAGCTTTGCATTTACCCAGTTTCTTTTGTTGATTCCGGTGGTATTTATCAATTTCAAATATTACCGGATGGGGTTTAAGACCTTATTCCACGGCTCCCCCAACATGGATTCCTTGATTGCCATAGGTTCCAGCGCCGCAATCATTTATGGTATCTACGCCATATATAAGATCGGCATTGGGTTCGGCCATGGGGATATGGCTACGGTCCATAGCTTTATGATGGACCTGTATTTTGAATCCGCAGGCATGATCCTCACGCTCATTACCTTGGGGAAAACGCTGGAGGCCCGCGCCAAAGGTAAGACCTCAGATGCGATCACAAAGCTGATGAATCTGGCCCCTAAGACCGCTACGGTGGAACGGGATGGTCAGGAATTCCAGATACCTGTGGAAGAAGTGCAGTTGGGTGAAACCATAATCGTAAAAGCCGGTGAATCGGTGCCGGTGGATGGAACCGTTATCGAAGGCTTTGCGTCCATTGATGAATCCGCTTTGACCGGCGAAAGCATCCCTGTAGAAAAACACATTGGGGACAAAGTGATCGGTGCAACGACCAGTAAGTCCGGCTATTTCAAAATGCAGGCCACCAAAGTGGGGGATGATACCACATTGGCTCAAATCGTCCGGCTGGTGGATGAAGCGACCAGCTCCAAAGCTCCCATTGCAAAAATGGCAGATAAGGTCAGCGGTGTGTTTGTGCCGGTAGTCATCAGCATTTCCCTGATTGCAATCATTATATGGCTGCTGTTAGGGTACGGATTTGAATTTGCCCTGTCCATCGGTATCTCTATTTTAGTCATTTCCTGTCCCTGCGCGTTGGGGCTGGCTACTCCCACCGCCATCATGGTGGGAACCGGAAAAGGCGCAACAAACGGGATCTTAATCAAATCGGCGGAGGCCCTGGAAACGGCTCACGACATCAATACGGTTGTTCTGGATAAAACAGGAACCATTACACAGGGAACCCCGGTGGTAACGGATCTGCTCTGCAAGGCAGGCATTCAGAAAAAGGAACTTTTGCAGATTGCTGCTTCCTTGGAAAAGCTGTCGGAACACCCGCTGGCAGATGCGATTGTGGCAGAGGCAGATAATGAGAAACTTCCGCTGCTGCCGGTCAGTGAATTTACACAGATTCCAGGCCAGGGAATTGTCGGAAGAATCGGGACTGACCTCTGTTTGGCCGGAAATCGCCGGTTGCTGAACAACCATCAGATTGAAGGCGGCCATCTTCTTCAGCTTGGCGAGGACATGGCTATGGACGGAAAAACGCCATTGTTCTTTGCCCGTGGAGGAGAGTTGATCGGTGTGATTGCCGTGGCAGATGTGGTGAAACCCACCAGCAAGCAGGCGGTGCAGGAGTTGAGCCGATTAGGGCTTGAAGTCGTTATGCTGACCGGGGATAACGCTAAGACCGCAGAGGCCATCCGGCGTCAAGTCGGCGTGGATCGAGTTGTAGCGGAAGTGTTTCCGCAGGATAAAGAGAAAGAGATACGGCGGCTGCAAAGCGAAGGGAAAAAGGTTGCCATGGTGGGAGACGGTATCAATGACGCTCCTGCCCTTGCCAGAGCCGATGTTGGTATCGCCATCGGAGCAGGTACAGATGTTGCGATTGAGTCAGCGGATATTGTTTTGATGAAAAGCGATCTGCTGGATGTGTCTACCGCCGTACAGCTCAGCAAAGCGGTTATCCGTAATATCAAGCAAAATCTGTTCTGGGCATTTATTTATAATATCATCGGGATTCCGGTAGCTGCCGGATTGTTCTATTTGTCTTTTGGGTTGAAGTTGAACCCGATGATCGGAGCCTTTGCCATGAGTTTCAGTTCCGTATTTGTTGTATCCAATGCGCTGCGGTTAAGATGGTTTAAGGCGAAACACATTTCCTCTATGGAGCTGGGGACATTCCAGTCAGACAGCTCATCAAATAGCAAAGAAGATAGAAAAGGAGAAATTCACATGGAAAAGACACTGAAGATTGAAGGTATGGTTTGCGGGAACTGCGTAAAGCACGTCGATAAGGCGCTGCGGGAAATCCAGGGCGTGGAACAGGTTGAAGTCAGCCTGGAGGATAAGTCGGCAAAGGTACAGATGGGTTGTACCGTATCGGACGATGTGCTGAAGGCGGCTATCGAAGATGCTGGCTATCAGGTTGTTGAGATCCAGTAAGCGGCCTGCCTATGAAAGCAAAAAGGAGCGACATCACCCACAAACTGAAAATTGCGAGAGGGCAGATAGACGGAATCCTGCAAATGGTGGAGGAAGATCGCTATTGTGTGGATATATCTACCCAAATTCAGGCAACAATGGCATTGCTTAAAAGCGCCAACCAACAGATATTGCAAGCCCATATTCGGAGTTGTGTCCGGGAGGCGCTGCAAACGGATGCTGAAAATCCAAAGTTGGAAGAAGCCTTGAAACTGCTGGAGAAAATGGCACAATGATACCGGGAGCGGAAAGGCGTTCAGCCTTTTCCGCTCCTGATTTTGTGTCAATTTGGATTGCTATTCCTGCGGTTTGGAGCGTACAAACGCCCCGCAATTTTATATACTTTTTATGGTTAGACGTGGCTAATATCAAATAGGAGGTAACGTGATGAAACAATCACTGGATACAAGAACAAAGCTGCTTACACAGCGCCCCTTCTCGCTGATGCTGGAGCTGAGCATCCCTGCGGTCCTCGGCATGGTCGTTGTGGGCCTCTATAACATGATGGATTCCATCTTTGTCGGACAGATGGTTGGGGATATTCAGATGGGAGCCGTATCGGTTTCCTATCCGTTTACCCTGATCAACGCCGGTTCCGCAGCCATGTTGGGCGTGGGTTCCGCCTCAGTCTTATCGAGAGCCATTGGCAAAAAGGACAACGATACGGTAAAGAAGATCATGGGCAATCTGGTTGCTGCTGTTGTGATCCTATCTGTGATTTACACAGTCATCGGCATGGTCTTTACCCGTCAGCTTTTATCTCTGGCCGGAGCCAGTGACAATATCCTGAACTACGCCGAAAAGTATCTGCGGATTATATTTGCTGGTTCTCTGCTGGTCAACTTCTTCCAAAGCGCAAACATGGTGATCCGAGGAGAAGGCCAGCTCAAGAAAGCAATGTTCATCATCGCCAGCGGTGCTATCCTGAACATTATTCTTGACCCCATTTTTATTTCCATTCTGAATCCTTATGGGATGGGGATTGAGGCTGCTGCTTATGCTACTGTGCTGTCCCAGTTTGTCCAGGCTGCGATTACTGTGTGGTACTTCAAAAAGAAAAGTCGAAATGTAAAAATAGGCCGTATCCGTATTGATGGGCCTATTCTCCGTCAGGTGCTTGCGGTTGGCATCTCTGCTCTGTTGATGCAAGTTTTGACCCTTGTTCAGCAGACCGTGATTTACCGTGTAGCTGCCAACTATGGCGGAGAGACTTCACAGATCCTTTTGGGTGCTGCCCTGCGGTTCTGGAATTTCTCCTTTGTCCCTCTGTGGGGAATCAGTCAGGGATTCCAGCCTGCGGCCGGTACGAACTACGGAGCAAAGGATTACGACCGTGTAAAGCTACTGACCAAAGTATTCATTGCGGCGGCCACCGTCCTGTCCCTGCTGTTCTGGATTCCCGCCGAGCTGCTCCCGGAGCAGGTGCTTTCTATGTTCATTACAACGCCGGGGGTGGCAGCGTCAGGAGTGACGAATTTCCGCATTATGTTCAGCACCTACATTTTACAGGGAAGTTTTCTGATTGCGGTCACACTGTTCCAGTCCTTGGGTAAGGCGAATAAGGCCACATGGCTGGTGCTGTTCCGCCAGATTATCCTCTTTATTCCGCTGTGTGTTCTCTTGCCGATGATCGGCGGCCTGGGCATTCGCGGCGTATGGCTGGCGATTGCTCTGACAGATGCGGTTCTGGTTGTAATCACGATTGCGATGATGGCGTCTGAATTTCGTAAAATGCCGCGCACTTTGCAGGCTTTGCGGTAAGGAGGGGCGTCTATGTATCTCTGTGACGGAACCGTAGGAAACAGCTATAAAGTAAAAGAAATAAAGTTACCGATCAACATTGAAAAGCGCCTTGAAGCATTGGGAATGACACAAGGAACGCCCATTGATGTACTGAACAGCAAGGGGCATGGAATCCTGATTGTGAAAATACGAGGAACCCGGTTTGCATTGGGGCGCAATATCACGAAGAATATTTTAGTGGGGTAAATTCTGATGAGTGAAAGTATGACAATCGGTTTCATCGGAAATCCAAACTGCGGAAAAACCACACTGTTTAATGCCTATACGGGCGCAAACCTAAAAGTGGCAAACTGGCCGGGAGTCACCGTTGAAAAGGTGGAAGGTGCCATCAAGGACCATGATATGACCATTCGCCTGGTTGACCTTCCCGGTACTTACAGCCTGACTTCTTATACGATGGAGGAGCAGGTTTCCAGACAGTTCATACTCAGCGATGAAGTCGATGTAATTATTGATGTTGCAGATGCCTCCGCACTTGAGCGCAATCTGTATCTGACCCTGCAGCTTCTGGAACTTGGAAAGCCGGTTGTATTGGCGCTGAACATGATGGACATTGTGGAAAAGCGGGGCATGGAGATCGACACGCACAGGCTCCCGGAAATGCTGGGGATTCCGGTCATTCCGGTTTCCGCCAGAAAGCGGACCGGTCTTGATGTGCTGCTTCATGCGGCGGCACATCATAAAGACTGCAAAGACCCGGATTGCCTGATCCATCATCACAACTATACGTCAAAACACCGGCATGACCACCATTCCGAGTATGCAATGGTTTACAGCGATACCATTGAGGATAAGATCGACCTCATTATGGCGGAACTGAAAAAGAAGTATCCCGGTCTGACGAATTACCGTTGGTATGCAATCAAGCTGTTGGAGCAGGATAAGGAAATCACGGAGCATTACCCGGTGGATCTGCCAGATGTGCTGGACCGGAATTATGAATCCGACATTATCAACGAGAAGTACGATTTCATTCAGGAAGTCATCCGTGAAGTGCTGGTCAATAAAGACCGCCAGGATGCTTTGACACAGAAAGTAGATCGTGTGCTGACCCACCGGGTATGGAGTATCCCTATTTTCCTGGCAATTATGGCCTTAGTCTTTTTCCTTACCTTTACGATTGGAGACTGGCTGAAGGGATATTTTGAAATGGGAATAGAAAGCCTGTCTGGCGCAGTCAACAGCGGATTGATTGCTGCTGGCGTCAACGATGTGCTGCGTTCTCTATTGGTAGATGGCATCATCGCTGGCGTAGGTGGTATTCTGACCTTCCTTCCAAATATTTTCATCCTGTTTCTTGCTCTGGCCTTTCTTGAGGACAGCGGTTATATGGCGCGTGTTGCTTATGTCATGGAGGGGATTATGAGCAAGCTGGGGTTATCCGGCAGGGCCTTTATTCCGATGATACTGGGCTTTGGATGTACCGTCCCGGCAATTATGGCATCACGAACTCTGGAAAACCGGCGAGACCGTTTTAAGGTCATGCTGGTTACTCCCTTTATGAGCTGCAGCGCCCGTTTGCCAATCTACATCCTGTTTGCAGAGATGTTCTTCGCAGAGCGTGCGATGCTGGTGGCATATTCCATGTACCTGATCGGCCTGGTGGTTGCAATCCTCGTGGCGGCGGTCATCCATTTGATTGACCGCAGGACTTCAGAAAACTATCTTTTGATTGAGCTGCCGGAATACAAAGCACCCAGCTCCAGAACCGTTGCAATTTATGTTTGGGAAAAGGTAAAGGACTATCTGACCAAAGCGGGCACCACCATTTTTGTGGCCTCTATTCTCATGTGGATCATCCTGAATTTCGGGCCGCATGGCTACACAACAGAAATGACGGAGAGTTTCGGAGCTATTTTGGGACATTGGCTGGTTCCGTTCTTTGCTCCCATTGGATTGGGGTTCTGGCAGATTGCCGTCGCTTTGATTGCTGGTATTTCCGCGAAAGAAGTGGTGGTATCCAGCTGCGCCGTCTTGTTCGGGGTCCCGAATATCAATTCTGCTGCGGGGATGGACACGCTGGTTGGTATCCTGGGTGCAGCAGGCTTTGGGCAGCTTAATGCCTTCTGTCTGATGATTTTTTGCCTGCTGTACATTCCCTGTGCCGCTACATTGGCAACAATCCGTAAAGAAGCGGCCAGCACCCGGTGGATGCTGTTGTCCGCCCTGTTCCAGTTAGTTGTAGCATGGGTCATTACCTTTATTATTTATCGAATCGGACTTCTTGTGTGAGGTGGGAATTATGACATTTAAAAAGTTTTTACGTTTCGCCATCATTATTTCTGCGATTGGCGTTGGATTTTTAGCAGTAAGGAATCTTCTGCGCGAAGAATAAAAATGGGAGAAAGCTGGCAGAGTCCATTTCTGTCGGCAGAAAGACAAAATGAGTATTATTGAATCTGTAAAAAACACGGCCTTCACTGCGGCCGTCAATATGGCATTGAATTACCTGGAGAAAGATCCGGAAACCAATATTCCAAAAGCCATGAATCTGATTGATAAGGCTTTGCCTGATGGCTGGTATGAGAGCCAGCGGGCGGCCTTCCGAAAGGCGATTGATGAAAAGGGAAATTGGTATGAGCTGATTTTGAAAGCCTACCAGTTGGATACCGGCGTGCGAAAAACCTTGTTCCAGAATTTCATCATCAATTCGGCCTTAAAAGGTGGAGCCATCCAGGAAGAGATGCGGGAAAAAGAAAAATGCAATGTTCCATGGGCAATTCTGCTGGACCCTACATCAGCCTGCAATCTGCATTGTACTGGCTGCTGGGCTGCCGAGTACGGCCACAAGCTGAATTTGAGCCTGGAAACGATTGACCGTATCATCCAGCAGGGTAAGGATTTAGGCGTTTATATGTATATCTACACAGGCGGGGAGCCAATGGTTCGTAAAAAGGATCTGATTACCCTCTGTGAACGGCACCCTGATTGTGCGTTCCTGTCATTTACAAATGGTACGCTGATTGATGAAACATTCTGCCAGGAGATGCTGCGGGTAAAAAACTTTGTCCCGGCGATCAGCTTGGAAGGATTTGAAACGGCAAATGACGGGCGCAGAGGCAGCGGCGTTTTTGAAAAGGTCATGCACGCCATGGATTTGCTGCGGGAACATAACCTGCCTTTTGGCGTTTCCACCTGCTATACCAGCGCGAACTATGAGGACATCAGCAGTGAATCATTTTTCGATATGATGATTAACATGGGCGCTATGTTCGTGTGGTTTTTCCACTATATGCCCGTTGGCAATGAGGCGGTTCCGGAGCTTTTGCCAACACCGGAGCAGAGAAGAACAGTCTATGAGCGTATTCGGGCATTTCGGAGTACAAAGCCGATCTTCAGTATGGATTTTCAGAATGATGCGGAGTATGTGGGCGGCTGCATCGCCGGAGGGCGTAATTACCTACATATCAATGCTGCCGGGGATGTTGAGCCTTGCGTATTCATTCACTACTCTAATGTGAACATCCATGACTGCACTTTGCTGGAGGCACTGAAAAGTCCAATCTTTATGGCTTACCATGATGGGCAGCCATTCAACAAGAATATGTTGCGGCCCTGCCCTCTGCTGGAGAACCCGCAGATCTTGAGAGAGATGGTAAAGCGCACCGGTGCAAAATCGACAGATTTGCAGTCACCGGAATCGGTAGACCATCTCTGCGACAAGTGCGAACTGTATGCAAAGAACTGGCAGCCCACGGCGGATGAGTTGTGGAGTGCCGGCCAGAAAGGAGTCTGAATGATTGTAACAGGCGTAATTGCAGTCGGAATTGTTCTCTATGCGGTATGGGCTGTTCGGAAGATCCATCGGGATCGGAAGAATGGCTCCTGCTGCGGTGGTGGTTGCTCCGGCTGTATAGGCAAGGAGTATTGTAATAAATAAACTGTATCTGGCCGATGCCTCTGTTTGACAAAGGGTGTCAGACCGTATCACAAAGGCGACCGGCGCAGGATGGCGGCAGCTGTCCGGGCGGATATACCGGATATGGACGGGGAAATGCGGGCGCTGGCCTGCCAAACCTCCACCAAACCGGACGCCGCGGATGTCAGCCTGGAAACCCTAAGCTCCATCTGCCGGGCGGTATCGATCCCTGTGGTAGCCATCGGCGGCATC
>OEQY01000401.1_pt1 | contig 9792 bp, 9 predicted proteins | sample 1539871 | NCBI WGS metagenome assembly OEQY01 (sample SAMEA3891877, study PRJEB23780) | metagenome | biome: terrestrial biome; feature: animal house; material: Caecal content | place: Italy | collected 2015-05-05 | reverse complement strand
GATCAGTATCGGAATAGATACAAGGATAGAAGCCGCTGAAAATAAAGGCCAGCTCCTGCTGTAATCATTTGACTGAAGTTGATATAACCCTCCTGCCAGCGTGTAACTGCTTTCATCCATCATAAATGTAGTTGAAAAAAGATATTCATTCCATACATAGATCAGTACCATTACTGCCGTGACAATAATCGCAGGTCTTGCCAAAGGCAGAACGATCCGGGTAAGAATCTGTCTTCCACTTGCTCCATCAATCTGCGCCGCCTCCTCTATCTCCACCGGAATCGTATCAAAATATCCTTTCATATTCCAGATACTGAAAATACACATGCTTCCGGCGTAGACAATTATCAATCCAATATACGAATTCAGCAGATGAAACGTACGGAACAACCGAAAAATCGCAAACATAGATAATATTTGCGGGAACGCATTTAAAATAAGTAACATCTGCAGGACAGCCTTTCTTCCGCGAAATCGATATCTTGAAAATGCATATGCCGCTGTCACCGCGGTTCCCATTGCAACAACCATTGTGCCAACACTAAGTATTGCAGAATTTTTCAGCCAGAGCAAAAATGGTTCTTCCAGCAGGATTGCCCGGTAATTATCCAAAGTCGGCGTCTCCGGAATAAATGTTAACCCCGAACTCAGCGCCCCGCCGGAACCGCTGAGTGAAAGAGTAACTGCATAGAGGATCGGCACAAGTGTTACGATACAAATTGCAAGGAAGATTAAATTTAACGTGGTAAGCCCTACCAGACGTCTTACTTTTTTCCGATTACTCATACTTCTTTCACCCCTCTGTTCGTAAACATGGAAAATATGATGATAAATAAGAAAATGATGATCGATACTGCTGATGACAGCCCATAATTATTTGATACAAACGCATTTTGGTGCGCATAGGTGATCACTGTCTGGAGCGTGGCGCCTGAATAGGAACCTTTCTGCATTGTCAGCAAATACACGATATCAAACTGCTTAAATGTCGTAAATGTAGTCATAATAACTGCCGGAGCCAGAACCGGTTTGATCGATGGTATCGTAATATACCAATTCCGTGTCCAGAACCCTGCTCCATCCAGTTTTGCGCTTTCATAATAACTTCTGTCCACGCTCTGCAGTGCACTATCCATCATCATGATCATAAACGGGAGTGCCATCCAAAGATTCAGTACCATGCAGGAAATAAAGGCTGGCACATTTTCCGACAAAAAGTTCATCTGACTCAATCCCATCGCCGCCAGCAGTTTATTTAAAAATCCGAACTCTGTATTAAACATGCCGACCCGCCACAAAAGGATCGAAACATATGCCGGCATTGCCCATGGAAACATTAAAAGTGTCTTATATACTCTTGCCAGTTTCAATCCTTTCACATTTAACCCAAGTGCTAAAAAAAATGCCACCACAATTTGTATCACCATATTTAAAACCGTCCAGATGATTGTGGTTGCCAGCGCAGAAAGGAACCCGGAATCTACTTTTGTCAAAGCTCTTTGGAAGTTCTCCAGTCCAATAATGTGATAGTCATCCCAATGATACATATTCATATTAGTCAGAGCGATATAACCTGTATATAAAATAGGGAATACTACAATAACTCCTATCAGGACCAGCGCTGGCGTTCCATATTTCCACGGTAAAAATCTGTTTTTCTTTTTCATCATTTATCGCCTCGTCTCATTCTGTAAAAAAGAAGGGCTGGAGGCAGCCTTCCCTGCCTCACAGCCTTCCCTGAAATAATTGCACTATTGCATATCAGCAATCGCTGTTTCCGCCTCCTGCTGATACTGGTCCGCTGCACTGTCGATATCTGCACTCGATTTATTAACTGCTGCCAGAAGCGCTTCCGCCGGCCCCCACATCACACTCATTTCAGGTATGTTGGGCATTGGAATGGCTACTTCTGCAGTAGATTTCATTGCCGCGATCATTTCATTGCCTGCAACTGACTCATCTTCATAAGACGTCTGATTCGCAGGAGCACAATTAGATTCTTCTGCAAGAGCAACGCCAACTGACGGATCTGCTAATGCTGTAAACACCTTTGCCACAGCATCTTTCTTGTTTTCTGCTGCTTGTTTCATTACGCCGATGCCCTGTACTCCGGAATATGGAATCAATGTATTTCCATTTGGAAGTTCAAACTCTGCAAGCGACTTAATCCCCAGATCTATACCGGCATCCCTGATCCCCGATACCAGCCATGGCCCGCCAATGATTGCAGCAGCTTTTCCTTCATTAAAGAGTGTAGTGATCGTATTGTAATCTCCATCTGCTTCCAGCTCGGCAAATTTCTTATTATATTCGATCGCTTCTTTTGTTTTTTCATCGTTCAGACCCGGCTTCGCATTTTCATCAATGATATATCCGCCAAATCCATTGATTACCGGTGCAACATTGTAGGCTGTTGAATGCTGATTGACCAAAGCATATGTGCTTTCATCTGTATGCGCCGTCATATATTCATAGAGTTCCTCCGTAGTGTTCGGAACTTCGCCCTCCCACAGATCTTTGTTATACATAAAGAGGAGTGTTTCATAATAAATGGGCAGTAAATACTGCTCTCCCTTATACTGGCCTGCCTCCAGTGTCATTGGCAGCATATCCTGGTAGACGTCCTCGCTGACTACATCTGTGATCGGCGACAGCACACCCATTTCCACAAAAGTTCCCAATGAATCATGGGCATACATATACATATCGGGGCCATTTTCCTCGTCGCTGCCATACAATTTGATCTGATCTGTCAACCCTGTCTTCTTTTCAAAACTTACCGTAATATTTTCCTTGCTGAGTTCCTCATTCACTTTGTCCTGTATCACTTGCATGATCGCCTCATCTCCGTCATGCCAAATACTTATTTCCGTACTTTCAGCTGTTTCTCCGCCGCCTGAAGCGCCCTTGTTATTCCCATTTTCACTGTTCTGTCCGCCACATCCTGCTAACAGTCCTACTGTCATTGAAACGCATAATAAGATTGCCAGTTTCTTTTTCATATTCTCCCTCCTGACTATGTAAAAATATTTTCTCTTTTCTCAAATCTATCAGATATATATCAGATATTTTATGTATTATTTAACATATTATATTTTATTAGGCAATCATTATTAGCTATTTTAACCATTTTTTATGGGTAAACGTTTTCTTTAATTATGTTTTTTATAATCATCTCCGCCCTGTCTACAACGGAAAAAAAAGAATGAGCCTGCTATATGGCGCGCAATATCCTCACCACGATTGCACCACCTCTGCTAATGAAACGCCCTGCTTTTTATTATTCCCCTATATATTATTTAAGCAAATGTCCTTTTCTTATGGCAGACATAATTTAATGTACATCTTAGTGAAAGTCGATGTCGATAATGAAATGCAACTCGCCACTGATGAACATTTACATGGCATCCGTGGCTGCTTAAAAACAAGTTATGATGAATTGCTAAAATAGATACCCCCTATGTTTTATACGTCTGCTTTTCATACTTATTCCGCATATACTGACATTGAACTCAATTTGCAGGATTGACTTTTCCGGTCATTTTTTCTATATTTAGTTCAGTAATCGTACTGGAGAAACTTGTGAAGCCTCCAGTCCGGGAGGCTCCTGCAGGGGCCTTTCGTTATTTTATCGAAAAGAAGCGGAAAAATAGTTAAGCCTTTTAAGACCTATGAAGACCTGCTTATATTTCTGCAGGATGAAAAATCTGACCATAGAAAATATGGATGCTGCCACACATATCCTATTAAAAACAAGCTATTTTTCTCTTATCCCCGGATATAACAATATTTTAAAAACCCGACACCCCATATATGCTTGTTGCCACAGTAAGCAGTTGGGAGCTGTACAGGACGGGCTCTGCTGCGGACCTTCGTGGCAACACGGCTCTTTTCTTGCTGAATAATTATAAATTACTACTATATTTTTCCTGAACTGTATCTGGTAATTCCTCAAACTGCGCTTCTGCCCAGGTAACGACACCACGGAATGGTGCCACTTTCAGACACAGGAACGCATCGTCTGTAAGAATTTTGCTTGTTTCAAAGGTCAGTTCTTTTTCATCCCCGTTTTCATCGTAGGCAGCCAATGTGTACCTGTAGTTCATGGCTCCATGCGGTGCGATCTCCGTAACCCAGTCGTTGTCGATCTGCGTATAATAATTTGTACTTTTCTGTGTAGCCAAGAAAGCAACCGCAATAAATGCTATCGCCAAAATAACCACAACAGCTATGATCCCAACTTTCTTCTTTGCATTCATAACGATACTCCTTATTCAATTTCAACGGATACGGTTCCGTCTGCATGGTCGCCCCAAACACCCACATAGGTACTCGTACCATCCACTTCTACAGTGCCATCGTACTCTCCACTTTCGGAGAGAAGAATGACCGGATCTTCTGCGCCGGAGCAAAGAAAAACTGCTGCCTCGCCACTTTCAAGAGAAAGGGAACAATTGATGCGTATCGTGTTCCCCGCCTCACGCTTCAGAGTGGTTCCGCCGAACAAAAGCTCTGTCCCTGCAAAATCGGAATATGTTGCTTTATAGGATCCTGTATAATCATCTATTCCTTTCTCCCTGTGGCCCTGTAATTTGTTCTGGGATGTCAGTGGGACTGTCCCCGCATCGTCAACAAGTGCGCTAAAGGCTCTCAAAATGCTGTCTTTTGTCTGGCCATCATCCGCCTCCGATAAGAAGCTAAGAGCCTGATCCGCTCCATCCGCCAAGTCATTCATCACACTATCCGTAGCATCCGCCAATCCGTTCAACACGTCATCCGTCCCATCTGCTAAAGACTGCAAGGCTGCCGAACATCCAGACAAGCTTCCGACACAAAGAAGTGCACAGATAACAGTACAGATTTTTCTTGCATAGTTGGAATTCTGCATACGATCTCTCCTTTCATTAGGCGCGACGCCTGCCGCGTCCTTTTTTACTCTTTTTCTTTTTGCTGTTGCCTGCTTTTTTGCTGGGACGTGAAAGCAGTAAAATCGCCATCGTCAGCGCCAGCACCACCGCCATACCCATCAGCGCCAACAAAATACTGGGGGCTTGCGTAGCGCCGTTGTATTCCTGCATATCAAAACCAGCAAGGATCAGCGCCGCTGAAAAGGGATATGCTGAAAGCAGGAAACCACTTTTGAAAAATAAAATGCAATACCCAAGGAAAAATGTCAGAAGCGAACCACCAAGATAGGCACCTCGCATCTGGCCGAAAATTAAAATCATCGGCATACAAACCAAACTGGTATTGAAAGCAGCACCCACCACCTTCACACCCTGTTGCAATATGACAGCAGCGGAAAGCCCGTCCAAACCAGCGATCGTACCAGTCAGAACTGTAACTGCTACACTATAAATTCCAAACAGGATTGACAGGAAAATCGTGACGATCAGTTTCCCTCCCAGCAGCTTTGGGTATGATACCGGCACCGTCAGCAGATTCTTCATGGTGTCATTGGTATTTTCCCGGTCGATCAACCAGCCGCCGATCATGACAAGCGAGATTGGCAGGAAAATCTGCGTGTTGCCCCAAATCACGTTGACAAACAAGCTGACAAAACTATAATTAGGATCCCGGACTTCCGGATTGACGATCAACTGGGTGCCATATTGTACTACGGGACAAAGCGCCACAGCCACAATACCGACCAACAGAATCTGACAACGCCTCAGCTTTCGCCATTCACCTTTTAGAATACTCCACATGACTCACACCTCCTTAACAGCTCTGGCGCTTATATACCAGCACAATCAAAGTCAAAAACACTGCTGACTCCAGAATAACGACCAAAAATGCCTGTGGCGTTGTAACAAAATAGGGACTGATCCGTTCCATCAGCTCTGTCATCTGTGCACTGGAGACTGATGTATCAAGATACTGAAAGAACCAGCGGAAAGTCAGCGGTCCGGGCAACAGAGTGCCGGGATTGAATCCAAACGGCTGCATGATAAAAAAATCGTTCGTTCCGAAGATGTAGTTGACTGCCGTATAGAAAAAGGTAATGATCACAGAAATAATGTAATTGCGATTTAATAGCACCACCAGAAGAACACAGGGCAGTGCCCCGGCCCACATCATAATCCCCTGGCCGATTCCGACACAAAAAAGTCTCCAGAAGCCGACAGGCTCCAGCCCGGAAGCCAGCACGATCATTAAGTTTACCAGACTGCCGACGACCATAAAGGCGATGGCAAACAGAAAAAGCAATATCATCTTCGCAAGAGCCAGTGCAGGTTTGCTCACGGGAACAGTCATCAGGTTCTTTAAGGTATCGTTATCCTGTTCTTCAAACAGCAGGTTGGAAGCGAGTACGACCAAAGCAGGCATAAGAAGCAGATACGCGCTCATCTGAAATAATGTAGACATCAGGCGGTCAACGGCTTCTGCGCCGCTTGAAAAATCCTGCATTTCCGGCAGGAACAGCGCACATCCCAAGGGAATTAGGGCTGAAGCAGCCGATGCGGCAAAGAACAGGGGCTTTCGTTTTAGTTTGGCAAATTCACTGCGCAAAAGTCTAAGCAATACCCTCACCCCCTGTAACCTGTTTGAAGTAATCCTCCAGGGTGTCCTCATAAAGATGTGCATCGAACACGGACAGCCCTGCATCCACAAACAAGCGAACCGCCGCGCCGGTATCCAGGTGAAGATCGCGGACCGTCAGCTCATTGGCGTTATCCACCTGGACATTCTGGATCCCCGACCTGCTCTGGAGCAGATTAGCAGCCAGGCCGGCATTGGAAACCGTAAAGCGGAAGTATTTTCCATTCTTTGCTTCCAGTTCCTCAAGGCTTTCTTCTTCCAGCAAAACACCGTGGTCGATGATCCCGATATCGTCAGCCAGCAGGGAGATTTCTGACAAGATGTGGCTGGAGATTAAAATAGTTTTTCCGGTGGCGTTGCACAGTTCACGAATAAAATCACGCACCTCTGCAATACCAATGGGGTCAAGTCCATTGATCGGCTCATCCAGGATCAACAGTTCCGGGTTGTGCATGACAGCCAATGCGATGGCCAGTCGCTGCTTCATCCCCAGCGAATATTGGGAAAACAGTTTTTTGTCCCGGTACGGCAGGTTAACGACCTCCAATGCACTCTTGACATATTTGGAGCTTTTCAGGCCCCTCAGATCGGCGAAAATTTGAAGGTTCTCCGTTCCTGTCAGATTCGGATAAAATCCCGGTGACTCAATCAGGGAGCCAATACGGGGCAGGATATTTTTCTCATTGCCACGAAGGAACTTGCCAAAAATCTTCACCTCGCCGGAAGACGGGGCAGTAAGGCCCAGCAGCATCCGCATAGTGGTTGTTTTTCCGGCACCGTTGCGGCCCAGCAGACCATAGATGCGCCCCTTGCGCACATGCATAGACAGATTGGACACACTTTTCTGTTCTCCATATTTTTTGGTAAGGCCACGGGTTTCAATTACATAATCGCGCATAAGCGAATACCTCCTTTCATGATGGTATAAGCATATCACCCGAACCTTGAGATAACGCTGAGCCAACCTTGAATTATCTCTGAGATTTCAGACACAAAATAGGCATCCGGCTCCCTTTGCGGTATAATGTAGACAATGATAGGTGGTGAAAGAATTTGTTTATGACGAATCACAAAATTCTATTGGTCGATGATGACCGTGATTTATTGGAAATGCTGCTCTCTATTTTCCGGCGGGCAGGATATACGAATATTAAGGCTGCCGCATCCGGGGTCGAGGCGCTGAGGATATGGCGGGAAGAACAGCCAGGCTTGATCGTCTTGGATGTGATGATGCCAGGCATGGATGGATTTTCGGTTTTGAAAGAGATACGAAGGGCAAGCCGGGTCCCAGTTCTGATGCTCACAGCCCGCGGCGAAGCGGAGGACCGCATTGAGGGGTTAGAGATCGGTGCAGACGACTATCTTGCAAAACCATTCTTACCCAAAGAATTGCTGCTCCGGGTCGGCGCAATCCTCAGCCGTGCTTACCCAAAACAAAATGAAATGGTAGAACTTGCCGGGGCCACTGTGGACATGGCCAATGCAGAAGTGCTGAAAAAGGACGAAAAACAGACACTGACGGCCAAAGAAATGCAGCTCTTTGAAAAGCTGTATCAAAACGCGGGACGGATCGTTACCACAGGCACCCTATGCCAGACGATATGCGGAGAGTTCTGGCAAGGGTATGAAAGCACCCTTTCTACCCATATCCGACATCTGCGGGAAAAGATCGAAGAAAACCCATCAAAACCGGTTTCACTTGTCACCATCAAAGGCATTGGTTATCGCCTCAATCTGAGAGGGGTGTCGCCATGAATACGGTAAAGCGCTTTTTCCGGCGGTATATCTTTTCAACGATCGGGATCATGATCTTGTTTTTATCTGTCAACATTGCATTGCTCTTCACTATCCTGATCATAGGAAGCATGAGCGGATCGGACAAATCTTTTTCTGTCCGCGATTTTTCAGACCATGTTGTGTTACAAGACGGGAAATGGACCGCAAATGACGATGCTCTTTCCTTATTAGAAGAGCAATCTGCCTGGGCGATGCTGCTGGATGAGGATGGGGATGTCGTCTGGCAGCAAAACTTACCGGAAAATCTTCCGCGCTCCTATACAAGTGCAGAAGTGGCTTCTTTCAGCCGCTGGTATTTGGAGGACTACCCAGTAAAAATATGGGCACGTTCTGACGGCTGCCTCATGGTTGTCGGTTATCAGCCCAGAACATTAGTGAAATATTACTTCTCACTGGAGTGGCCCTATATGGGGATCATGTTTGGTGGAATCGCAGTAGTGTTTATCATCAATCTGCTGCTTATTGTTTTCCTAATCTTGCGGAACACACGAAAAGTAGAAAGAGCAATGACGCCTATACTGCAAGGCATCCAGAACTTAAGTCACGGAAAAATCCCTCATTTGGAGGAACAGGGTGAGCTGGCCGAGATCAACGCCGGCCTCAATCGGGCATCAGACTATATGAGAAAAAAGGATAACACAAGAGCAGAATGGATTCGCGGGGTATCCCATGATATTCGTACGCCGCTCTCAATGGTCCTGGGGTATGCCAGCGAGCTGGAAGATGACCGCACCCTTCCGTCGGACGCCAGAAAACAGGCAGGCATCATCCGCAGGCAAAGCGAGAAGATGAAACGGCTGATTGACGATTTAAACCTCACTACCAAACTGGAATACGCGCTTCAGCCTGTTCACTTCAAAGATGTGGACTGGGTGGAGATCAACCGTCAAGCCGTCAGCGAAGTACTGAACAGCGGTTTAGATGATCGATACGAGATTATATTTACCGAAACGCAGCCAGGACGTTCCATCCACCTTTTGGGGGATGCTGGACTTTTGCGGCGTATTCTGGATAATCTAATCCGCAACAGCGTCACTCATAATCCGAAAGGGTGCAAGATCACACTTTCTGTTGGTGAAGAAAGCGGGTACTGCCTTTGCACGGTTACGGATGATGGTGTAGGGATCGCGCCGGAACTTCTGAAAACACTGAATCGTGGGGATGACATCGCAAGCACCCAAGACAGCGACGGAAAATCAGAACATGGTTTGGGGCTAAAGCTAGTAACGCAGATCGTAAATGCCCATCGGGGAACCATTTCTTTTGCCAGCAATTCCCCGCATGGATTAGATGTTACAATTTCTTTGCCGGTTTAACCACTTCTTTCATAAATCCCAATAATAGTAAACTGTATTGTTCGGGGTTAAAGAAAAAAAGAAGCGAAACATAGAGAGGATAACAGGGTAGGGGATAGTCATTTACCCAGCGATTGTACATCACATGGAACTATCA
>OEQY01000398.1_pt1 | contig 9802 bp, 7 predicted proteins | sample 1539871 | NCBI WGS metagenome assembly OEQY01 (sample SAMEA3891877, study PRJEB23780) | metagenome | biome: terrestrial biome; feature: animal house; material: Caecal content | place: Italy | collected 2015-05-05 | reverse complement strand
GGCGCGTGCCCACGAGCCGCTCCAGGTATGCGCCGGCCAGCTCCCTGCCCAGCGCAATCAACCGGCGCGCCCGCTCCTCGCGCACCGCGCGCGGCACGCTGCCATCCATCTGCACGGCGGGCGTGCCCTCGCGCTCGGAGTACGGGAACACGTGGATGCGCGAAAAGCCGGCCGCGCGCACGGTCCGCATCGTCTCCTCAAAATTTTGCTCCGTCTCGCCCGGAAAGCCCGTCATCACGTCCGTCGTCAGCGCGCAGCCCGGAAACGCCGCGCGCAGCAGGCGGCAGGCCTCCAGGAACTGCGCCGTCGTGTAGCGCCTGCGCATGCGCGCAAGCACCGCGTCGCTGCCGCTCTGCAGCGCCAGATGAAACTGCGGGCAGACCTTGGGCAGGCCCTGCAGCGCCCGCACGAACGGCTCGGTCACGATCACGGGCTCGAGCGAGCCCAGGCGGATGCGCGCCGCGTCCCCGGCGTCGTGCGCCGCGCGGATGGCGTCGACGAGCGTCGTGCCGTCATGCAGGTCGCGCCCGTAGCTCGTCAGGTGGATGCCGGTCAGCACCAGCTCGCGAAAGCCCGCTGCGCATAGATTCGCCGCCTCCTCGCGGATCTCCTGCAACGGCCGCGAGCGGATCGGCCCGCGCACATACGGGATGATGCAGTAGGCGCAGTAGCGGTCGCAGCCCTCCTGAATCTTCATCGTCGCGCGCGTGTGCCCCTCGTGCGCGCGCACGAGGAGGCGCTCAAAGGGCGCGTGCGACAGGCCCTCCACGGCCACGAGCGTCTCACCCGCCGCCTGCGCCTCGTGCAGCAGCTCGACGACCTCGCCGCGCCGCTGCGTGCCCAGGATGAGCCGCACGCCCGGCAGGCGCAGGCTCTGCGCCGCGCGCTGGGCCAGGCAGCCGGTGACGACGATGTGCGCCTGCGGATGCTCCCGCGCGCACCGGCGGATCGCCTGCATGGACTTCCTGTCCCCGGTGCCGGTGACGGTGCAGGTGTTGATCACGTACACGTCCGCCGGCTCGGAAAAGGGGACGACCTCATACCCGGCCCGCTGGAAGCACTCGAGCATGGCCTGGGTATCGTATTGGTTGACCTTGCAGCCCAGGGTATGAAAAGCAGCCTTCTTCATGCGTTCACTCCATCTGCCCGGCGAGGCACAGCGCCATCGTCAGCGCCGCCATGCCCGCCGTCTCGGTGCGCAGGATGCGCGGGCCGAGCGTGACGGCCTGCGCGCCCAGGCCGGTCAGGCGCTCGACCTCTCCGGCCGTCATGCCGCCCTCGGGCCCCACGACGATCGCGATGCGCCGCGCGTCCCGGCCGGGCACGAGCGTGCGCAATCCCTGCGCATGCGCCTCCTCCCACGGGACGAGCACGAGGTCGTAATCCGCCGCAAGCGCGCCGCACAGCGCGGCCAGCGGCCTGGGCGGCGCCACCTGCGGCACGTGCGCGCGGCCGCACTGCTTGACCGCCTCGCGCGCGATGCGCTGCCAGCGCTCCGCCTTGCGCGCGCCGTCCTTGCCCTCCGCCCGGGCGACGCAGCGCTCCATCAGCACGGGCTGAATGGCGTGCACGCCCAGCTCCGTGCACTTCTGCACGATCCACTCCATCTTCTCCGCCTTGGGCAGGCCCTGATAGAGCGTCACGCGCACGTCCGGCTCGTTGTCGGGCAGCGCTTCCAGCACGTCGGCCTCCGCGCCGTCCGGTGCGACCGCCGTCAGGCGCGCGCGATAGCGGCGCAGCCCGTCCAGCAGCTCGACCTCCTCGCCCGGGGCCAGGCGCAGCACGCGCGCCGCGTGCTTGGCCTCCTCGGCATCCAGGCGCGCGCGCATTTCCTGCACGCCCGCATCGTTTACAAAAAAGCGGTGCATGTCCTTCTCCTCACAGCGGCTTGGCCGACAGGCAGACCCACTCGCCGCGCGCGATGCGGCAGTCCACCGCGTAGCCCGCCTGGCGCAGCGCGCGCAGGACGTCCTCCTCGCGCTCGCGGATGATGCCCGAGCAGATGAACGCGCCGCCGGGGCAGATGTGCGCCTTGGCCGGGCCGCACAGCGCGCAGATGACGTCGGCGATGATGTTGGCCACGATCACATCCGCCTTACCGACCGAGTCCTTGAGCAGATCGCCCGCCTGCGCATGCACGCGCAGCACGCGGCCGCTGCCCGTGACGGCGCTGTCGGCATAGCGCTGCACCTTGCCCGAACCGGTCATGCTGTCCGAGTCATGCCCGCTGTCGCGGTAGCAGCGCACGGTGTCGCCCGGCACGAAGTCGCCGGTGAGGATTTCAACGGTGTAGTCGTTGCCGGAGACGGACGTGACGCGGCCCGTGCCCTTTTCGCTGCCGCACTTGAGGTAGAGCGTCTCGCCCGCGTGCAGGTACTTGTCCTCGTCGTCCTTGTCTGCGGTGGACGTGGAGGCCGCCACGTACAGCGGCAGCTCCGGCTCGACGACGGCCAGCGCGCCGTAGCGCGCAATGATGTCGGCGGCTGCATCGCCGGGCGCGGCGAACACGGCGCTCAGCGTGCCGGACTGCGGCGCGTAGACCTTGACCGTGTCCAGCTCAAAGAGCGCGTCGCCGGCCGTCACGCGTTCGCCGGCCTCCAGGGTGAAGGGCAGCAGCGTGCCCGCAAACGGCGCGGTGACGAAGTGCGTCGTGGAGGAGACGATCGAGGCGTTGATGCTCGCGGCCGTGGAATCGGCCTGCGCAAGGCCCGGGCAGGACGCGCAGACCAGCGCCGCGCACAGCAACAGGACAGACAGCTTTTTCATGGGGACATTCCTTCCTTTCCGATAAATGGCAGGTTCACTCGACGGACTTGAGCGCCTCGACCATGACGATGGAGCGCACCTTGTGCACGAGCAGCCGCTGGATGAACATGGAGAACGCGTAGGTGGCGACGCAGCTGATCGCCACGGCCGAGGCCGGCACCTGGCCGACATAGCGCACGGAGTCGGTCTCGCACACGATGAGGATGATATCCGTGAGCGCAATGCCCGGCCAGATGGACAGCGCGATCGCGACCAGCGAGATGATGATGTTCTCGCGCAGGATGAGCCGGCGGATCTCGCGCTGATGATAGCCCAGCACCTTCAGCGTCGCATATTCGCGCGTGCGCTCCGCAAAGTTGATCAGGCCCATGTTGTAGCAGATGACGAACGCCAGCGCCAGCGCGATGAACGTCAGCACCAGGAACACGGACGAGACCGTGTGCAGCGAGACGAGCGCGTCCTCGACCTGGACGGCGGTGTAATCCAGGCTATCGACCTCGTCCATCCCCTCCAGCTGCGCGATGCAGGCGTCCGTCGGGGCGAGCAGCTGCAATGCCGTGGGCACGAAGGCGCCCTTGCGCAGCGACTCCCACGTCGTGCGGTTCATGTACACGCCCTGCACGAAGTTGTTGTGCACGATCTGGCCCACGGGCAACGTGAACGGCTCGTCGTCGCCTGGCAGGCGTAGGGTGAGCGCGTCGCCCGCCCCCACGCCCAGCTGAGCGGCGAGCATATCCGTGAGCGCGACGCCGCCCGACTCGATGACCGCAAGCGTCTCGTTGGAGCCCAGACGCAGCATCTGCTGGCCGTCCTCGACGACGGTGAGCAGCGTGGTTCGGCTCTGGCCACCGAAGGAGGCGCTGACCGAGGTCTCCATGATGCACTCGACCGCTGCGGCATCCAGGCGCGCCCGGTAGGCGTCCGCCTCGTCCGCGTCGGCGGTGAGGTTGGCGCGCACGTCGTAGCCCAGCGCGTGTAGGTAGTGGTTTTCGGCGGTCAGGACGACCGAATCCTGCAGGCCGATGGAGGCGATGATCAGCGCGTTGCAGCTGAGCAGGCCCATGCAGGAGACGAGCGTGCGCATCTTGTTGCGCAGCAGGTTGCGCGCGACCATCTTCTGGTTGAAGCCGAAGCGCCGCCACAGCGGCCGGATGCGCTCGAGCAGGATGCGCTGTCCTGAACGCGGCGGCTTGGGCCGCAGCAGCGAAGCGGTCGTCTCCCGCGCCGTCCGCCGGTAGGTCCAAAGGCAGATCAGCGCGCTCATGGCCACCGTGAGGACGACAATGGTCCACGTGGCCGGCGAAATCGGCGGAATGATGCGATAGGGGTATTCGTTTTGCCCAATGAGCAGCGCCCAGATCAGCCGGGGCAGCGTCTCATGGCCCAAAAACGCGCCCAGCACCGAGCCGATCAGCGCGGGCCAGACCGCATAGGCCAGATAGTGGCGCTGGATCTGCCCCGCCGGGAAGCCCAGCGCCCGCAGCGTGCCGATCTCCATGCGCTGTTTGTCGATCATGCGCGTGAGCGTCGTCATGACGATCAGCGCCGCCACGACGTAGGCGGCCAGCGGGAAGACGATGGACAGCGCGCTGAACATGTAGACGTTGTCCTGCGCGGCGGCCGTGCTGCGGTGCGCGCTGCGGCCGACGACGAACGCGCCCGGCAGCGCCGCCTCCAGCGCGGCGCACGCGGCGTCCTCGTCGGCGCCGTCTTCCAGGCGCACGACGATCTGCGTGAGCGGAACCTGCGCAAACGCGCGCGCGTTGACCAGGATGAAGCCGTAGGTCTCGGGATCGGCGGAGACGCCGTCGGACACGCTGATGAACTCCGGACTGTAGACGATGCCGCGCACGAAGAACGTGTAGTCCGCATCCCCATAGCGCACCGTCACCGGATCGCCCAGGGCCAGATCGTGCGCCTGCGCAAAGCCCGCCTGTACCAGACAGCCGCGCAGGTCGCTCTCGGAGAGCGCTTCGCCCTCCTCGACGATCGGCACGTTGATTTCCATCGGGCCGTCATAGCCGGTGACGCACAGCGTCGGCTCGCCGGGCAGCGTCGTCTCCATGTCCAGGAAGAAGCGCGCGCGCGCGGTCTGGACGCCCGGCACAGCCCGGACGTCCGCAAGCGCCTGGCGGTCGGCGCTCTGCAGCGTGATCCAGAAGTGCGCAAGACGGTTTTCCTCAAAATACCGCGCGTTGGTCGCCTCGGCCATGCGCGCAATGCCGTCCAAGCCCGCGTACAGAAAGGTGCCCAGCACGCACAGCAGGATCAGCGCGATGAACTGCATGCCGGAGCGCTGCATGTCCCGCACGAGCTTGCGGCGCAGCATGTTCTTTACCATGCGATCTCCTCCACGCTTGCGGGATGGTCGCACAGGTCGACCGACTCGATCCCGCCGTTCTTGACGCGGATGACGCGCCGGCCCAGCGGCGCGATGGACGCGTTGTGCGTGATGATCACGACCGTCGCGCCGTGCTCGCGGCTGATGTCCGTCAGCAGCCGCAGCACCTGCACGCCCGTCTTCGAGTCCAGCGCGCCCGTCGGCTCGTCGCACAGCAGCAGCGCCGGGTTCTTGCACAGCGCCCGCGCGATCGACACGCGCTGCTGCTCGCCGCCCGACAGCTGCGCGGGAAAGTTGTTCATCCGGTCGCCCAGGCCCACCTGCTCCATCACCCTGCGCGGGTCGAGCGCGTCCCTGCACACCTGCCGCGCCAGCTCCACGTTCTCCAGCGCCGTGAGGTTGGGCATCAGGTTATAGAACTGAAAGACGAATCCCACGTCCGTGCGCCGGTATTCGCTCAGCTGGCGGGCGTTCAGCGCCGTGACGTCCTTATCCCCCACGGTGATGCGCCCGCTCGTGGCGCGGTCCATCCCGCCCAGCAGGTTCAGCACCGTCGTCTTGCCCGCGCCGCTGGGCCCCAGCACCACGCACAGCTCGCCCTTCTCGATCTCAAAGCTCACGTCCCTGGCCGCATGCACGGGCTCGCCCGCGGTCGGGTAGTCCTTGCACACGCGTTCAAAGGCGATGAAGGCCATGCGCTTCACCTCTTTCTTCAGATGTAAAACTGTAAAAACAGATTGAATTTTTGTTTTTATTATACGCGTGCGCTGTCGGAAAGTCAATTGACCGCGCGCATGTTGCGGGGGCGGATCAAAAAACCGCCCGATCGGGGTATTCCCCGACCAGGCGGCAGGAGGTTCGCATTACGCGCGCCAGCGCTCGGGCACGCGCTTGACGGCGGCCAGCACCAGAAATCCCACGACGTAGCAGGCGATGGCCTCGCCCACGGCGACGTAGAGCATGCACAGCGCCATGGGGATCTCGGGCGTATACAGCAGGTGGACGAGCGCGCCGACGATCAGGCCGTTGAGCACGACGGGCGGCAGCGCGGCCAGCAGGCGGTTTCCGCGCAGGCGGCGCGTGAGCAGCGCGGCGACGAAGGTGGTCAGCGAGCCCAGCACGATGTCCGGCAGGGCGCTGCCGCCCAGCAGGTTGGCCAGCAGACAGCCGACAAAGAGCGCGGGCGCGGCCTCGGGAAAGAGCATGGGCAGCAGCGTCAGCCCTTCGGAGACGCGCACCTGCATCGCGCCATAGCTGATGGGCGCGAGCAGCAGCGTCAGGGCGGCGTAGAGCGCGGCGATGACGGCCGCGCGGGTGAGGGTTTTGGGATCCTTCATGTTCATACATCTCCTTCGCACCGGCCGACAAAAGAAAAGCGCCCATGCGCGCCTCCATCCGGCGCACATGACCGCAGCGCGCAAGAGCCTTGCGCGCACATCCCTAGTTTTGTTTAAGGACTGGATGGTTTCGAACAGTCCGATGCAGTTTTTCCGTCCTATTATACGCGATGGCGCATCCAAAAGCAAGTTTTTTTCGCGCATAGCGCACCCCGCGCGCGGGCATGCTAAGGGAGCAACAAGGAGGAGGGAAACATCATGCAAAACGAAAAGCATAACCAGTGCATCCATTGCTCCGTGCACTCCTGCAAGCACCACGGCGCGCAGGACATGTGCAGCCTGGAGAGCATCACCGTGCGCGCGAAGGCCGGCTGCCAGAGCGGCTGCAAGGATGAGAGCATGTGCGGCAACTACGAGTGCATCAAGTGAGGATGCGCGGAAAGAGCGGGCAAAAGCCCGCTCTTTTCTCTTTGCCCTTATTGGGATGCGCTGGAGGCTGCGCGCGCGCCCAGGTGATCGACGAACTGGCGCGCGACGCGCGGCGAGCAGCCGTTGTGGCTGACCGTCCAGGCGATGGCCTCGGGGCGCACGTCGTCCCAGGGCAGGCACAGCCCGCGCGCGGCCATGAGCGCGCGCACGATCTGCAGGTATTCGTCCTGGCTGGGCGCGGCGAACGTGAGGCGGATGTCAAAGCGGTCGGAGAGGGAGAACTTCTCCTCGAGCGTGTCGCGCTCGTTGACGTCGTCCTGCCGCTCGGAGAAGCGCTGGCGCACGATGTTGCGCCGGTTGCTCGTCGCGTAGACGACGACGTTGGCGGGCCGCGCCTCCAGGCCGCCCTCCAGCACGGTCTTGAGCGCCGTGTACTCCGGGCAGCTGTCGGAAAAGGCCAGATCGTCCACGAAGACGATGAACTTGCCCGGCTGGCGGCGCAGCAGCGCGAACACCGATGGCAGGTGCGTCAGGCTGGCCAGCGGCACCTCGACGATGCGCAGCCCCTGCGTGAAGAACGTCGTGAGCAGCGCCTTGACCGTCGCGGACTTGCCCGTGCCCTTGTCGCCGTAGAGCAGCACGTTCGCCGCGGGCAGCCCCGCCAGCAGCAGGCGCGTGTTTTCCACCAGCGCGCCGCGCTGCTGCTCGTAGAGCACCATGTCCTCCAGGCGGATGGGATCGGGCTGATCGATGCCGCGCAGGCCCAGCGGATACCGCTCGCTCTCCCCGACCCACGTGCAGCCGGGATAGCGCGCAAACAGGCCCGTGCCGTGGCGGCGGAAGAACGCCGCCAGCGCGCTCACGCCCTGCGCGCTCAGCTCCAGCCCGTGCAGGCGCGGGTCCGCGTCCGGGCACGGCGTCTCCAGCTCCCAGGCGGGCAGGAACTCAAACGCGGCCTGATCGGCGCCGCCGTGCGCCGCCAGCGCGAGCAGGTCTGCCGGCTCCAGGCGCGTCAAGTCGCCCAGCGCCGCCAGGTCGCGCGCGCCTGCGCGCAGCACGCTGTAGGGCAGCTCGCGCTCGTCCCGCGCCGCGCACAGGGAGGCAAAGGCGCTCTCCTCAAAGAGCACGGCCTCCAGCGCCGCCTGTCCAAAGCCGGACAGGCCCCGCGCCGCGCAGTCCATCCACGCGCCGTACGCCGCGCAGTACGCCTGCGCGAACGCCTCCGTATCCACGCGTTCGCGCGCGGCCTCCAGCACCAGCCGCTCCAGCGCCGCGACGGCGGGCACCTGCCGCACGTGTCTCAGCGCGGTCATGCATTGCAGGCGCGCACACAGCGCGCGGGCGCCCGGTTGATCGATCACGGTATTCACTCCTCCCCCGTTTCGCGCGTTCGTTGCGCGCTCACATCTGCTCCGGCGCCTCGATGCCGATCAGATACAGGCCGGTCTTGATCGTGTCGCGCGCGGCGCGGGTGAGCGCAACGCGCGCCGCCGTGGCCGCGGGATCGTCGTCCAGGATGCGGTGCTCGTAGTAGAACTTGTTATACGCCTGCGCGATCTGCGTCGTGTGGCGCGTGACCATGAACGGCTCGTTGCGCTCGCGCGCCTCGTCCACCGCCTCCGGGAAGCGCGCCAGCAGCCGCAGCAGCGCCTGCGCTTCGTCGTCGCACAGCGCGGCGTAGTCGGGCGCGGCGCTCAGCTCGCCCGCCTTGCGCAGTACCGAGCAGCAGCGCGTGTGCGTATACTGCACGTAGGGCGCGGTCTCGCCGTCGAAGTTGAGCGCGCGGTCCCAGCGGAAGTCGATGTCCTTGATGCGGCTGTTTTGCAGGTCGGAATAGATGACCGCGCCGATGCCGATCTGGCGCGCGACCTCTTCCTTGTTGGCCAGGTTCGGGGATTTTTCCTCGATGATCTCCCGCGCCTTGTCCACCGCGCGCCGGAGCAGGTCGTCCAGATACACGATGTTGCCCTTGCGCGTGGCCAGCGCCTGCCCCTCATAGCTGACCATGCCGAAGGACACGTGCTCCATGTCCTTCGCCCACGGGTAGCCCATCTTCTCCACGACCTTGAACAGCTGGCGGAAGTGCAGATCCTGCTGGTACGCCACGACGTACAGGCACTTGTCAAAGCCGTACGTCTGCTTGCGGTACAGCGCGGCCGCCAGGTCGCGCGTGGCGTAGAGCGTGGTGCCGTCCTTCTTGAGCACGAGGAAGGGCGGCATGTTCTCCTCGGACAGGTCCACGACCTCCGCGCCCTCGCTCTCCACGAGCAGGCCCTTGCGGCGCAGCTCTTCGATGACCGCGCCCACCTTGTCCACGTAGAAGCTCTCGCCCGCATACGAGTCAAACGTCACGCCCAGCAGGTCGTACACCCGCTGCGTGTCCTTGAGCGTTACATCCTTGAACCAGTTGAAGATGGAGAGCGCCTCTTCGTCGCCGTCCTCGATCTTCTTGAACCACGCGCGACCCTCGTCGTCCAGCGTCGGGTCCGCCTCGGCCTCCTTATGGAAGCGCACGTACAGGTCGACCAGCGCCTGCACGCCGCCCGCCTCCACGTCCTCCTTGCAGCCCCACTTCTTGTAGGCGCAGACCATCTTGCCAAACTGCGTGCCCCAGTCGCCCAGGTGGTTGATGCTCACCGTCCTGTAGCCGGAGAAGTCATAGATGCGCCGCAGCGAATGGCCGATCATCGTCGTGGACAGGTGCCCGATGTGGAAACGCTTGGCGATGTTGATGGAGCTGTAGTCCAGGCAGACCGTCTTGCCCGCGCCCACGTCCGACGCGCCCCAGCGGCCGGGCTGCGCCAGCACCGCCTCCAGCGTCTCGCGTGCGAAATTCTCCCGGTTGAGGAAGAAGTTCAGATAGCCGCCCACGCACTGCACGCTGGCCGTCTCCGGCGCGCTGATGCGCTCGGCCAGCGCGGCGGCAATC
>OEQY01000393.1_pt1 | contig 9851 bp, 8 predicted proteins | sample 1539871 | NCBI WGS metagenome assembly OEQY01 (sample SAMEA3891877, study PRJEB23780) | metagenome | biome: terrestrial biome; feature: animal house; material: Caecal content | place: Italy | collected 2015-05-05 | reverse complement strand
CGCGTGCAGTCTGCCGAGCAGAAAATCACCCCGCAGGCCATCACGGCGACGGTGGCGGCGTCCGCGCTCTACGCCTTTGAGAAATACGAAGGTCGGAATTACTGCCTGGAAAGCGACGGGCCTTTCCTTTTTACCGACAACCGCTATTGCGATGAAGATGGAAGCGCAACCTATCTGGTTCAAAAGACATTGCCCGTGTCGGATGATCTTTTTTCTCATAGCAACAGCGGATCCGCCATTCGCATTTCTCTGGACATCCAAAGGCAGAACGTCGATGCCTCGGAAGCCACGACGCCCGGCATCTACTCAGGGTTCTGGGTGTATTACCAGTACATGGATGCGGGCGTGCTGAAGACCTCTGGCCTGGGCTGGTATCTGCGTACAACAGACGCCAGCTTTGTGGCGTCGGATGAGGACTGGGTGCGCTTGCGGTATGGGCCGCTGAATCTGACTTCATACAGCCCTGTCGCAATCGCGTACTTTGCGCTGGGCACAGCTTCGGCAAACGGAACAACCGGCACGGTTCGCTTCCGCAACGTCAAGCTGGAGGTGCTGGACGCCTGGACGGACTGGAGCGCCGCGCCCGAGGACATCTATGGCATGGCGAGGCGTATGACCGACGCGGAGTCCCGCATCACGCAAAACGCCAACAACATCGCGCTTAAGGTCAGCACTTCGCTCTACAACACCGAGAAGGTCTATCGCAGCAACACCGCGCCCACCACCCTCTACACCAACATGCTCTGGCTGGACACATCCCTTTCTCCGCCCATCCTCAAGCGGTACACGGGTTCGGCCTGGGCGGCCGTGGGCGCGCAGGAGCTCAAGACCAGCGGCATCACCATTGGGGGAAACAACGTCGCCATTACCACGGAAAACTTTCTGCTCCAGCTCCTTGACCCTGCGAACAACGAAAACGTCCTCATGGAGATGAGCGCCAACGGCAACGTGGGTTTCCGGGAACTGTACGCGGATGAGATCATCTCCGACTCCGTGGCCAAGGCGTATGCCGGACCGACCACACTGATTGTGAATCCATCCTATAGCGGAACCAGCACAACCTACTTCCGCTCTCTGAGCGAGGCGGTCAAGGCGGTGAACGGAAAATACCTGACCCAGAATGTCAATATCTATCTGCCCAGCAGCGGTACGGACGTCTATGATCCTTCCGGCGTGCTCATTCAGGGAGTCACCGGCCCCGGCAGACTGATGATCTACGGTTACAGCACTTGCCGCTTGAACAGCTATATTAAGGTCTATGGCTGTTCAGCACACATTTACTTTCAAAGTGTGTCTCTGAGAGAGTGTCGCGCTCTCTCCGGCAGCAATCGCAATCCCTATCTGCTGGAATGTGTAACCAGCACGTATGTGGAGCTTATGGGTTGTACGCTGGACGCCAACGGAACGACCTATGACGCTATCTACTGCCGGGCTTCCACCGTGCATTTGCAGACCGTGGGGATGTACAACGCCATTCAGGGGCTGGAGGTCTATCTGGCGCACGCGGTCGTACACAACTGCAAAGGCTCCTGCACCTGGGCCATGGTTACCTACGCGGGATACATCATCGCCACCGGAACAGTCCCAAACGGCAGCCGCGTCGCCGGTAACAATGGACAGCTGTTTGACGCCAATGTGACCGTGGACTACGGCACGGCCATCCCGGTAGTTGTGCCTGACAGCACAACGGTGCAGTACGCCACCCTCACCAAGTCCTATCGCGGGGGCTGGCGCTCGGATACCGTAGATGTGGTGCAGGGCGTGTATTCGGACTACGGATATTCCAGCGGTCTGAGCTGGAACTATGGCTGTATGTGGTTTGGCAATCTGCGCAGCGTGCTCTCCGGCATGTCGATTAAATCCGCGACGCTGACCCTGTACCGCAAGACCGGCAGCGGCTCCAGCTCGGCCAAGACGCTGTACCTGTGCGCCATCACCAACACTACGGCCAGCGGCGCGCCCTCCATCGCGGCAAACTACGGAGCCATAGGCACCATTGGCCGTGCGCAGCAGGCGACATTCGCCATTCCGCTTGCCGCGGTGCAGGGGCTGGCGAACGGAACGTACGGTGGTCTGTGCCTGTATGAGTCGCCCTACAACTTCGGCTCCTCCAACTGGTCAAACTGCTATATGCGCATGGCAGGAACGGACAATACCTACAAGCCCTATCTGCAAGTGGTCTACAACAGCGGCGGCACAGCCGTCGGGTAAGGAGGTTTCCAATGTTCATCGTAATCCCCTTCGAGGGGCGGGTGAGAACGCTCATCCGCTCCTCTTTCGTTCTGGCAAAACGGCTATCGGAAACGACCTACAACCTCTCCGGGGACGCCTTTCAGATGACGCAGGTGACGGCGGAGCAGGCGCTTGTCTTCCCGGACGAGGTATCGCTTGAGGAAGGGACGGTGCTCACGGACGAGCTACTGATGCAGGCCTTGCCGCTGGAGAGCTTCGTCTCGGTATCGGCGGACGAGGCGCTCCCGAATGTGCTGGGCCTGCTGCTTCGGACCGCCGTGGCGGACGGGCGCATCTCGGACGAGGAGCTGCTCTCCGTTCAGCCCGCGCTGGAGGGGCGCAACTGGCATGCGAATATCGCGGTGCAGGTGGGCGACGTGTTCACATACAAGGGTTCGCTCTGGCGCTGCATCCAGGCGCACACCACGCAGGGCGGATGGCAGCCGGACAAGACACCGGCCCTTTGGCACAGGGTGGAAACCATCGTTGAAGGCACGACGCGTACTTGGCAGGATGGCGTCATCTATAAAACGGGTGATGTAGTGTTCTATCCTGATGAAGCTGGAACCCCTTACGAATGCATTCTGGAACATACCTCACAAAAAGGCTGGGAACCGCCCGACGCGCCTTCTCTGTGGGCCATAAAAGACTGACAGCGGTGTCATCGAAATAGCAATCCTTTGTCACCAATATTTCATGGATATGGCACTATATTTTCACTTTCTTGGCAGCAAAAACACATCTACAATGTACGTATCATTATTCAGAAAGGACGGTATTTTCATGAAAGAAACCATAACCACGACCATTACTGCTATCGGCACCGGAGCTGTCACCACCCTCCTGGGCGGTTGGGACATGGCATTGGAAATCCTGCTCATTGTCATGGCACTTGACTATATTACAGGAGTTGCAAGCGCCTTTAAGCGGAAGGTTGTGAGCTCAAGCGAAGGTTATATGGGGCTTCTTAAAAAGGCCAGTATCTTCGTCATCATCATCCTAGCCGCACAAGTTGACAGAATGACGGGGAATGATACTCAGGTTTTTCGCAATTGCACGGCTTTCTTCTTTGTCGCCAACGATGCACTTTCCGTTTTGGAAAACGTTGGAGAACTTGGTGTGTCGCTTCCCACATTCCTGAAATCTACGCTTATTAAACTCCGTGATGCCAACGATCAATCGCATGAACTGGAAGACATCCCTGATGAGTCCGAAGATGCATTGACCGATGACCAGAGCAAAGACAAGTAAGCTGTTTATCTTTTTTGTAAGGAGGAGCATGTATGGAAGAGCGAATTACCACCCCATTTACAAATGAACATTTTGCAGCCTTCTGTCTGAGCATGGTTGGTCAGCCTTATTGGTTCGGCACATGCCTCTATAAATGTACTGAAAGCCTCCGGTCTAGCAAATCCAAGCAATATCCCTCTCACTACGGTAGCAGTCGAACTGCGCGCTACAAGGAGGATATTGCCGCACGCAAGGTCTGCGCGGACTGTATTGGTGGCGCAAAAGGGTACGCTTGGACGGGTGGAGGTCAAGGCGTATTGGAAGCCATCGGAACAGACAATACCTTCTCAAGCAAATATGGCTCTAATGGTTGTCCTGACAAAGGTGCCAACTCTATGTTCAGCTATGCAAAATCTTCCGGTGCATCATGGGGCACTATCGACACTTTGCCCGATGTGGTTGGTCTGGCTTTGCACACGGATGGGCACGTTGGCTACTACGTTGGGGACGGTTATGCTGTTGAATGGCGCGGGTTTAATTATGGTTGTGTAAAAACTAAGATCATCGATAGAACATGGAAATACTGGTATCAGCTTCCTTTTATTTCCTATGATATGGGCTCCGAATTCCCCGGCACAACCACTACCGAGACCGCTTTGGGCAATCGACTGCTGAAAAATGGTGTGTCTGGCAGCGATGTAAAAGCCTTGCAGGAAGCCCTCCTACAGCTTGGGTATGATCTTTCACGATATGGTGCTGACGGCAAATTTGGTTCAGAAACTGAAGAAGCTGTCAAGGCATTCCAAACTGCTGAGGGGCTCGAAATCGACGGCATATATGGTGAATTGACGCATGCCGCATTGATGGATGCTATTGGCGACGATGACGCCAATGAAGCAGAGAATCCCTCCTCCACTTCCCCGGATGCCTCCGTTCCCACCAAGGTCGTTATTACGTCCAATGGTGGCAAGGTTAATATTCGCTATGGCAATAATACATCCTATGGCCGAATTTCTCTGGTAGCCCCCGGCACAACCTATCCTTATGTAGCAACCGCAGCCAATGGATGGCATGCAGTAGAAATTGGCAGTAAGGTTGGATGGGTATCGGGTGAATATTCAAAAACCATCTGAGCTGGCAACAAAGAAGCTCTCTGTCATTGATTTGGCAGAGAGCTTTTTTATGCCATTTTGCTCAGAAAGAATTATCTTGCAATTTGTTTCAATCAGAGGTAAGTATAAGGAGGGCAATCTATGAACCTTGAAAACGAAATAAGCGCGCAACCAACTGTGCAGACCAACCGTGAAGTAATAACCACCAACGGATGCAAGGTCACATTGGAATTCAGCCCTCAGCCGAATCCCCAAGTCAAGCATGATATCGCAGAAATGCTCCTTGCATCCTTCGAGAAAAGGAGCGTGACTTCATGAAACGCGTTTTGTGTCTGTACAGAGTGTCTACAAAAGGGCAAGTTGATCCTAAGGATGATCTTCCTATGCAGCGGCGTGAATGCCTAGAGTTTATCAAGCGCATGCCTGATTGGATTTACTATGATGAACGTCTCGAAAAAGGCGTCTCAGGCTACAAGGTTTCTGCTGCTAAACGCGATGTCATTCTTGAAATCAAGGCGCTTGCAGAAGAAAAGCGCTTTGATGTACTCCTGGTTTTCATGTTTGATCGTTTAGGGCGAAAAGAGGATGAAACTCCTTTTCTGGTTCAATGGTTTATTGAACACGGCATTGAAGTTTGGAGTACCCGAGAAGGCCAGCAGCGTCTGGACAGCCGAGCCGACAAGCTCATCAACTACATTCGCTTTTGGCAGGCTGGAGGTGAAAGTGAAAAAACCTCCATTCGAGTAAAAGCCGCACAAACGCAAATGACTGCTGATGGCATCTGGCGTGGAGGCGCTCGTCCATTTGGCTATAAGCTCATCCATAAGGGACGAGTTGGAAAAAAGAACCGTCCCCTATACGATCTTGAGATTGATGAGGTGGAAGGACCGATTGTCAAAGAAATCTTTGATATGGTTTGCTATGAAGGATACGGCACACTCCGTTTAGCCAATTTCTTGAACGCCAAATACCCGCATCTTCATAAGGTTTGGACGGCTCAAACCATTCGCAGCCTTTTGCGCAATATTCTCTATACCGGACGGATGCATATGAATGATACGCTGTCCGAACCGATAGAGTCCCTTCGCCTCATTCAGGATTCACAGCTTGAATTTGCAAAGTACGCCATTCAATCTCGAATTCCGCGGAAGTACAATCAACAGCGAGCCGCAGAAAACCTTCTGCTCCCTGATGACGCAGAAACCAAGACCTCGGTTTATGGCGCAACCTTGCTTTCCGGTATCCTTTACTGCGCTCACTGTGATCACAAGCTGGTGGGTAGCTATTGTACCAAACAACGTCCTACCGGAGCATACCACCGTCCAATCTATCGCTGCTACAACGGCGCAGTAGAAGCCAAACGCTGCAATGGTCAGTCGGTATACTCAGCAAAGAAAATTGAGTCTGCGGTATTGGAAATTGTTCACCAGTATTTCAACTCAATAAATCAGTCGGTTGACGGTGTATGGCGGGCGCAGGTCAGGCGAAAGTTTCGGGCCAAACAAGCTGCGAAGCTCAGGGCGGCAAATGCTGAGATGGAGAAACTCAAGCAGCAGCAAACTGCCTTACGAGAGGAAGTTTTGAAATCCTTAACTGGCGAGAGCTCTTTCAGCGCCGATCTTTTGCGAAACATGCTTGATGAAAATAAAGTTGCTACGGAGAGAGCACGACAGCAGCTTGAGACATGCAAGCAAGAGAGCGAAACCGAAGAAGCCAAATTACACCATCTTGAATCTCAGTACAAGAGCATCGCCAGCTGGGCACAAGAGTTTGATTCCGCCCCAATTGACACAAAAAAGATGATTCTGGCACGGATCATCCAAAGGATCACAGTGGATCGGAATTACCACATCGTCATCCGGTTCTTCGTTTCAATTGATGACTTTGAGTCTACTATTAACGTCAGAGATTCCGATATTCACGTAGAGCAGACCGGTTCATTTATTGAAACGATTGCTTGACCTTTTGACCAATCCCGGCTTTTTCACATCCCCAAAACCACAATATATAGTTTTTTAACGGGCACCGAGAACTATATATAGCATTGGGCGATTGTAGGATTGCCTTGGTAGCGCGCTACATTCGCATTGTAGAGGTCACCGGTTCGAATCCGGTATGCTCCACCACTCCAAATGATCCGAATCTCTTTTTCAGAAGGGATTCGGATTTTTTTGTCGGTTGAACCGGACCGAAGGCGCGGCAGCGGAGGAAAAGTCCTGTCCCCAAATGCTCCCACGCTTGCGGGATGCGCGCCGCGTCAGGTTCGATGCGCATTGCCCCAGACGCACAGCTGATCCAGTACGTTCATCAGCGATCGTCCGCGTTCGGTCAGCGAGTATTCCACCTTTGGGGGGATCTCGGGGTACATCTCCCGGTGAACAAGGCCATCCCGCTCCAGCTCTTTGAGCGTCGCGCTCAGCGTCTTATCCGCAATCTTCCCCAAATATCGCTGCATTTGGTTGAACCGTACCGGCTCATACTCCATCAGACAGTACAGGATGATGGGCTTATATTTGCCCGATATCAGCGACAAGGTATAGCTATACCCGGTTTGCGAGAAGTCCGCATCCTCGATCCGCTTGGCCATTCCACTTTCCTCCAAGTAAGTACATTACAATAATGTTGGTACTTGTCTTCTTGTTGGACTCTATGGTATCATAAAGCGGCCCAAAAGGCAATCCAAAATGAAGAAAGGTCGATCTCTATGAAGAAAAATCTTGGCGTTGTGCAGGCGGTCTATCCGATGCCCGTGCTGATTGTCGCGGCCTATGACGAAAACGGAAAGGTGAACGCGATGAATGCGGCCTGGGGTATGATCTGCAACAGCGATCGCATTGCGCTGTTCATCGACGAGGATCATAAAACCACGCAGAATCTCCTGAAAACCAAGGCCTTTACGGTCAGCCTGGCAGATCGCGCGCATATGGACGTGGCGGACTTTTTCGGCATCGCGACCGGCAACAAGATGGCGGACAAGTTTGAGCGCACCGGCTACCATGCGGTCAAGAGCGAGTTTGTCAATGCGCCCATCATTGATGAGTTCCCGGTAGTGATGGAGTGTGAGCTGGCAGAGGTGACCAGTACCGACAGCTTCTATGCCATTGTGGGCCGTATTGTCAATACGGCCGCGGAGGAAGCAGTGCTCTCGGAAAACGGCAAGATCGATCCGTCAAAGCTGAACGCGCTGATCTTCGACCAGTTCCAGCACGGCTACTACGTCAGCGGAGAGTGGGTCGGCAAGGCCTGGAATGCCGGCGCGGGCCTGATGAAGCAGGACTGACCGGCCTCCAACGCCTGTCGCCGCCACCTCTCCCTTTGATTGCCAACATCCGGCGAGTCGTCCGGCGTTGTCCCTCCATTGTGAAAGCGCTGCCCTATTCGGCGGCGCTTTTCTGCTGCTTTGCAGGACGTTTCGCCTCTGCGCGCCGTCAGAGCTGCGAACCAGGCCCACAGCATCAGGCGCCGATGGGGGATGGCGCTGTCGGAGACGTCGCCATGCGTTGGCCCGCTATTGCCCGTGCGCCAATGCGCCTTCCAAAATGTCGGCGATCTGCCGGCTGGCAGTGCCGTCCCCATAGGGGTTTTGCGCCTGCGCCATGCGCCGGTAGGCCTGTGGATCGTCCAGCAGCGTACGGCATGCCGCGTAGATGGCCTCTTCGCCGGTGCCGGTCAGCTTGAGCGTACCGGCTTGCACGCCTTCGGGCCGCTCGGTGGTGTCGCGCATGACCAGCACGGGCTTGCCCAGCGCGGGCGCTTCCTCCTGAATGCCGCCGCTATCCGTCAGAATCAGGTAGCTCCGGCTGAGAAAGTTGTGAAAGTCCTCCACGGGCAGCGGGTCGATGAGGTGGATGCTGGCACAACCGCTCAACTCCTCGTCCGCGATCCGGCGCACTTCGGGGTTGAGGTGAATGGGATAGACCGCCTTGACGTCCGGAATGTCCTCGACGATGCGTCGAAGCGCGCGAAACATCGCCCGCATGGGCTGGCCGAGGTTCTCGCGCCGGTGGGCGGTGATCACCAGCAGCCGGCTGCCCTGCGCCCAGTCCAGCTCGGGATGGCGGTAGTCCGACCGCACCGTGGTTCGCAGCGCATCGATCCCCGTGTTGCCGGTCACGTAGACGCGCGCGGGGTCCTTGCCCTCCCGCAGCAGGTGCGCGCGGGCAGCCTGCGTGGGCGCGAAGTGCCAGCGGGCGGAAAGCCCGATCGCCTGGCGGTTGTACTCCTCGGGATAGGGAGAATCCAGGTCGTACGTGCGCAGTCCCGCCTCTACATGCCCCACGGGAATGCGGGCGTAGAAGGCTGCCAGGCAGGCCGCAAACGCCGTGCTGGTGTCGCCGTGCACGAGCACGGCGTCCGGCCGCTCGGCCGACAGCACATCGCGCATGCCAAGCAGCACGCGGCTGGTCACGCCGTACAGGTCCTGCCCCTGCTGCATGATGTGCAGGTCGTAGTCCGGCACGACGCCGAATGTATGCAGCACTTGCCGCAACATCTCTCGGTGCTGTCCCGTCACGCACACCGTCGCCTTCATGCGCACGCGCTGTTTGAGCTCCAGCACGAGCGGACACATCTTGATCGCCTCCGGCCGCGTGCCGAAGACCAGCAGCACATGGTTCTCGCTCAAGATCGAAACGCCTTCTTTCTCGCCCTCTGCCGATTGCCTTGCGTCACACCTTACGCGGCGCGGCCTGCCGCCAAGAACGTTTTTTCCGCTTTCGGCACAGAAAAAAGGCGGCGCCCGCTCAGGGACCGCCGGCCGGCAGAGGGGGGAATGCGCCGCTAGGCGCGCACAAAGTCGCGCCCGGCCGATGGGCGGGGAGACTTGTCTCGGCGTGGATATTTTTTGATGGCAGGGCGAACGCCTGACAAAATTTTTTGTGCGCGCTAAAAGAGCGGCATATACGCGCGTCTAATGGGTGAAAGGAGGGATGAGGCTATGACGGAAGCGCAATTCGTAACCGATCTGGAACAGCTGAAAGCCCGGCTCTACCGCACGGCGCGGATCTATCTGGCCAGCGAGAGCGCCGCCCTGGACGCGGTGGACGAGGCGGTGTCTCAGGGCTTTCTGCACTACAAAAAGCTCCGCCAGCCCGAGTATTTCGACACCTGGCTGACCCGCATCCTCATCAACGCCTGCAACGCCGAGCTGCGGCGGCACAGGCGGGAGATCGCCATGGCGGAGCTCCCCGAGACCGCCCAGGAGGCCTTCGACGCCCTCCCCCTCCGGGACGCAGTGGGACGGCTCCCACGGGAACTCAAAGACGTCATCATCCTGCG
>OEQY01000392.1_pt1 | contig 9867 bp, 7 predicted proteins | sample 1539871 | NCBI WGS metagenome assembly OEQY01 (sample SAMEA3891877, study PRJEB23780) | metagenome | biome: terrestrial biome; feature: animal house; material: Caecal content | place: Italy | collected 2015-05-05 | reverse complement strand
TAAGAGATGATGCAGTATCAGGAACGCATGGAAAGGGTCTGAGACTGGAAGGAATAGAAATCCGTCTGGTTAAGAAATAAAATCTCCTAAGAAACCAAAGAAAAGAAAGAAAAAATAGAAGACTTTTTGAAAGCGTATTTTCAAGTAGGGAAATAAATATTCAAAAAAGAATTCAATTGATACAAAAGATAAAAACTGCGGCATAAATGGAATTTTTTATTTATGCCGCAGTTTTTATAGATACGTTCAAAAATATAATGATTGACTTTAAAGCAATAATAAGAAAAGAATAAAATAACTGACAATAGTGAAAATTAAATAAATTAATAAAAAATAAAAATGAAAGCGGATAAATAATTGCTTAATATAATTGATATAAAGAAAAAGTCTGGATTAAAAAAGCAAAAAAAACGGTTGCAATTAAAAAAAAACTGTGATATATTATTCGAGGACAAGAGATAGAAAATAAAAGAAAGAAAATTTTGAAAATTTTGCAACAGTAAGGCTCCTTGGTCAAGCGGTTAAGACATCGCCCTTTCACGGCGGTAACACGGGTTCGATTCCCGTAGGAGTCATAAAAAGCTGTTAGAAAAGACAGCTTTTTTGTTGTAATATGAAAAAAGCCCCTAAAACAGTACTTTCATTATACAAAAAGTGGAAAAGAGGATTGATATGTTTGCTTTACACAACTATTCTTTTGTGCTATAATAAAAACAATATCAGGAATTTCCTGGTCATGGGTTAGGAATGGCTCATAAAAGGGAAAGTGAGGTGAAACACCGTATGGGGTTAAAGTAGAGTCTACCAAGATCTTTATTATCAAAAAATACAGTGTGATTTATCGACTCCGTGCCTGATTTGGTAAATCAGGATTCAGGATAAGAATTAGACTAGAATACAATGGACAGAGAAATTTATTTTTATGGAGGGATAGATCATGTTAAATGTAAACAGATATAAAAGAGTACCGGTAGTTCATATGCCAGAGCGGGAATGGCCAAACAAGGAAATTATGAAAGCACCCGTTTGGTGTAGTGTTGATTTAAGAGATGGTAATCAGGCATTGGTTGAGCCAATGGAAGTCGAACAAAAAATTGAAATGTTCAATTTACTTGTTCAATTGGGATTTAAAGAAATTGAAGTTGGTTTCCCATCTGCTTCACAGATTGAGTATGATTTCCTGAGAGAATTAGTAGATCGTGAATTAATTCCAGATGATGTTGTTGTGCAAGTATTGGTACAATGCAGGGAACATCTGATTAAACGTACATTTGAAGCACTGGAAGGTGTAAAGAAAGCCATCGTTCATATTTATAATTCTACTTCTACATTACAAAGAGATGTTGTGTTCCATATGAATCGAGAAGAAATCAAGCAGATTGCGATTGATGGAACGAAGATGGTAAAGAAATATATGAAAGACTTTCCAGGAGAGATTCAATTGGAATATTCCCCAGAAAGTTTTACAGGAACCGAATTGGATTTTGCATTAGATATTTGTACGGCAGTTCAAGATGAATGGAATCCAACCGTTGATAATAAAATTATTTTTAACTTACCATCTACAGTAGAAATGAATACTCCAAATGTTTACGCTGATCAAATTGAATGGATGAATAAACATTTTAAAAACCGTGAGACGATTGTTTTAAGTATTCATCCTCACAATGACAGAGGCACGAGTGTAGCAGCGGCCGAGTTAGCATTATTGGCAGGCGCAGAGCGTGTAGAAGGAACGCTATTTGGAAATGGAGAACGTACTGGTAATGTAGATATTTTAAATATTGCATATAATATGTTCTCACAAGGTATTGATCCAGAACTGGAATTATCTAATATTAATGAGATTATTGAAGTATACGAAAGATGTTGCAAGATGAAAGTTCATCCAAGACATCCATATGCAGGTAAGTTAGTATTCACAGCATTTTCTGGTTCTCATCAGGACGCAATTAATAAAGGTATTACAGCAATGAAAGAGCGTGACCAACAGTATTGGGAAATTCCATATCTGCCAATTGATCCATCAGATGTTGGAAGAGAGTATGAACCAATTGTGCGTATTAATAGCCAATCTGGAAAAGGCGGCGTTGCGTTTGTTATGGATGCATACTATGGTTTTAAACTGCCAAAGAGTATGCATAAAGAGTTTGCAGATGTAATCCAAAAAATTGCGGAAGCACAAGGTGAAGTTGCTCCTGAAACTATTTTTGCAAAATTTAAAGAACAATATATTAATGCAAAGAGTCCATATCATTTTATTTCTTGTAGAATTGCTGATGTAGAAGATGATGATACCCATTGTGTTTTAACATTTGAGAAAAATGGAGAGAAAAAGACGTTGGAAGGAATTGGAAATGGTCCAATTGATGCAGTAAAAAATATTATGAAAGCAGAGTTGGGTATGGATATCTGTGTAGCAGACTATTCTGAACATGCGTTGACTGCAGGTTCCCATGCACAGGCAGCAGCTTATATTTATATGTGGGATAAAGATAGTGATAGAAAAACATACGGAGTGGGAATCAGCTCGAATATTACAAGAGCATCTTTTAGAGCAATGTTCAGCGCAATTAACCGTCTTGTAAAAATGAATCATAATGAAAACGGTGAAATAAAGTAATGGAACGGAATGAATCTTAGATAAACTATTGTTAGAATTACAATTGATTTAACAACATAATTAGGCCTTCATTGTGCACTGATGGATCGGTGGAATGAAGGCCATTGATTCATCCGCTAAGATTTTTGTTCTGCAAACGTTATTGTAAGGAAGGAAGAATAGATGGAAAAATTAACAGTAGATATCATTATTCCTGTATATCGTCCAGATGAGAAATACATTCGACTATTACAAGGATTAAAAAAGCAGATTTATCCGATTCACAAAATCATTATTATGAATACGGAAAGAAAGTATTATGAGGAAGACCGATATCCGCAGCTTTCCAATATGGAAGTACATCATATTCAAAAATCAGAGTTTGACCATGGAGGCACCAGAAACCAGGCGGTGCAATATTCAAACAGTGACATTATTTTCTTTCTGACTCAAGATGCAGTTCCTCCAGATCGACATCTTGTAGAAAATATTTTGAAACCATTTGAAGATGAAATGGTTGCAGCTGTTTATGGAAGGCAAGTTCCAGTTCCAAGCTGCAATATCATTGAACGTTTTAGTCGCAATTTTAATTATCCGCAAGAAAGCTTTAAAAAATCAAAGCAGGACTTAGAACGTTTGGGAATCAAGACATTCTTTTGCTCCAATGTATGTGCTGCATACAGAAGAGATATTTATGATAAATTAGGAGGTTTCCCACTTCGTACCATTTTTAATGAGGATATGATTTTTACGGGAGAATTGATAAAAGCGGGATATACAGTGGCGTATGAAGCAGATGCAAAGGTAGTACATTCGCATAATTACAGTGGAATACAGCAATTCCACCGCAATTTTGATTTGGCAGTTTCCCAAGTAGACAATCCTCAAATATTCTCGGGTATCCGTTCGGAGGGAGAAGGGATTCGCCTTGTAAAACAAACAATGGAATATTTAATAAGAAGAAAAAAATATATTCAAGTTATGAAGCTTATTTATATAAGTGGCTGTAAATATATGGGCTACTTGCTTGGTAAAAAATATAAAAAATTGCCGAGGAAATTTGTCATCTGGTGCAGTATGAATCGAGAGTATTGGAGATAATATAACTTATAAGTTAACGGGTAATATGACTTGAATATCTAATAAAATATGATATAATAGTAAAGATTTAAACTAAAATACAAAAAACAGGAGAGATGAGTTATGGGTAAGATTAAAGTCACAAAATGTGATATCGAAGGTTTGTATGTCATTGAACCAACGGTATTTAAAGACGAAAGAGGATATTTCGTAGAAACCTATAATCAGAACGATATGAAAGAAGCAGGTTTAGACATGGTATTTGTACAGGATAATCAATCCATGTCAGTAAAAGGCGTACTGAGAGGACTTCATTTTCAAAAACAGTATCCACAGGGAAAATTAGTACGTGCCATTCGTGGAACCGTATTTGATGTTGCTGTGGATTTAAGAGCTGGTTCTAAAACATATGGTAAGTGGTTTGGTGTAACCCTTTCTGCTGAAAATAAAAAGCAGTTTTATATTCCAGAAGGTTTTGCACATGGATTTTTGGTATTGTCTGATGAAGCAGAGTTTGCTTATAAATGTACTGATTTTTATCATCCAGGTGATGAGGGTGGTTTGTTATGGAGCGATCCAGAAATTGGTGTGGAATGGCCAATTGAAGATGGAATGGAATTAATAATTTCTGAAAAAGATAAGAAGTGGGGCGGTCTGAAAGATACGTTCAAGTTCGAATAAATAGGCGGTAAGTTTCCATGAAAGAAAACAAGTTTGATTTAAAGAAAGTCTGTACGTACGCAGTAATAGGATATATTATTGCAGTTGCAGTCTTTTCATTTGCTGCATGGAATAAAATTTCAGCCTCCAGAATTGCCAAAATATATCCTATATTAGCATTACTGGGATTGGCTATTGTGGCAGGGTATGGCTGGTGGTTGCAGCTTTGTGAGAAAAAAGGAAAAAGTTCCATTGGATTACATTTTATTAATACAATTGCAAAATATTGGTTTTTAATGGAACAGTTAATCCAACGTGATTTTAAGATTAAATATAAGCGTTCTGTGTTGGGAGTTTTTTGGAGCTTTCTCAATCCATTATTGATGATGCTTGTACAGTATGTAGTTTTTACTAATTTGTTTGACTTGAGAGGAATGGGAGTTGTTCATTATCCGATTTATTTATTAGCTGGTATTGTAACCTGGAATGGATTTAGTGATTGTACGAATCAGGCAATGCGGGCAATTACAGGCAATGCAAGTCTGATTACAAAAGTATATGTGCCAAAGTATATTTACCCAGTTACAAAGGTATTATCTGCGAGTATTAATATTATTTTATCAATGGTTCCGTTACTTTTGGTGACAATTATTTATGGATTATTTAATGACTTATATTTGACTCCAGCGTTGCTATTGTTGCCAATTTTTTTGATTTTATTAATTGTGTTTATTATAGGAGTGAGCTTCTTATTATCTAGTTTAATGGTATTTTTCCATGATGTAGAGTTTTTATGGGGAGTCATTTCTACCATGTGGATGTATGCAACTCCAATTATTTATGGTATTAAGATATTAGAAACGAAACAAATGTGGCTGGCGAAAGCAATGCAGTTTAATCCAATGTATCACTATGTAGAATTTATCCGTTCCATTATTATTTATGGAACGTCACCAGATCTAATGGAATATGTGATTTGTGCAGCATTTTCTTTTGGTTCTCTGTTAATTGGTATTATAGTATTTAAAAAGACGCAAGATAAATTTATATTATATATTTAAATGAGGCAGTTAAAATGAAAAATATAGAAAATAACAAAATAATGTTAGATATACAAAATGTGTCGATGCGTTTTATGATGGCCAATGACAAAGTAACGAGCATTAAAGAGATGATGACGCAAATGTTGAAGGGAAAAATTCATTTTAAAGAGTTTTGGGCGTTAAAAAATGTGAGTTTCCAAGTGAAAAAAGGAGAAGTCGTTGGAATTATTGGACGCAATGGCGCAGGTAAAAGTACAATTTTGAAAATTATTTCTGGAATTATGAAACCAACGGGTGGCAATGTTGTCCGCAATGGTAATATTGTGCCAATGTTAGAGTTAGGATCTGGTTTCGATATGGATCTGACTGGAAGAGAAAATATTTTTTTAAATGGAGCAATTTTAGGATATTCTAAAGCATTTCTAACGGAAAAATATGAGGAAATCTTAAACTTCTCGGAACTTGGGGAGTTTATTGATATGCCAATTCGAAATTATTCTTCTGGTATGTTAATGAGGCTTGCATTTTCCATTGCAACGGTAGTAAATCCAGAAATTTTGATTGTAGATGAAATCTTGGCAGTTGGAGATGAAAATTTCCAAAGGAAAAGTAGAGCAAGAATGATGGAACTGATGAGTGGTGGAACTACTGTTTTATTTGTTTCTCATGATTTAAGTCAAATTCGAGAGATGTGTAATCGAGTTGTATGGCTGGATAATGGAACAACAAAAATGGTTGGTGATACAAAGGACGTATGCGATGCATATAAGTTATAGGAGAGAGTATGAAGTACAAATTTGATGAGGTCTATGTAAAGGAAAATACGGCGTATATTCGTGGATGGGTCACACCAAACGAAAGAGCAAATCATGTAAATATCATTGTACGCAACCAAGAAAAAAAGAAAATTAGAACAGAAATTTTCCGAATTGAGAGAGCAGATGTAGGAAAGTTTGTTTTTGATGATGCCAGATGTGATCATTATGGATTTGTATTAGTATTTCCTCTTGGCAGGAATGATGAATTTTATATTACATTCCGTGAATATGAAAGTGGAAATGATAATGCAGTAAATAGTATGACTTTAAGGGTGAGCAGAAGCCTGTTAGCAATTAAAAGTTATATCAATTATGTACGGCATCATAATACTGCTTATTGTACAACGGAAATTGGAAAAGAAAAAGCAGAAGAAAAAGACTTGCAAAATTTCAATGGAAAAAATAAAAAAGTCAGATATCGTTTTGATGAAGTTAAGATGAGCGATGGAATGTTTACATTGCGTGGATGGGCTGTGCCAAAAAACAAAATGGATAATATTATATTCCAGTTATATGATGAAAAGAAATGTTTGATGGAAGTAAGCACCACACAGGTAAAGCGTCCAGATGTAGGTCTTTTTGTTTTTGAAGATAGAAATGCTGATAATTTTGGATTTATTTTGCAATTTAGTATGGAAAAGAATAAGATTTTCTATCTTCAGATAATTGAAGTAGATAAGGATGGAAAAGAAAAGAATCGTTATACTGTTCCATTAAATCGTAAGGATTTAGCAAGAAGAGCAAGATGGGAATATTCGAGTATTTTTAAAACCTATACTTATCTGAAAACAAATGGTGTAAGAAGAACTGTCACAAAGATAGTTAGAAAAGTACTGAGAATGGATATGGTGAATTACCAGAGATGGTTTGAAAGAAATAAACCTGGAAAGGCGGAATTAGCGCATCAGAGACAGGTAAAATTTTCATATCGTCCTAAGATGAGTATTATTGTACCAGTGTATAATACACCATTGAATTTCTTAAATGAAATGATCCAATCGGTACAGCAGCAGACTTATTCTAATTGGGAGCTGTGTTTGGCAAATGGAAGCGGCAACAATAAAGAGCTAAATGCGGTGTTAAAACAGTATGCAGATGCAGATGCCAGAATTAAGTTTGTTGCTTTGGAAGAAAACAAGGGCATTTCAGGTAATACAAATGAAGCATTGAAGTTAGCTACAGGTGATTTTATTGCGCTGTTGGATCATGATGATTTATTGGCACCAAATGCAATGTTTGAGTGCGTAAAAGTGTTGAATCGTAATCCAGAAGTGGATGTACTTTATAGTGATGAAGATAAAGTCGATATGGATGGAAAAAGACATTTTGAGCCAAACTTTAAACCAGATTTTAATATTGATCTGCTTTGTTCTGTTAATTATATTTGCCATTTATTTGTGGTAAAAAAGACATTGGTAGATCAATTTGGAGGATTTACTTCCAAGTATGACGGTGCTCAGGATTATGATTTTATCTTTAGAAGTATTGAGCTTTCGAATAAAATTTATCATATTCCAAAAGTTCTTTATCATTGGAGAGCACATATGGATTCTACAGCAGAAAATCCAGAAAGCAAATTATATGCATTTAAAGCTGGAGTAACTGCAATTGAGGATCATTATAAACGAGTAGGAATTAACGGAACCGTGGAGATGGGGCCATATTATGGTATGTATCGCTCCCATTTTAAGCTGCCATATCATCCATTGGTATCAGTCATTATTCCAAATAAAGATCACACAGATGATTTGGATAAATGTATTCAGTCATTGATGCGTACAACATATGATAACTTTGAAATCATTGTAGTAGAAAATAATAGTGATCAGAAGAAAACATTTGACTATTACAAGAAGATAGAAAAGGAAAATGAAAAGGTAACAGTTGTATATTGGGAACATGAATTTAATTATTCTGCGATCAATAATTTTGGTGTGAGTTATGCCAATGGAGAATATTTGTTACTGTTAAACAATGATACAGAAGTGATAAATGAAGATGTATTTGAAGAAATGCTTGGTTATGCGATGCGTGAAGATGTAGGTATTGTCGGAGCTCGATTATATTATGAAGACGATACCGTTCAGCATGCTGGTGTTGTTGTAGGTATTGGCGGAGTAGCAGGACATGTGTTTGCAGGTGCACAAGCCAATGAGCCTTGTTATATGGGACGTTCTCTCTGTGCACAAGATTATAGTGCAGTTACCGCAGCCTGTCTGATGGTAAGAAAAGAAATATTTGAAGAAGTAGATGGGCTTACAGAAGAGTTTGCCGTTGCATTTAATGACATTGATTTCTGTTTAAAGGTACGTAAGCTGGGCAAGCTGGTTGTTTATAATCCAGCGGCAGAATTGCATCATTATGAATCAAAATCCAGAGGATACGAAGACACTGAAGAAAAGATTCAGAGATTCAATGGAGAAATTCAAAAATTCCAGAAACGTTGGAAAAAATTCTTGTTAGAAGGCGATCCATATTATAATCCAAATCTTTCTTTGAATTGTAATAATTTTTCCGTAGACATGACCAAGGGAGGAATCTTTGGTAGAAAAGGATAATATATGGTTAACAAAGTTACAGTGGTAATTCCAAATTATAATGGAATGAAATTTTTAAAAGACTGTTTGGATTCTCTATCCAGACAGTCCTATACTCACTTTGAAACATTAGTCATTGATAATGCTTCTAGTGATGAAAGTGTATCGTTTATAAGAGAACATTATCCAAATGTTTCCGTAATGGTTATGGAAAAAAATTTGGGCTTTAGTGGAGGCGTAAATGTTGGAATTCGAGCTTCCAAAACTCCTTATGTAATCCTGCTGAACAATGATACAGCGGTAGATAAAGACTATGTTCGTTCCCTTGTCCAGGAAATTAGTCATTCCAAAGATATTTTTTCTGTGAGCAGTAAGATGGTACAATTTCATAATCGTGCAAAATTAGATGATGCAGGAGATATGTATAATATTTTAGGATGGGCATTTCAAAGAGGTGTGGATCATCCTGTGTCTTCCTATCAAAGATCAACCGAAGTGTTTTCAGCCTGTGCAGGAGCTGCGATTTATCGCCGCAGTGTATTTAAAAAAATAGGATATTTTGATGAAATGCATTTTGCTTACTTGGAAGATGTGGATATTGGATATCGTGCTCAAATTTATGGATACCGAAATGTATACTGTCCAAAAGCAATTGTATATCATGTTGGAAGTGGTACAAGTGGTTCGAAGTACAATTCATTTAAAGTAAAACTTGCGGCACGCAATAATATTTATTTGAATTATAAAAATATGCCTCTTATTCAATGTATCATTAATTTTGTTCCGATTTCCATTGGATGTTTGATTAAATGGAGATTTTTTAAGGGAATAGGATTTGAGAAAGACTATGTAGAGGGAATTAAAGAAGGAATTCGAACAAGAAAACAATGTAGAAAAGTACCGTTTTCCAGAGAACATATTTTGTATTATTGTAGAATTGAGTGGAAATTGATTCAAAATACATTTATTTATGCATGGGAATATTTGAAGCGAAAATTACCAAAACAGTAAATTGGATTTCAAATCAAAAAACAGCAAATGGAGATTTATAATAAGTTTTAGGCGGGGACGATTTCGTTCCCGCTTATTTTATGGGCTTTAGCCTGTTTCGGGCATTGCAGTTTTTC
>OEQY01000380.1_pt1 | contig 10161 bp, 9 predicted proteins | sample 1539871 | NCBI WGS metagenome assembly OEQY01 (sample SAMEA3891877, study PRJEB23780) | metagenome | biome: terrestrial biome; feature: animal house; material: Caecal content | place: Italy | collected 2015-05-05 | reverse complement strand
TGCATTATTTATTTTTTCGTGGTAGAATAGTAACAATATAAGAAGATTGGAGGGGAATCTATGGAGAATAATTATTATGGTGAAATGACGCAGTTGGCGGATGTTAGGTTAAAAGAAAATATGGATTCTTTGTATGAGAAGACAAGGCGAGGTTTAAAGGATTTTGAAGAAATAGAGGCAATTTCGGAAGATGTTGCGAGGAAGATAGATAGAGTACAAGAAGGAAGATCAATGAAGCGGATTAATACCCAAAACATTCGGTTGGAAAAACGTATCTTTTGGGATTATTTTAAAGAAGAGACGTATGGTAAGACAAAGCTAGAAGATTTAAAGAATGAAATGAAGAAAAGTTTTGGCTTGGGCTTGGATATACAGACGGAATTTAAGGAACTTTGTAGTAAGTTGGAGCGACTAACATCGCTGTCATATAAGGAAGATTTAAGGCATATTGTAGAGTTTTATGTGGATTTAGATTTTGAGGATATGAAGCTGTACAATACTTGCTTGAAAGAATTTGCATTTGGACAGAGTTGTTTATTTGACAAGTTTGTGCAGCGTTATACAAAACAAGATTTGCAAAGAGATTTGGAAGAGGAAGCAATAAAAAAATTGATAAAACAGGATTCGGCATTTAGAAAGAAAATCCAAAAGTTAAAGGAGAGTAATGATTTTGAGGCAGAAAAAGAGAAGATAATAAGTCAAAAATCAGTTTTAAAGAAATACATTGCTGCAAAATGGCATGGATCGATTACAGAAAGAGCGATATCAAATTGGATGAGTGAGCAATGTGTGATGTATAGAGAAAATTTGCTTCAATTATCGGTAATTCTAAAATTAACAAGGGAAGAATTGAATGATGCTTTGAAGAAGCTTGGGTATCGGGAATTATATTATCTGGATAATCAATTGCTGGAGCTTTTTTTGTACCATGCATTGGAATATAATAGAAAAAATTCAGAGCATCCATTGAGTTATAAGGATATTCAGGAACTGGCACAATATGGAGTGTTGTTATTAGAAGAACAGGAAAAGCCAGATGAAGATGAAATTTTAAACGATTTAATTTCCAAAAGTCATTTTAATCGGGTTTTTTTGGAACAGCTGGATGAAAAAATTGATCAATTGGAAGAACGGATAGAAGAAATAAAACAAAAGATGGGGGTCGAATCGATAAGTAAATATCGAGTTCAGGCAGTAGTAACTCGTATGTTAATTGCATCTTCGGATGAATTGGAGGAAGGCAGTCCATTAAAGAAATTGAAACCGTTTGATGGAACAAAGCAATGGGTGGAAGATTTTGTTGCTGCATTTTCCGATATTTATCAGTATCAATACTTATCGGAGAAAATTACATTGTATGAATTATTTGAAGTAAAAATGGAAAACTATTTGGGAAAGAAATATGTTAATGTATTTGAAATCTATAAAAATATATGGAGTATTCAGGAAGAAGAAAAGGACATCAATAGTTTGTTTTTTAGTTTTATGAGGCCAAGAGGATTAAATCGGGAAGCGGCAATTCAGTTAATTTTACTGACGTATTTATCGGATATCACAAGAGAAAAAATGAATCAAACATTGGAGAAACTTCATTTTGGTCCATTAAATCCAAGAGTGAAGAAAGATGCAATATTACTTTCTTTTCTGGACTATATTGGTATGGCAGAAATTACGGATTCTTATATAGAAAAATTTTTAAAAATATTAAGTGATAAATTGGAAAAAGAACAAATAACGGGAATTGATTTTTTGTATAAAAACAGTTCAAAAAAATAGAACGAGAGGTGCATATCGTGTGTATGCACCCTTTTGTTATCCTATATAGACTTTTCAGTGGAGTCTTTTTTAGAATATTACTTCTGTAATAATTTTAATAAAGTTTCAAAACGCCAGGCATAGCTTAAATCTGGACTGAACCATCTTTCATCATTGAATCACCTATTCAAGGAAAAATTAAAAGGAATGATCCAGACAAAAAAACGGGTACAGTGGAGAAAAATACCTTGTGAGGGAGAAATTCCAACGCCAGATGAATAGTTGCGGTACGCAGTAGAGAGGATTAAAAAACAATAGTCAAGATGAGCTTCTGCGTAAATATTTAAATTGGTGAAGTTTCTGCTGAATTATTCAAAATTACTTTGCAAACCAATGCTTGCTTTCTTCGAGAAAGCGAAATATAATTGTAGTGGAGGCAAAGCCTATGGATTATATGACATTAAGAGAAGCAGGAGAAAAGTGGAGTGTTTCTTCCTAACAAATCAATTACTACTGCTTCGCTGGACTATTCCCAGAGCGGAGAAAATGGGATGGGTTTGACTCATTCCCAAAGATGCAGAAAAACCGAAAGACAAGCGGAGGCGGGAAACAAAAAAACCTGCCTGGTGAGAGGAGTTGAAATTCTTATGTATAATCCCCAATTAGAAACCTTTCTCTGTGTGGCCGAGTGTGGCAGTTTTAATAAGGCCGCAGAGAAGCTGTATATTTCCCCACCAGCGGTCATCAAGCAGATCAATCTTCTGGAAGAAAATCTGGATCTGCAGCTTTTTGTTCGTACACATCGTGGATTACAGATAACGGAAGCGGGAAAATCTCTGGCACAGGATGCAAAATACATCATCCAGTATTGCAAGGATTCTGTGACGCGGGCGAAAAATGCCATGCAAAAGGATGAGGAGATCATCCGCATTGGAACTTCTCCTATGACTCCAGCCCAGGTGCTGGTGGATTTATGGCCGAAGCTACGGGAAGATTGTCTGGGCGTTAAATTCCAGTTGGTTCCCTTTGATAACACCCCAGAAAATGCTAGAGAAATCCTTGCAAATCTGGGACAGAACATTGATGTGGTAGCTGGTATTTTTGATGAGACTATGCTCAATCTACGGCAATGCGCAGGATTGGAAATTTCAAAGGAACCAATCTGCTGTGCGGTATCCGTCCATCACAGGCTGGCTAAAAAGGACAGGCTGACGATGCAAGATCTGTATGGTGAAAAGCTAATGTTGATAAAACGTGATTGGAGCCATTATGTGGATCTCTTGCGGGATGAACTGTGGAAGAATTATCCGCAGGTACAGATCATAGATTTTAATTTTTATAATACGGAAGTATTCAATCAATGTGAAAATAACAATTGTATTTTAATGGCTGTTCCGAAATGGCAGTATGTTCACCCCTTGTTGAAGATTTTGCCTGTGGAATGGAATTACACAATTCCTTATGGTCTTCTCCATGCCCTGGAGCCTTCACCAGTGGTAACGAAATTTCTGCGGGCGGTAGAAAAGGCGGTTCATGCCTGATAAAATCACTATAAACTTACAAGTAAATACTGGGTAACTAATCGAGACTTCTGCTGAGGTCTCGATTTTTTTATAATAAAGGCAGTAAGATGAAAGGCAGGTAAAGGATATGAAGGTACAGAAATTGCTGGCAATCACTTTGTCCATTGTATTCTGCTTAGCGGGGTGCGCTACCCAATGGGAAATCATTAGCGATGCTCCAGTGGAATCCGATGAGGAGCAGGAAATCCCAGAAGAAATTTCTGTGCTGGAGATGGAGACAGATGTGAAACAGGGACCTTTTGATGATAGTACAGAGATCGACACCGTGAGAAATGATCCCGTGTTCGGCAACTATGGGAGGCTGTTATTCTCGGTAGAGGATTGGTATATGAGCGGGTCCACTCTGGGAGATTTGCAGCTCACCTGGTACAATAACATTGATCCAGACAAAACGGTGGAAATTGTGAACACCCTGTGGCAGCAGGCCAATGCCAGTGAGACTGTTTTTTACGACATTTATACCGAAGAGGAAAAAGCTGCAGACCCAGAAAAAGAGAATACTGGTCTGTTCTTTTTCCAGGGAGAACCTGGAGCGAAATTTGCCGTGTGCAATGCTGGCGGGGGATTCGCTTATGTAGGGGCCATGCAAGACAGCTTCCCTCATGCCTTGGAACTTTCCAAGCTGGGGTACAACGCCTTCGCCCTCATCTACCGCCCTGGTGCGCAGACCGCCTGCGAGGATCTGGCACGGGCGATCAGCTTCATCTTTGAACACGCAGAAGAATTGCAGGTGGACACCGATTGCTACTCTCTTTGGGGCGGCAGCGCAGGGGCGCGGATGGCGGCTTGGCTTGGCTCTTACGGTCCAGCAGCATTTGGTGGGGATGACCTTCCACAGCCAGGTACGGTAATTATGCAGTACACTGGCCACAGTGATTATACAGAAAACGACCCGCCCACCTTTGCCTGTGTGGGAGAAAACGATGGTATCGCAAACTGGCGCACCATGCAGCGACGCCTGGACGCCATGAGCGCCCTGGGTATTCCCACCGAGTTCCACCACTATCCTGGTCTGCCCCACGGCTTCGGTTTAGGAACTGGCACAGTGGCGGAGGGATGGCTAGATGAAGCAGTTGCCTTTTGGGAAAAGCAAATGTGAGCATTAGTTGACAATTATCATTTAACAACAGAAAGGAAGCATTGTTATGAACAACTTTATTTTTCAGAACAGCACGAAGGTTTATTTCGGCAAGGGTTGTGTGAAGGAATATCTGGCCTGTCTGACCAAAGATGCCAAGACCATTCTGCTGGCCTACGGTGGCGGTAGTATTAAACGCAACGGCGTGTATGACGAGATCATCAGAATTCTGAAGGGTGCTGGAAAGGCGATTGTTGAGTTTCCTGGCATTATGTCCAACCCTACCTATCGGAAGGTGCAGGAAGGCGCAAAGCTGGCTCGCGAAAACCATGCCGATATGATTTTGGCCGTGGGCGGTGGCAGTACCATGGATTGCTGCAAGGCTGTTTCTCTGGCTGCTCGGTATGACGGGGACGTCTGGAATGATTTCTGGGCACAGCTGGGTGTCATCGATTTTGAACCGCTGCCCCTGGGCGTTGTGGTTACGGCAGCGGGCACTGGCAGCGAGTGTAACGGCGGTGCGGTCATTACCAATGAGGCGAAAAAGATCAAGACTGGACGGGATTATCCAGCTCTTAATCCCCGCTTTGCTCTGATGGACCCCACCTACACCTTCTCCGTACCGAAAAAGCAGATGATCTCTGGCAGTTTCGATATCCTCAGCCATATCATGGAGACTTACTTCAGCGCGCCAAATGAAGACAATGTATCCGATGATATCATGGAGGCGCTGATGAGAAGCGTCATCCGCAACCTGCGGGCAGCCATTCAGAACCTGGAGGACTACACCGCCCGCTCTAACCTGATGTGGGATTCCACCATGGCAGAAAACCGCGTCATCAAAATGGGCAAGAAATGCGACTTCGAGTGCCACAACATGGAACATCAGCTTGGAGCCTATACCAACTGTAACCACGGCTGCGGTCTGGCGGTGATTCACCCAGTTTACTACCGCCATGTGTACAAAGAGGGTCTGCCCAAGTTTGTCCGCTTCGCCGAGAATGTGTGGAGTATTGCCCGCAATGGAAAAACCGATGAGGAATTGGCTCTGGCTGGCATTGAGGCTCTGGCCGATTTTATCAAAGAAATTGGCTTGCCCACTACGCTCAAAGAGTTGGGTGTGGACAAAACTCAACTTAAGGAAATCGCAGATTCCTGCGGTATTTCCCAGGGCAGCTACAAGCCTATGACTCATGAGGAAATTCTGGTAATCTTCCAGGAATGCTATGAATAAAAACTATATTATCAAGAAAGGAACGATCAATATGAAAAAATTAACCGCTCTGTTTTTAAGCCTTGCAATGGTTCTGAGCCTGGCCGCCTGCGGCACCAGCTCATCGAATGAGACCAGCACCCCGGAAACATCCACCCCTTCCGCTTCCAGCAAAGCTCAGGAGCCCATCGCAGCCCCAGAATCTACAGAACTCGCCGCTTCTGCGAAAGAACCTTCTTCCCAGCTGGAAACGGAAGACGAGGCAGGAAAAACCCTGGTGGTCTATTATTCCGCTACTGGCAACACCGAGCAGGTGGCAAACTATATCGCAGGTATCACTGGCGGTGATTTGTTTGAATTGGAACCAGTAGAACCTTACAGCAGCGATGATCTGGATTGGACAGATGACAACAGCCGCGTTTCCCAGGAATACTACGATGAAAGTCTGCGGGATGTGGAACTAGTGGCTGATACCGTGGAAAATTGGGACAGCTATGACACTGTATTCATCGGTTATCCTATCTGGTGGGGAATTGCCGCCTGGCCGACAGATAGCTTTGTGGAGGCCAATGATTTCACTGGCAAGACCGTGATTCCTTTCTGCACCTCATCTAGCTCTGGTCTGGGAGAGAGTGGCGAACTGCTGGCAGAGCTGGCAGGCACTGGAGATTGGCAGGAAGGGATGCGTTTCCGTTCCAGCGCCAGCGAGGCGGATGTAGAGGAGTGGATCGACAGCTTAGGGCTGTAAAACGAATAGAAAGGTATGTGGAAATGGAAACACGGATTTTAGGAAAAGATTTATCTGTTTCCGCAGTGGGCCTGGGCTGTATGGGATTTTCCCACGCCTATGGTCCGCCAACGGAAGAAAAGGATGTCATTCGTTTGCTGCAGTATGCATTTGATACAGGGTATACGTTTTTTGATACTGCCGAAGTGTATGGAACGGCAGATGATCCTCATATCAATGAGGAACTGGTGGGAAAGGCCCTTGCTCCTATTCGAAATCAAGTCGTGATCGCTACAAAATTTGGTCTGCGTTTCGATTTCGAGAGCGGAAAGATTCCCATTCCCCTGATTCCAGATTCTCAGCCAGAAACAATCCGAAAGTCAGTGGAGGGGTCATTGAAGCGGCTGGGCACCGATCACATTGATTTGTATTTTCAGCACCGCATCGACCCTGCTGTAGAGCCGGAACAAGTTGCCAGTGCCATGGCAGAGTTGATTCAGGAAGGGAAAATCACACACTGGGGCATTTCAGAAGCAAATGAGGAGTATCTCCGTCGCGCCAATGCTGTATGTCCAGTGACGGCGGTACAGAACCGCTACTCCATGATGGCCCGCCATTATGAGAATTTATTCCCAGTGCTGGAGGAACTTCATATAGGTTTTGTGGCTTTTTCTCCTATGGCAAATGGATTCCTTACTGGTAAATATGGAAAAGGACAGCATTTTGACCTGCAAACGGATTATCGTGCTGCTATGCCCCAATTTGCCGATGAAGGAGTGGATCAAAATGCAGCTCTTTTGAAGTTGCTTGATGACATAGCGGCAGAGAAGAATGCAACACCAGCACAGATTTCCCTGGCGTGGATGTTGTGCAAAAAGCCGTGGATTGTCCCTATCCCTGGTACACGAAAAGAAGAACGGATGGTGGAAAACGCTGGAGCGGCTGCAGTAAAATTATCCTCTGGAGAAGTACAGGCTTTAGATGATGTTTTGATAGATATGAAAATGTCTCCAGTATTTGGCGGGACAGATTTCAAACAATGAATTTGCAATAAAGTTTTCAGGAGGTATATAAGATGGAATACGCTACTTTAAATAATGGAGTAAAGATGCCGATGGCAGGTATTGGAACCTTTTTGTTGACACCAGATGAGGCAGAAGCTTCCGTCCTCAGCGCATTGGAGTGTGGCTATCGTCTGATCGACACCGCCAACGCCTATGTAAATGAAAAGGCTGTTGGACGGGCTATGAAACATTCTGGTTTGTCCAGAGAGGAAATCTTTCTGGAGACAAAACTTTGGCCCAGCCTGTATGAGCAGCCAGATGTAGTAGAAAAAACGCTGCAGCGTCTGGATACGGATTACATTGATCTTCTTCTCATTCATCAGCCAGCAGGCAACTATGTTGCTGGATACCGGCAGATGGAGAAAGCCTATAAAGAGGGCAAAGTGCGGGCTATCGGACTGTCCAACTTTAATAAGGAACAGATTCGGGAAATTTTGGACATCTGCGAGGTAAAGCCTGCCGTCCTTCAGACGGAGGTACATCCTTATTACCAGGAGAAGGGATTAAAGGAATTTTTGTCTGAACAGAAGATGTACATTCAGGCTTGGTATCCTCTGGGTCACGGCGATAAGGCGCTGCTGGAAGAACCGTTGTTTGCAGAGCTTGGCAAAAAATATGGCAAGTCCAATGCCCAGATCATTCTGCGTTGGCATATTCAGGATGGAAACATCGTGATCCCTGGTTCCAAAAATCCGACCCATATCAAAGACAACTTCGCACTGTTTGATTTTGAACTCACGGAGGAAGAAATGGCTCGGATTGCTGCGCTGGACAAAAACACCCGCTACTACACCAGCACGCCCCAGATGCTGAAAGCCTATGCGGAAATGATGCCAGATGTGGATGGTCAGAAGTAAAAAAGTTGGCCAGGTGCCGTCCTGGCCTTCTTCAAACAAAGCATTTTGAAAGGAGTTTGTCTATATGAGAAAAACAAAAAAATTTGCTGCTCTCATTTTGGCTGGAGTTTTATGTGTATCCGTGTTGGCTGGATGTGCAGGAAATGAGTCTTCAACTACATCCGCTGAAAGTCTGAATACAGAAGGATCGGAAACAACAGAAACCCAAAACGAAAAAGAACAGTTCGATTCGGAGTCTCTTGTAATTGCAGAACAGGGTATTTTTTCTGCAGGCGGTACTGTCATTCAATCTGATGGGACTTTTGATGTTGCCAACTATTATACATCCCGTGAAGGTTCTACTTCCCATGTGGATCATGCGAATGTACTTTACCAGATCCCAGAAGATGCCACTGGACTTCCTATGGTATTTCTCCATGGATACGGTCAGTCGCGCATGGGCTGGATGACAACCCCAGATGGCCGGGAAGGCTGGTCTAATATGTTCCTCCGGGATGGACATAGCGTATGGCTTGTCGATCAACCGCGGCGGGGCGAAGCCGGGCAGACCTCTGTGGCTGGGACAATCAGTACTGAACCCGCAGATCAGACCTGGTACACACAATTCCGCATCGGTACTTATCTGAATGATGAATTTACTTATAATGAAGGCTCCCAGTTCCCCCAGGGCGAGGATGTGCTGGATCAGTTCTTCCGCCAGATGACCCCAGACACTGGAATGGATTCTGCAAACGGCGATCAGAACATTGATAACGCCGTAGTGGCTCAGGCGGTGGCCGCAGTTATTGACGAGATTTATGAGCGTACTGGACAGGATTCCATTTTAGTGACTCATTCTCAGGGAGGTCTGCCTGGTTGGGAGGTTCCCCGTTATACCGATCATGTGGCTGCCATCGTGGCTATCGAACCAGGTGGAGCGCCTCAGGCAGACAGCGATGCTTACAACGCACTTCTGGAGCAGGAAATCCCCGTTACTTTTTATTATGGTGACTATATTGGCGAGGAGTTCACGGATGTGCCTGCAGCCGCCCTGTGGACGATGATGGCATCCACCGCCGATACCTTTACCGAAACCTTTAATGCTGCGGGTGGAAATAGTACGGTGATTCGTCTGCCAGATGAAGGTATCACTGGCAATTCACACTTTATGTTCCAGGAACTGAATAACGATGTAATTGCCGACCATATCGAAACTTGGATTCAGGAAAATGTAACAGAATAAGTTGCTTATAGATATAACTTCTGCTGCGTCATCTGCAATGAAAGGAAGGTTTACCATGCGTAAAAATTTTGGAATAAGCTGATAGTGGCAGGCGGCGGCGTAACAAACTGGTCTTTTTTAGAGGAAGATTTGATTGACGAGCTAAGCCTGGTCATTGCGCCAGTGGCGGATGGAAGTACACAGGCTGTATCCATTTTTGAACGGGGTGATTTTTTTAGTAAGAATGTTCCAAAGGCGTTTCAGTTAAAGGAAGCCAAAGTATTAGACAGAAATACCCTTTGGCTTCGCTATGATTCTATACATTGAAAAAGAAAGGCGGTGATTCCATGTGGACAAAGAGAATCTTGATATTGATATTACTTCTTGCTGGTATCTCCTGCTTCACCGCCTGCGTTAATAGAGAGCAACTGGAAAGTACATCTCAAGTGGAAATTGCACAAGAAGAATCCTTACAGGACGCTCACACGCAGGAAGAATCCCCCGCGCCTTCCGTCGAGAAGCCATTAGGTTTTGAATCTACTGTTTCAACAGGAGAAAGCGTCACGGAAGGTGTGGAAACCTACCGGGGCTTTGTTTTGGACAATATCCTCCATTCGGAAAACGAGGGGGATATTCACTATAACTTGTATGTACCTAAAGGCTACGATGGCAGCGTCCCGTAT
>OEQY01000378.1_pt1 | contig 10199 bp, 5 predicted proteins | sample 1539871 | NCBI WGS metagenome assembly OEQY01 (sample SAMEA3891877, study PRJEB23780) | metagenome | biome: terrestrial biome; feature: animal house; material: Caecal content | place: Italy | collected 2015-05-05 | reverse complement strand
ATTTCATTATTTGAATAATTCAAATAAAAATTTACTGAATTTTTTTAAAATAAATTTAAAAATAAAGAATTTACTGAAAATTAACAAAAAATAACATGTATTAGATGTATTTGTCTGGATATATCAAAGTAGGTATTATATATATAAAACTTGTTTTTTGTAGAAAAAACTAATTTAAATGTTGATAAACGATTGGAAAAAGAGCAGAGAACGAATTGGATTATTCAACGAATTAGAGTTATTTAATAATTAGGAACTAGGTATGTAGTAAATTATGTAAAGTTTTTTTTAATTCGGAGGAAAATTTGGTAAAAAAACCATGTTTGAATTGACATACATAAGTAAACATGTTATAGTCATAATAGACATTGTACAATTTTAAGTACAAAATATAGGTGTAGTAGTGAATAAGGTATACTAGATTTTGGTGTTCAGAAATTTTAAAGAAAGGGGGAGGGAGGATGCATGTGTATGCAGTTAACAACAATAAGAGGGATTGGGTTGTAAGAGTACTAGCTATTATGGATGTCAGCGTTTTTTTTATTTTGGGGTATTTTTCTGTAAATGAAAAAGTGTTGGGATTGTTAGGGATTGACTCAAATAATAGTATGTATGTATTCTTAGAAAGTGCGATTACTGCTCTTATTCCTATCAGCTTTTTTGGAATTGCTAATTATTTATATGACTGGTATATTTGGAGATGGCCATTGTTGAAGAAATGGCATGGATTGCCAAATCTGAACGGTGCTTGGGAAGGATACGTGAAGTCACCATTAAAAAAAACTGAAACTGGGGAAGAGATTAAAATAATAATTTCTGTGAAAATAGAACAAACTTGGAATAGAATCAAAATTTCTACAAAATCAAATTCAAAAGCTAATAGTGAGTCTGCAATGATTGAGATTACTGAACAGGGAGATATTTATTTGCGCTATGCCTTTACAACAAAGCGAGAGGGACAGTTGCCTTATCAGGGATATAACCGGCTTCATTTTTGTGAGAGAGAGTATACGTTGCAGGGTGAGTACTTTACGGCCAAAAATATTAATGGAGAGCCTGGGAAGGGTTCGAAAGGAAACTTCTATATAAAAAGAATATAGGAGATTTTTTGCGTTTGTGCTTTAATAAGATAACGCGGTGGTTTGATGAAGTGACATATTTGATTGGAACATTGGGACTTATAAGCCTCGAAATACTTAACTACAACCGCTCACAAAAATAATTTTCTATAATATTATAAATGGAGGAGAATAGATGTAAAATGGATGGTAACAAATTGATAAGTTCTGTAAAAATTATACACCACGAGTTGGTTGGTTTTGAATATCGGCTATTAGCAGATTATTTTCGGTTAGTAGGTTCGTTTATATGTGATTGTACGTTGAAGACAGATCCAAAGGGGGATTTCGATGTAGTAGTTATTATTGATGGAGATAATTCATTAAAGGAAAAGATAAAACAGCTAAAGTTAAGCTATCCAAATGCTATATGTTTGGGTAGGGTCGAAGATTCTTCAGAAGAAGGATGGAAAAATTATTTAACAGAGTGCTTGCAGAAAATTAAAGTAAATTCTACTGTATGTTCAGAAGAAGATTTTAGGATATTAAAAGAAATTGCTTATGTTTATATTGAGTATGATTTAATGAGAGCTAGAGTAAGTTTTAGTTATTTTGTAGATGAGAAAAAAGAAAATATACAGAAAGCCCAAGATAAATTTGTAGGAGCATATCTTAAGCTTTTTCAAGATAGAACAGAGGATGCTATATCGAAATCAAAGTATTTGATGTTTACACGGATTGATTTAGCTCGACTTTCAAACGAAACCTGTGTTTTTTTAAGGCAGGAGCTTCTTTTTGATACAAAGAAGTGTATGGAACAGCTGGATCAATTATTAAAAATGGATGTTACGTTTGTCAATGCGTATGTATTAAAAGGCTTTTTGGCTGAATTGGATAGGCATTATAAGGAAGAAGCTAAAGCTTACTATCAGAAAGCGATTGATCAAATTGGAGAACAGCCATATTCAAGCTATGTTTGTTATCGTCAGGGAAGATTTTATGAAAAGGTAGAAGGAAACTGGAACGAAGCAGAAAAATATTACCGAAAAGCATATACAGCCAATAAACTAGAATATCGTGCTATTTATAAGATTATGCAGATCGAATTACAACAGGGTAAGTGGCTGGAAGCAATTGAGTCATGTAAAAATATTATTAATATTTTAAATAAGAAGTACCAGGAGAATTATTTACAGGAAAAAGAGTATGAATATTTATTTAAGTCTTATCATGAAATGGGAATTATTTATGAAAGACACTTGAATAACAGGGAAGAAGCTGAGAAGGCATTTAGAAAGCGCAGAGAAGTTTGCGATTTGGAAAGAATGGAAAAACAAAATGAGTTATATATTCAGATTTTTGGTGAAGAGGAAAGTAAAAAATATTTGAAGATGACTCAAACAAAATTGAAGGATAAAATGGAAAATTGTTAATGGTATGGGGGACAGAACGATGAGCAAACCTTATATAATAGAAAATGTATCTTTACAAATTGAGGGAACGCAGAGTAAGATTGAAGAAATGAAAGATTTTCATAAATCTTATTATGGGAAAGAATTTTTTCAGGCATTTCAGGTAGTGGCTGAAATTTTGAAACAAAATGAAAAAATTTTTGAGAGATATAGGGAAGATGGATATGAAAATGCTGTAAAATTAACCCAGAGTCAGATCCATAACATTGTTCCTTTTATAGGAAAGCGTGGAACTGGAAAAACATCGGCCATGGTTTCCTTTGCAGGTGCATTGAAAGACTATTATAAAAAATATGGAGAAAATAAAGAAGATATATTTTTTGCATTTTCGAAACTAAATGATATTTCTTTTACGTGCTTAGATTGTATTGATAGTTCTTTGTTGGAGAATGGAGAAGATATTTTTAAAGTAATTTTAGCACAAATGTATGGGGATTTTTTACGCATAAATCGAGAGAATTTAGAAAAAAGAGATGATGATCAAAGAAGAAAAATACAGAAAAAATTTGATAAAGTATATAAAAGTATTTGTCAATTGGAAGTAAAGACTCCAAGAGAAGATTATTGGGAAGAATCTCCGATTATGTCTTTAAAAAGTTTATCAAGTAGTTTATCGATAAAGATAGATTTTGAAGAATTAATCCAAGATTACTTGAAAGTAGTAGATAAACACAGAAAAGCACAAAATCATTTTCTGGTGATTGTGATTGACGATTTGGATTTAAATATTGACAGTGGATTTGATATGCTGGAAAAAATACATCGCTATATGATGGTTCCTAATGTTATTATTTTATTAGCTATTGACTATGATCAATTGAAATTATTATGTGAGAGACACTTTTATAAGATTGTTCCTTTTGTGGAAGAAAAAATAAAGGAAAAAAGTCAAGAAGTAGAAAACCTGGCGAAAGATTTTTTGGATAAGGCTCTTCCATGTCATATGAGGATCTATATGCCAAATTTAGCAAAATGTCAGGGAATAAAAGTTAAGGAAAACGGCTTAGATTTGAAAAACGCAGTTTTTCAGGAGATTTATGAAAAACTAGGTATGAGAATGGATATCAAAGGAGAAAAGCGACATTTCTTTGAACAAAATTCGTTGCGTTCTTATGTCAATTTCTATTTAATGTTAAAAACTATGGATAAATTAAATGATCAAAATCTAGCTATAGAAAAAGAAAATAAGGAATTTTTCTCCACATATGAACGGAATTATAAACTGTTAATGTCCGATATTACTACAAGAATGGTAGATGAACGTTTAAATACCAACTCTAAAAAAGCGTTTTTTAAAATTACAGAAAGTAGGTTGCCGAGATCCTGTAGGAATTTATTTTCGCATATAAGTAAAATTATTGATGATATGAAAATAAAAGAAAAAACACAGCTTAATTCATTGGAGAAAAACTTAAAATCGTTGGCAGATATCGTTGATGAGTATGAATATAGCTATGGTGAGATTATGCGAATTATTTATTGCTGGGGAAGGTGTGATGAGCAAAGTAAGGAAATCATTCGATGTCTTTTAGCTTTTTACTCGTTAGAAATGACTAGATTGTACTGTTATTACAGATATGAGAGTAAGGGTAGTGACAATAACGAGAATAGAACAAAGATCTTTCGTGAAATATTGAATGGATCATTTGCAGGAAGCTGGGCAAATAAAATGATGCCACTAATGAAAAAAGAAGGTACAGAAAGATTTTTTAATGTCGGTGATAGACAAAAAGTAATGATGGAGCAAGTCTTCCAAATTAAACTGAGTTCAGAAATGAAAGAGCAAATTAAGGTGTGGAAGGAAGAAAGCGGCTCTACGAAAGAGGATCTGAAAGAAAATATTAAAAAAATTTTTAGAAGTGTATTAGTGTTGGGAATGTTTTTCGATCAACCATATTATAAAAAACAAGAACAGTTTCGATGGGATATTCAAAAAACAGAAACGTCTTATAACTTTTCCAAGTTAAAAAAGGATTTTTTAGCTGCCACTCAAACAGATAATATTATTAATATTATAAAAAATAGAGAAGGAATTGGGATTTTTAATATTATGAATTTTGTTTCCAATGCATTCCAGTATGAAGAAAATATAATACCATTAATGAATAGCCTATATCAATGCCTATTTGGAAATAAGAATAATGAAAACTTAAAAGAAGAAATCAAACAAGAATTTGAAGATTGGGCAAAGTACTGTGGAGCATTTGCTTTGCCGATATATGATATGGACGTGTCTTATAACTTATTAAAGCGAGTTCGGCAAAGAATGTATGGACAAAGCATTAATGCTAGAACGGAAAAAGAAATTTTAAAAGAGATTATTGACATATATAATTTTATGAGTGAGCAATTAAAAGAAAATGACGAAAAATATGAAACAGGAATGGTTCATTGGGAAAAATGGCAGCATAAAGAGGAAAATTATTCTGGATATAAAATAAGTATGAAAGATGCCTTTGAGTATTGTCCATATATTAAATGGATTACAAATCGTAACGAGTATTTAGTAAATGAATTTGATGACTGGTTTGCGTCTATGTTAAAAGAATTAACAGTTCGGGGAAGTAGTGAATGTAAAGAAGATGAAAAAACAAAAGAAAATGAGATCAGATGGATGGGATATGATGATTAAAGATTTCTCTTAGGAAGTAAGGAGGATAAAGCTAAGAGAAAGGGGGAAGCTGAATGGACAATTTGGAACGCATCCTATGTCTTTTATTTAAGCATATATCGGCAAAAATGGTTTTGAATCATAGTATTAATGCTCAAAGATTTGACCAAAAAGAGTTTGTGAACTTGGCATTTGTATATATGAGAGAATACAGTGAAATAGAGTTGCAAAATTTGTGGTTGTACTATAAAGATATGTTTCAAATAGAAAGAAAGACGATTGATCAGAGGGGAAGTATGCAAAGTTTTTCTGTATTTGATGCATTATTTTGTTATATAAAGAAAAAATTGATTGTTCAGAACAATGAAATTATGTGCCGATATGATAAGCTAATGAACTGGAGAATGTTGACGTTTGAGATAAGCGAAGATTTATTAATAACTGCCTATTTAGCGCAGAAAAATCGTCCAGAAGAAACAATGGAAATGGGATTTACCTGGAAAACAGTAATTGGTCATAATAATTCTCAATTGAATCGTATTATGGAAAGAGGAATTTCAGAAAATCATTTCCATTTATACGGTTCTGCACCTATGTTTTCTGTTTCATGGATTAGTTTAATGAACAATGTTTGCAGATCAAAATCAGCGAAGTATTTAAAGAAATATGATTATGAAAGAAGATACTCTAGTGTTCATTATAATGCTAGTTATAAAGAGGAATCATTGGTAGTTCAGCACTATCAGGCTGTGTTAATACGGATATTTCTCTTTTCAAAATTAATGAATAAAAATATCCAAATAGGTGAGACTAATCTTGATGAGAAAAAGGTAGAAGAATGTATAGAAAATCAGGATTGTATGGAAGAAATTCTTTCAGAGATTCAAATGAATATTGATGTGTTTCGTAATGATAACTTCTATGATAATAAGGAATTAGAAGATTATGCTTTGTTTGGAATGGGGGAATTTTGCGAGGTTAAAGCATGTAATAATATTTTTGCGGGAGAACGCTGGTTTTTATACTCTTGTTTACATAAAATTTATAGAAGTGAATTTCCAGAAATATATGTAAATTGGTTTTATGCGTATTTATTAATTAAAGAAGTTTTACGCTCGGAATTAATACAATCTAACCAAAATGTAGGTTTTATAAATTTTCAAAAATACCAAAATCGTAAAATGGAGTTGGTTGATGATATTATATTCAAAACGGAAATGGTTAAATGGGCTGTAAGAGAAAACATGCTGAATTCAAATATAAAATCATTAGAAATTAGAATTCATCCACAAAATACGGTAAAGAAAAATATAGATGTTATAAAACAGTTGGATTATATTATTGGAAAAGAAAAAAAGAAGTATTTTTATACGTTTCATTTCTCGAAGTCATCGGATGAAGAAGAGGATAATTATGAATTTAGCCATTATAGGCATTATAAAAAACGTCGAAGTGTAAAAAAATTAGCAAATGTTATTGTAGCTATACGGGAACAACATCCAAAGTATGCAAAAAGGATACTGGGAATTGATGCAGCATCAAGTGAAATTGGATGTAGACCAGAGGTTTTTGCCAGCAGTTTCCGATATTTACGAAATCATATAAAAATTTTAGATGATGGGTTAAATAGAAAAGAACTGCCGCAATTGAGAGTAACCTATCATGTGGGAGAAGATTTCTTAGACATAGCGGATGGACTTCGTGCCATTGATGAGGCTATTAATTTTTTGAATATGGAGTCGGGGGATCGTATGGGACATGCGTTAGCATTAGGATTGGATGTGGAAGAATGGTATTGTTCTAAAAATAACAAAATTTTGATACCACAGCAAGACTATCTTGATACATTAGTATGGATTTATCATGCTTTGATCCGATTTGATATTCCTGGTATGAGCACTTTGAGTGGATATATAGAAGAAGAATATGATTATTATTTCTATGAAATTTATAGAAAATATATTGATTTTCGAGAAATAAAAGAAATATTAAAAGATGCAATTAATGAATATAAGCATTTAGGAGTAGCGTTTACTTTTCAAGAGGAAGGGTATGCTTTTAATCTTTCCGAGTATTATCAAGCTTGGAAGCTAAGGGGAGATGATCCGTGCCTTTATGAGAATGGTTATTTTAAACCAATACCTAATGGGGTAAATATAGAACAAGCATATATAAATCATAAATTTCCAGAACGGTTTAACATTCGGTATATGCCACAAGTATTTTTGTTAAACTATTTATACCATTTTAATAGTGATATAAAAAAGGCAGGAAGGAAGAGGATTGAGATTAATATAATGCCATATTATATTCAAGGTGTAAAGTTAATTCAAAAAGAATTGCAAAAAAGAATTAGTGAGATAGGAATTGCAATTGAAACAAATCCTTCTTCTAATTATCTAATAGGTACATTTAAAGATTATGCGAAGCATCCAATATTCAACTTCTATAATAAAGAACTAACGCTTGATACTCAAATACTATCGGAATGTCCTCAAATATCAGTATCTGTCAATACGGATGATATGGGAGTATTTAGTACATCTCTTGAAAATGAATATGGATTATTAGCAAATGCATTAGAGAATCTTAAAGATGACCATGGAAAACCATTGTACAATCAATCTATGATATATGAATGGATTAATCGTATTAGAAAATTTGGAAATCAACAAAGCTTTTTTAATAAGAAGTACTATAAGGAAAAAAAACAAAAAAGCAAAAACTCTTTCTAATAGTTGGGTAGATGATTTACTTCATAGTTTCTCTGTAGTAAAATAAAGACAAGTAATAGATAGGTATGAAATTTTTTAATACTTGAGGTGATTCCAGAAGGGAGATCGTGAATATGGAGAATATAAAGATTCCTGTTGGGCGTTCGGGGTTTGCGGATATTCGGATGAATAACTATTATTTTGCTGATAAATCGGGATTGATTGAGGAATTATTGAAGACGGATGCAACACAGGTTACGTTAATTACTCGTCCTCGTCGTTTTGGTAAGACGCTGAATATGAGTATGTTGTCAGAATTTTTTGATATTCGTAAGGATAGTAAAGCATTATTTAAGGGACTGGCAATTGCGGAAAACGAAGAATTGTGTACAAAATGGATGAATCAATATCCTACATTATTTTTAACGTTTAAGGATATTGGAGGAAATACATTTGAAAATGCCTATGGGCTTTTGGAGACGGTAATTTCAAATCTTTGTAAGAGTCATGAATATCTAACAAAAAGTGAAGTGGTAAATGAAAATGATAAGTTAGTATTTTTAGAATTGAGTTTAGGAAATGCAAGGAAAAAAGATTTACAGACATCGATTGCTTTGTTAATCCGTATGATGCAGGCTTATTATGGTAAGCCAGTAATTCTTTTGGTTGATGAATATGATGTGCCGATTGCTAAGGCAAGTGGAAATCGAGGAGAGAAAGAAGATTATTATGAGCAGATGATGGAAGTAATTCGTCCGCTTATTAGTACTGCAATTAAAGATAATGATTCTTTAAAATTTGCCGTGTTTACGGGATGTCTTAGAATTGCAAAAGAAAGTATTTTTACAGGAACGAATAATTTTGTTTCCGACACGATTTCGGATACTCGATTGAATGAATATTTCGGATTTACACAAGCAGAGGTGAATGTTCTGTTAGAGAAAACAAAATTAATGGATCATATAGATGAAATAAAAAAATGGTATAATGGATATCAATTTGGTGACTTTGATATATATTGTCCCTGGGATGTTATGAATTATGTAAATAATCTAATTATGAATCCGAAGGCAGAGCCAAAAAGCTATTGGGAAAATACGAGCGATAATGCGATTATTCGATCTTTTTTAGAGCGAACGCAGTTTGATGTAAATGAGAAATTTGAGGAATTATTGGATGGAAAATATATTTTAGAGCCAATTGAAGAAACACTTACTTATGATGTTTTAGAGTCTTCTGAAGAGAATTTGTGGACGTTGTTATATTTCACAGGATATTTGACAACCATTCAAATAGAGGAAAAGCTTCCGTTCGGTCTGTTTGCATTAAAAATTCCAAATGCGGAAGTGATGGATATTTTTCGTAAAAGTGTAAAAAGTTGGTTTTATGATCACGCATCAATGAGTGACCGCAGCAAATTGTTTTTTGCCTTATGGAATGGAGAGGCAGAAACATTAACGAATCTTCTATCGGATCTACTGTTTGATACAATCAGCTATCATGATTATAGAGAAAGCTTTTATCATGCGTTTCTTGTGGGACTTGTTTCAAATGCAGGATATCGAGTGGAATCGAATTATGAAAATGGATTAGGGCGTTCTGATATTGTAGTAAAAGATCGACGCAATCGGCGTGCTTTTATTATTGAGGCAAAATGGACAGAATCAGAACAGAATCTGGATAAAGTATGTGAGCAGGCAATGAGACAAATTGAAGAAAGGCAATATGTGAAAAAAATTGAGCGAATGGGATATAAAACAGTCGTTCCATTTGCAATGGCTTTCTGGAAAAAGCAATGTCTTGTTAAAGTGAAAAAAGAATAAGAAGATTGTCTATCAATAACAAATAAAAAGTTCAATTTATGATCCAGAAACAATGAAATATTAAAGCCTGTCTACATAGAACAATAGAAGTAGGCAGGCTTTGTTATATTAGATTCTATTCTTTATCATAAAATCTTCTCTTCCCATTCGTTTTCTTTGAATCCTGTTAGTACGTAGTTTTCTCCGATTACGAGTGGGCGTTTTACGAGCATTCCGTCGGTAGATAGTAATGCGATTTGTTCTTCTTCGCTCATCGTTAGCAGTTTATCTTTTAACTGCATGGATTTATACAGTTGTCCGCTTGTGTTGAAGAATCGTTTGAGTGGAAGCCCGCTTTTTTGATACCAGGTTTTTATTTCCTCTTTGGATGGATGTTCCTCTTTAATTGGGCGTGTTGTGTATGGAATCTCGTGGGCATCTAACCATGCAAGTGCTTTTTTACATGTGGAGCATTTGGAATAACAAAGTACCGTCAATTCTTTCATTGTTTTCTTTCCCTTTCTTTTTTTCTTTTCATGCAG
>OEQY01000373.1_pt1 | contig 10446 bp, 9 predicted proteins | sample 1539871 | NCBI WGS metagenome assembly OEQY01 (sample SAMEA3891877, study PRJEB23780) | metagenome | biome: terrestrial biome; feature: animal house; material: Caecal content | place: Italy | collected 2015-05-05 | reverse complement strand
TATGAGGGCTACAAGTTCTACGAGACAGCTTATACCGAGGCACAGGAAAACGGCTTCGACTTTGATTATGACAGCGTGGTCCAGTACCCCTTCGGGTTCGGTCTGTCCTACACCACCTTTGACCGTACACTGAACAGCATGACCGAGTCGAATGGCGCGATCACGGTGACCGTTACGGTGACCAATACCGGCGATGTGGCCGGCAAGGATGTGGTGGGCGTCTACTATAACCCGCCCTATACCAACGGCGGCATTGAGAAAGCAAGCGTCAACCTCATTGATTTTGCAAAGACTGACCTGCTGGACCCCGGTGAGAGCCAGGTCCTGACCATGCGGTTCAATGTGGAGGACATGGCCTCCTACGATTACCTGAATGCCAAAGCCTATGTGTTGGAAGCGGGCGACTATGGAATCTCGATCCGTTCGGACGCACATACCGTGCTGGATACCACAGTCTACACCGTGCCCGAGACCATCGTGTACGATGCAGACAACCCCCGCAGCTCGGATCGGATCGCGGCTACCAATCTGTTTGACGAAGTGGCCGGGGATGTGGTCTATCTGTCCCGCAAAAATGGCTCTGCCACAACAGAGATGAGCGCGGAGAATGTGGCTGCCTACCATCTTAATGCCAACTTCGATTACGATACCTACATCGATCCCGCAGATGAGATGCCCACCACCGGCGCAAAGAACGGCCTCAAGCTGGCCGATCTGCGGGGCGCAGACTACGATGATGCGCGCTGGGACAGCCTGCTGGATCAGCTCAGCGTACAGGATATGCTGGATATGACTTCGCTGTGCGGCTACCAGACCCCTGCCGTGGAGTCGGTGGGCAAGGTCCAGACCAACGACGCGGACGGCCCCACCGCCATCTACCTGACCGGCAAGCTGGCTCCGCACCTGCTTGGCCCCATCGCCGTGGCGGCCTACAGCTACATGGCGCTGGTGCCCATCGTGCAGCCGCCGGTGATCAAGCTGATCACCACCAAGGAGGAGCGGCGCATCCGCATGGCCTACGAGCAGCGCAGCATCTCCCGCACGACGCGCATCCTGTTCCCGATCGTCATCACGATGATCACGGGCATCGTCTCCCCGCGCTCGGTGGCGCTGATCGGCTTCCTGATGTTCGGCAACCTGCTGCGCGAGTGCGGCGTGCTGGACAGCCTGTCCGAAACCGCCCAGAAGGTGCTGGCCAACCTGGTCACGCTGTTCCTGGGCATCACCATCGCCGCGCGCATGCAGGCCGACGCCTTCCTCAACCCGCAGACGCTGCTCATCCTCGGCCTGGGCCTGATCGCCTTTGTGATGGACACCGTCGGCGGCGTGCTCTTTGCCAAGCTGCTCAACCTGTTCTGCAAGGAGAAGATCAACCCCATGATCGGCGCGGCCGGCATCAGCGCCTTCCCGATGAGCGCGCGCGTCGTGCACAAGATGGGCCTTGCGGAGGACAACCAGAACTTCCTGCTGATGCACTCCATCGGCGTGAACGTGTCCGGACAGATCGCCTCGGTCATCGCGGGCGGCCTGATCCTCAACTTCTTCGGCTAAGGAGGGCCTCAAAGCCATGAATGTAAGCGCCTTTCTCTACACGCTGCCCTACATCGTCAAGGGCATGGTCGGCATCTTCCTCGTCACGGGCGTGATCGTGCTGACGATCAACCTGCTCAGCCGCTACGCGGGCGGCAAGTCCAAGGAGGACTGACATCCCGCAAAACAGACGCCGGAGGGGAAACCCCTCCGGCCTTCTTTTTTTGGACGATTCCCGAATGATTTTCAGATGATGGGATGAGGCTGCGCCCCGGCCGTGCGCCATGCGTTTGCCCCCCGCCGCAGAGCCGCGGCGGGGGGCGATTTAGGCGTCACAAAGTGCTGCGCGCGGGGATCACTCGTCCGCCAGGGCGAACTCCACCGCCTGCTTGAGCGCGTCGGAGGTGACGGTTGCGTCGGTCACCGCATCCACCGCATCCAGGTCGTCCTGGCCGGCGATGAGGGCGGCGATGTACTCAGAGCCATCCGCCGTGAGCACCGCGCCGATGCCGTCGGTCTCCTGTGCGTCGCGCACAGAGATGGCCGTCACGCGGCCCTCGGCGTCCAGGGTGACGTGGGTCTCCACCTCGCCGCCATAGCCCTGGGTGACCACTTCCTTGACCACGGAGCCATCCTCGTTCTCAGTGACGTTCACCACGCCCTGGAACAGCTCGCCATGGATGGCCAGATAGACCATGCGCTGGAAATCGCCGGTGAAGGTGATGGTCGCGCCGGAGACCACGTCGCGCTCCGGGATGGGCGTGCTGGCCTGGTTCACCGTGCGGAACATCTCGTAGACGTCCTCCAGGGTCATCTGGTTGGCCAGGATGTACGCCACGATGGCGTCGATCTGCTCGCCGTAGCTGCGTCCGCCGTTGTAGCCCGCAAAGGACACGCGGTTGGAGCCCGCAGCAAACGCGCCGTCCGCATACAGGCCGTGCAGGGCCAGCAGGTCCTTGACCGGGGTTTCGCCGGTGAGCTCCAGCCCCGCTTCGCGGCCCAGATACCCGTAGACGATGAGGGCCTTGTCCAGCGTGACGGCATTGTCGGGCCGGGCCATGTCGTTGAAGGTCAGATCCTGGAAGAGGGTGTCCTCGGTCAGCGCGTCGCAGGAGGCGTTGACCATGAACTGTGCGTAGTAGGCGTCCCCGTCGGAGAAGGCGGGGTCATAGCCGTACACAGTGAAGGTGGTCAGCTTGAGGCCGTCCTCCGCCTCCTCCACGGTGGCGTCGGAGACGTTCATCATGTAGCCCATGATGTCCTTCTTGGAGTACTCGTCCGCCTCGCCCTTGTTGCGGATGATGTCGAAGTTCAGCTTGGTGATGACGCCGTCGGTGGTCTCGCCCTCGAAGATGAAGGTGTCGTTCTTGGGCAGGCCCGCGGAGGTGGTGCCGAACATCTCGTACTCGGCGGCAAAGGTCTCGACTTTCGCGTCCTCCGCCAGGACGGCCACGGGCAGCAGCAGCGCAAGGGTCAGCAGGACAGAGCAGATTTTCTTCATTGTGCAGATCCTCCCTGTTGATCGTCGGTCGGGTGAAGAAGCAACAGCGTCGTGACACGCCGCGGCGGCGCCTGATCCGCCCCCTCCATTCCGCTCCCGCGCTGCGGCGGGAGCTGGCGCGGCCCCGGCGGCGCGCGTGGGAAAACCCGTCAGGCGCGCAGCTCGCACCCGGCGGCGCGCAACACCTTGCGCCGCACCACCACGAAGCATGCGAAGTGCACCGCCGCGGTGATGATCCACGAGACCGGATAGGAGATGTAGAGCATCGTCAGCGTGCGGTCGGCCGCGAAGATCGTATAGATCCACACGACGCGCAGCCCGCACGCGCCCAGGATGGACACGATCATCGGCACGACCGAGCTGCCCATGCCGCGCAGCGAGCCGACCAGCACGTCCATCCAGCCGCATACGAAGTACGTCGTGGCGATGATGACCAGGCGCTTCATGCCCATCTGCACGACCGTGGCATCCGTCGTGTACAGCCGCAGCAGTTCCGGCCCCAGCGCATACACGATCAGGCCCAGCGACAGGCCCACCGCCGTGACCGTCAGGATGCAGCTGAGCAGGATGCGCCCGATGCGCTCGTAGCGGCCCGCGCCCAGATTCTGGCTGGTGAAGGTCAGGTTCGCCTGGTAGATGGAGTTCATTGCCGTGTAGACGAAGCCCTCCAGGTTGGCCGCCGCCGCGTTGCCCGCCATGACCGTGGAGCCAAAGGAGTTAACCGCCGACTGGATCAGCACGTTGGAGATCGAGAACACCGACCCCTGCAGGCCCGCCGGCAGGCCCACGCGCATCATCTCCGCGAACTTGTCGCGCGCGATGCGCACGCGCCGCAGCTCCAGGTGGATGGCGCCGCCGGAGCGCATCAGGCACAGCAGCACCAGCGCCGCCGAGATGCACTGCGAGATCACCGTCGCCAGCGCCACGCCCGCCACGTCCAGGTGGCACACGATCACAAAGAACAGGTTGAGCACGATGTTCACCACGCCCGCGATGAACAGATAGTACAGCGGCCGGCGCGTGTCGCCCACCGCGCGCAGGATCGCCGCGCCGAAGTTGTACAGCATCGTGGCGACCATGCCGCCGAAGTAGATCTTCATATACAGCGCGGCCAAGTCCAGCACGTCCTCGGGCGTGCCCATCAGCTCCAGCAGCGGCCGCGATAGCGCGATGCCAAACGCCGTCACCAGCACGCCGCACACCACGCTCAGCCCGATGGCCGTGTGCACCGCCTCGCCCACGTCCTTCCAGCGGCCCGCGCCGTAGTTGCGCGCCACCACCACGCTCGCGCCGATGGACATGCCCATGAACACGTTGACGATCAGATTGATCAGCGCGCCCGTGGAGCCGACCGCCGCCAGCGACGTGCTGCCCGCAAACTGGCCCACGACGACGATATCCGCCGCGTTGAACAGCAGCTGCAGGATGCCCGAGAGCATCAGCGGCACGGAGAAGACCAGAATCGACCGCACCAGCGGCCCGTTGAGCATGTCGACCTCGTAATGACGGCGTGAGAAATGCATCGTTCCGTCTCCTTCCTGCTTCTTGCGTTCCCTGTATTCCTGCGTCAGGGCGCGTCCCGCGCGGCCAGCGCCCGCGCCATCTGCACGTCCGCCGGGCACAGCGCGTAGCCCGTCAGCGCCCGCGGGCGCACCCAGGCCGCCTGCGCGTGCTCGCGCAGCTCCAGCGGCCCGCCCTCCTCCAGCGCGGCGCGCACGAACGTCAGCGCAACCGTTCGCGAGGGGTAGGCGTACACCGTCTCGCCCAGCTTCTGAACCGGGCGGATCCGCACGCCCAACTCTTCCAGTACTTCACGCCGCGCGCATGCCTGCGCGTCCTCGCCCGGCTCCAGCTTGCCGCCCGGAAACTCCCACCGGCCCGCGCAGTCGCCGCCCGGCCCGCGCCGGCACAGCAGCACCTCGCCGCGCGCATTCTCGATCACCGCCGCCGCCACGCGCACCAGCCGCCCGGCCGGCAGCAGCGCGTCCGGCCGCTTGACCGCGATCAGAAACTTCACCGGCACGCCCTGCGCCGCATACTTGAGCTCGTGTTCGCTCTCGTAGTTGGGCGCGTAGCCGCTGCGGTGCAGGTCGCGCGTGAGATAGCGCACCTCGAACCCGCACGACGAAAGATACCCCAGCGTGTCGTCAAAGAGCGCGTCATCGTCCGTCTTGAAGTGCAGCTCGCCCCCGTCCATGAGAAACGAGCGGTACTGCCACAGCTGGCGCGGGTGCGTCAGACGCCGCTTCTCGTGCCGCTTCTTGAGCGTCCACGGGTTGCAGAAGCTGATGTAAATCCGCTCCACCGCGTCCTGTGCGGCGAAGTACTGCCCGATCTGCTCCACGTTCAGCGCCGCCAGAATCAGGTTGTCCACCGGCGCGTCCCCGTACGCCGCCTGCGCATTGCGCCGCGCGCAGCCCAGCACGTCGCGCCCCACGTCCACCGCCACGAAGTTCACGCCCGGGTTTTCCAGCGCCATGCGCGCCGTCGACACGCCCTTGCCGCACCCCAGCTCCACCTGCAGCGGCTGCCGCCGCGCAAATTCGTCCCCCCAGCGCCCCCGCAGCTGCGCCGGCTCCTCGCGGTAGTAGCCGCATGCCGCCAGCTCCGGCCGCGCCCAGGGTTTGCGTCTCATGTGCAAAGGCGCACGCCTCCTTCCGCGGCCCGCAGGCCGCTCTGTCCTCTTATTATACCGCGAACCGCCCTCCTTGTAAATCGCCGCCGCAAAACCGAACATTATCAAAAAGCAATATGAAAAAGTTTGTTTTTTCTCATTGCAAACGCGGCGCGGTTTTGCTATACTCAAAGCGTATCGCGCGCGCCCGGAGCCGCCGGACGCTGCGCGCCATTCACGCGCAAGGCGCGTTCAGGAGGGAAAGACACATGCCCAAGGCTGCGTTATTTATGGGTTCAAAGAGCGACTTTGCTTCGCTGGAGGGCTGCGTGCGGGTGCTCAAGTCCTTTGGAATCGAGACGACGGTGCGGGTGGCGTCGGCGCACCGCACGCCGCAGGCAGTGGCGGAGTTTGCCGCGTGCGCGCGGACGAACGGCTATGAGGTGATCCTGGCGGCGGCGGGCAAGGCCGCGCATCTGGCCGGGGCCATGGCGGCCAACACCACGCTGCCGGTCATCGGCGTACCGGGCAAATCCTCCTTTGAGGGACTCGACGCCCTGCTTGCTACCGTACAGATGCCCTCCGGCATCCCCGTGGCGACCGTTGCAGTGGGCGGCGCGAAAAACGCAGCGATCCTCGCGGCCGAGATGCTGGCGCTTTCGGATGAAACGCTCGCAGAGAAGCTGCGCAGCATGCGTGCGAAAATGGCGCAAGAGGTCCGGGAAAAGGATGCGCGCATCTGCGCGCAGTTTGCCGACTGACACCGTAAACCAAGTATTTTCAGGAAAACATGAGATAAAGGAGCTTCAACATGGAAAAACTGGAACAGCTGTATGAAGGCAAGGCAAAAAAGGTCTTTAAGACCGATGACCCCGAGCTTTTGATCGTAGACTACAAGGATGACGCGACTGCCTTTAACGGTGAGAAAAAGGGCACCATCATGGGCAAGGGCGTTGTCAACAACCGCATGACCAACCATGTGTTTGCGCAGCTTGAAAAAGTCGGTGTGCCTACGCACCTCGTAAAAGAGCTTTCCGACCGCGAAACGCTGGTGAAAAAGGTCAGCATCGTGCCTTTAGAGGTCATTGTGCGCAACGTTGCCGCAGGCAGCTTTTCCAAACGTATGGGCGTGCCTGAGGGCACCAAGCTGCTCTGCCCCATTTTAGAGTTCAGCTATAAAAACGACGACCTCGGCGATCCGTTCATCAATGACGATTATGCGCTGGCGCTCGGGCTTGCAACGCAGGAGGAAATCGATACCATTAAGGCGTACACCCGCAAGGTCAACGAATTTTTGAAGGAATACTTCTTAAACGCGGGCATGAAGCTCATCGACTTCAAGATCGAATTCGGCAAGACCTCGGACGGCACCATCATCCTTGCCGACGAGATCTCGCCCGATACCTGCCGTCTGTGGGACGTCAACACCAACGAAAAGCTCGACAAAGACCGCTTCCGCCGCGATATGGGCAATGTGGAAGAAGCCTATAACGAAGTCTTTAAACGCCTGGGTCTCGCATAAAAAAGGATAACAGCCGACAAAGCTCCGCATCCTCTGGATCTCCGGGGCTTTTCCGCTTTTATTGCGGCGGATCTTGCCGCCGTTCCGGTTTACGGGCAGCGCCTCAAAAAGCGTCCCGCCCGATGGAGAAGGGAAAACATGTTCAACAGTATACATGAGGAATGCGGCGTATTCGGCATTTACAGCGAACAGCCTGAGGATGTCGCTGCAAGCGCCTATTATGCTTTGTTTGCCTTACAGCACCGCGGGCAGGAAAGCTGCGGTATTGCGGTCAATGATGACGGTGTCATCACCTGCCGCAAGGGCGAAGGGCTTGTAAACGATGTTTTCAAAAAAGAGACGCTTGATTTTCTCGGGCACGGTAAAATGGCAGTCGGGCACGTGCGCTACGGCACAACGGGCAGCGACGGCGTTACCAATGCACAGCCGCTGGTGGTCAACCACATCAAGGGCAGCATGGCGCTTGCGCACAACGGCAATTTGACAAACGCCGCAGAGCTGCGCGCCGAGCTGGAATTGAACGGTTCGATCTTCCACACCACGAGCGACACGGAGGTAATCTCCTATATCATCACAAAAGAACGCATCTCCGCACCGTCCATTGAGTCGGCGGTGTTTTCGGCAATGTACCGCTTAAAAGGCGCGTATTCGCTGATCATCATGTCGCCCTCCAAGCTGATCGCCGCGCGCGACCCGCTGGGGTTCCGCCCGCTTTGCATCGGCAAAAAGGACGGGCAGATCATTTTCGCGTCTGAGACCTGCGCGCTCAATACGCTCGGCGCCGAATATGTGCGCGACGTGCGCCCCGGTGAGATCGTTGTGGTGGACAAATACGGCATGCGTTCCATAACCGGCCACTGCACCGACGGGAAGAAAGCGCTTTGCGTGTTTGAATTCATCTACTTTGCCCGTCCCGATTCCGAGATCGAGGGCTGTTCCGTGCACTTAGCGCGCCGCAAGGCGGGCGCATTCCTCGCGCAGCAGCACCCCGTGGAGGCGGACGTGGTCATCGGCGTGCCCGATTCGGGTCTGGATGCGGCGCTGGGCTATGCGGAGGAGTCCGGCATTCCTTATGGAATCGGCTTCATCAAAAACAAGTATATCGGGCGGTCGTTCATTCAGCCCACGCAAGCCAAACGGGAAAGCGACGTACGCATCAAGTTGAACGTTGTGCCCTCCACCATCCGGGGCAAGCGCGTGGTGATGATCGACGACTCCATCGTGCGCGGCACGACCTCGGCGCGTATCGTCAAGCAGCTGCGCGACGCAGGCGCGAAAGAGGTGCATGTGCGCGTTTCCGCACCGCCGTTCCGGCACGCGTGCTATTTCGGGACGGACATCGACTCGCCCGACACGCTCATTGCAAACCACCATTCGGTCGAGGAGATCTGCAAGATCATCGGGGCGGATTCGCTCGGTTATTTGAGCGTGGAAAATGTAGTGCAGCTCGCAAGCGGCTGTCCCATTGACTTCTGCACGGCGTGCTTCACCGGGGATTATCCCGTAGAGCCGCCGAAGGAAAATGCGAAATCTAAATTTGAAACCAAAATCAGTGAAAGAAAATCGGGAGGCGAATGACATGAGCAACAGTTTTTCGGAAAGCTATAAGGCGGCGGGAGTAGACATCACCGCCGGTTACAAGGCTGTGGAGCTGATGAAGCGTCATATTGCGCGCACCGTGACGCCGGGTGCGGATTCGGATATCGGCGGCTTCGGCGGGCTGTTCGCGTTAGACCTTGCGGGGATGCAGAACCCCGTGCTCGTCAGCGGTACGGACGGCGTGGGCACGAAGCTCAAGATTGCAATGCTTATGGACAAACACGACACCATCGGCATCGACTGTGTTGCCATGTGCGTCAATGACGTGATCTGCTGCGGGGCAAAGCCGCTGTTTTTCCTCGACTACATCGCCTGCGGCAAAAACGACCCCGAAAAGATCGCGGACATCGTTGCGGGCGTAGCCGAGGGCTGCGTGCAGGCTGGCGCGGCGCTCATCGGCGGCGAAACCGCCGAACATCCCGGTATGATGCCCGACGACGATTACGATCTGGCAGGCTTCACTGTAGGCATCGTAGACCGTGACCGCGTGTTTGACAACAAGACCGTCCGCACGGGCGACGTGATCTTAGCGCTCCCCTCCTCCGGCGTGCACTCCAACGGCTTTTCGCTGGTACGCAAGGTCTTTGACGTGGAGAATGCGGATTTGAACGTGTATTCCGACGAGCTTGGACAAACCATCGGCGAATGCCTTTTGACCCCGACAAAGATTTACGTCAAGCCCCTGCTCGCGCTCGCAAGCGAAGTGCCGGTCAAGGCCGTCTCGCACATTACGGGCGGCGGCTTTTATGAGAATATCCCGCGCTCGCTTCCCGACGGAATGAGTGCAAAGATCGACCGTGCGCAGCTTCGCATCCCCCCGATCTTCTCCCTTTTGCAAAAAACGGGCAATATCCCCGAACGCGACATGTTCAACACCTACAACATGGGCGTAGGCATGAGCGTAGTCGTCTCCGCCGAGGACGCGGACAAGGCGCTGCATATCTTACGCGACAGCGGCGAGGCCGCATACGCCATCGGGGAAATCGTAGAAAGCGAAGAGGGCGTTATCATCCGATGAGTGTAAAAAAGAACATCGTGGTGCTCGTCTCGGGCGGCGGTACGAATCTACAGGCGCTCATTGACGCCGAGCATCGCGGGGAGATCCCGAACGGCAGGATCACCTGCGTCATTTCCTCGAAGGCGGATGCTTACGCGCTTGAACGCGCGAAACAAAATAATATTAAAACACGTGTGCTCGCGCGCAGCGACTACGCGGACATCGCCGCTTATTCCGCAGCAATGGTACAAGCGCTTCAGGAAGAGCGCGCCGACCTTGTGATCTACGCGGGCTTTATGACCATTCTCGATGAGCAGGTCGTGCGGGCATTCCCGAATAAAATGATGAACGTCCACCCCGCGCTCATCCCCTCGTTTTGCGGCAAGGGCTTTTACGGGCTGCATGTGCACGAAGAAGTGCTCAAGCGCGGCGTGAAGCTGACGGGCGCAACGGTGCATTTTGTGACGGAAGTCTGCGACGGCGGGCCGATCATTTTACAAGGTGCCGTCCCCGTTTTACAAGATGACACGCCCGAAATTTTGCAACGCCGTGTGATGGAGCAGTGTGAATGGAAGCTGCTGCCCAAAGCCGCCGCGCTGTTTTGTGACGGAAAAATCACCGTGAAAGACGGTAAAACTTGGATACAGGAGGAAAACGTATGAAGCCTTTGGATCTACAGACCC
>OEQY01000370.1_pt1 | contig 10461 bp, 10 predicted proteins | sample 1539871 | NCBI WGS metagenome assembly OEQY01 (sample SAMEA3891877, study PRJEB23780) | metagenome | biome: terrestrial biome; feature: animal house; material: Caecal content | place: Italy | collected 2015-05-05 | reverse complement strand
GCTTTGCGACGGATGCGAACGGCAAGCCTGAATTGCTTGTAAGCCTGCCGTCGAGCTTTTCGTTCCCCTCGGGGCACACCTCCTCGTCCTTTGCGGCAGCTGCGGCGATCCTTATCAACAAAAAGTGGAAAGCGGGTATTCCCGCGCTCATCCTCGCCGTGCTCATCGGCTTTTCGCGCAGCTACCTGATGGTGCATTACCCGACCGATGTGCTGTTCGGTGCGCTGATGGGCATCGTTTACGCCTTGCTGGCATACTTCCTGATCGCCCGCTTTGTGTACCCGCCGTTTGACAAACACGTTGGGCAGAAGGTGGATGCTTGGCGGCATAAAAAATTCGGGAAAAAGGAAAAAGCGGCATAAAGCGAAAGGAAGAATGGATATGACGGCTCCGAAAGGCAAAACCGCAGACCTGCGCTTCCATGACGGGAAATTCCGTATCATGCAGGTCGCGGACACACAGGATACGCAGGTCACTTCCAAGGATACGCTGCGCTTTTTGGCGGCGGCGCTCGACCACGCCCGCCCGGATCTTGTGGTGTTCACGGGCGACCAGTTTAAAGGGTATGGCGTCAGCTTCCTTGCGGGCGACCGCGAACGGAATTTTGAAAAGGCGATCGGCAATCTGATCGCACCTTTCGAAGAACGCGGCGTGCCCTTTACCTTTGTGTTCGGCAACCACGATGATCAGGCGTTCGGCATTTCCAAGGAAAAGCAGCTTAAACTGTATCAGGCACACAAAAACTGTCTGGCTGTAGCGGGGGATGAAACGCTGGAGGGGCTTTGCAATCAATACCTCAATATCCGTTCGTCGGACGGCGAACGCATTGTGTTCAATCTCTATCTGATCGATTCCCTTTCCACGACGCTTGACGGCAGATGCGCGAGCGTTACCAAAGGACAGATCGAATGGTACCGTACCGTGCGTGAACATTTGCGTGAGCAGGCGGGGGATTATGTGCCCTCCATTGTGTTTCAGCATATCCCCGTGCCCGAAATGTGGGATGTATTGAAAGAAGTGCCTAAGTCTCACAAGCCCCACGCACAGGGCTTTCGCGATCATGCAGGCAAGTTCTATGACATTGATGAACGGTTTCTGGTAAAAGGCAACTGTGACTTCCTGCTGGAAACGCCCGCTGCGCCCGCCGAAAACAGCGGCGAGTTCGAGGCTTTTTCCGAAAAGGGCGACACGCTCGCCATGTTTTTCGGGCACGACCACAACAACAGCTTTGTCGCGCGGCATGGCAGCATGCTGCTCAGTTATACGCAGGGCTGCGGGTTTAACGTTTACGGCCCGCGCTTAAATCGCGGCGTGCGGATCATCGACCTTTCGGAAGAGACTCCGAAAACCTTTAAAACGCATACGCTTCTGTACCGCGACCTGTTCACAGTCAAGGATATTCACAACAAGCCGAAGTATCTGCTGTATTCCTACGCCCCGCCGAGCGTGGAATCGGTCATGCCGACGCTCAAAAAGCTCGGCGTTGCCGCAGCTGCTGCGGCCGTGGGCGGCGTGCTGTATGCGATCGCCAAAAAAGGCGGTAGATCCTAAGCGGCTATACTAAAATTCAAACATACCCGTGCGGGGATCCTCGCACGGGCTTCCTTTTACCTGTAAAAAAATCTGCGGGGCTGTAGCTTTTGCACCGGAAAGCGTACTATATTGGTGACCGCGGTCACTAAGGCTGTACGAAAGGAGAATACGTGTGGCGGAGGATGAAAAAATTTTGGCGATGCTTTTTGCACGCAACGAACAAGCTGTCCGTGAAATGGATATGCAATACGGTCGGATTTGTCACAAGCTTGCTTACAACATTTTAAACGATCTGCGCGACGCGGAGGAGTGCGTCAACGATGCGTATCTCGGCGTGTGGAATGCGGTACCGCCCGAACGGCCTGTGCGGTTGGTTGCCTATCTTTGTAAAATCGTGCGCAACCTTGCGCTCAAACGGCTTTCGCAAAACACGGCAGCCAAGCGAAGCGCCCATACCGTAGCCTTTGAAGAACTTGCGGATTGTCTGTCACAGGGAGACGCGGTCAGCGAAGCGGTAGACGCCAAGGAGACGGCGCGTCTCCTTTCAGAGTTTCTGGACACGCTCCCTAAGGAAAACCGCGTGATCTTTATGCGGCGGTATTGGTTCTGCGATCCGTATAAGGACATAGCCGCGCGCGTCGGGTTGTCCGAAAAAAATGTGTCCGTCCGTCTTGCACGTGTGCGCAAACAGTTGAAAACATATCTACGGGAAAAGGAGGACTTAAAATGACTGCAAAGCAGTTTACGGAAGGGCTTTCGGCACTCGACGACCGCTATATTGCGGAGGCTTCTGCATATCAAGTCAAACGCAAACGCAATCCTGCCGTGCGGTGGCTTTCCGCTGCGGCAAGCCTTGCGCTGGTCGCCGCGCTCGGTATCGCAGCTATGCAGGGCGGTGGCATTTTCGGCGATACGGTGAAACTCGAAAACGGTGCGGTGCTCCGCTTTGAAAAAAGCGGAACCATCGGTGCATCCTCGCTGGATATGGATGTGACCATGCAGGCACTGCCGCAAACGCAGCTGCAACAGTTGTTCCCCGATCTACAGGTCGAAGCGCGGGCAATTTTCTTAGCGGAGGAGGGAAGCCTTGTCGGTATCGAGGGCAGTGTCGGCGAAATGAAGCTGCTCGTTTCCTGTTCTGACATGCCGCTTACCGATACGGTGCTCGTCGGGGAGGAAGCGACAAGCACAGTGGACGGCGTCGCGGTCACGGCGGGACGGTTCGTGACGGACAAAAACAGCCGCGGCGAGCGGACGGCCATTTACTATGCATCCTTTCAGCTCGGCGAAAGCACGTTTTATCTGGAAAATGCGGGCGATTACGGCGCGCGCGAAGCGGTCAAAACAGAGCTTGCCGATGTTTTGCAGACGCTTCTGAAAAACGGCGAACCGAATTGGTCTCTTCTGCAAGCGCCGGCAAACGGGGAATAATAACCTCACGAATCTCTAAAAAAGCAGAGCTTTTAAGAGCTTCGGAGAACATTGTATCATATCTGCCTCACACTTGCGCGTTCGGCAATATGGTATAATAACCTCACGACACTCTAAAGAAAGCAAAGCTTTCAAGAGTATCGGAGAACATTGTATCATACCTGCCTCACACTTGCGCGTTCGGCGGTATGGTATAATACGCCATCAAAGTAAAACAGGCACGGTGGATTTTCCGCCGTGCCTGTTTGTCGTAATTGGTTATGTATTTCAGACAAGATCCGTAAAAAGCTTCCGCATCTCGTCTATGCGCCCGCAGGAAAAGCGTCCCTCAGGACAGCGTCCCTCCACAAAGCAGCTCGGCCCGTAATAGCGGAAAATCTCGGGCGCGGCCGTGCGCAGCAGCCGCAGTGCTTCAATCGCGTGTGCGCGGATCTCCCACTGTGCGCGCGTGCAGGTGCGCAGCCGCAAAAACAAAAGCAGCTCGCGCGCATTCATCGTGGAGACGATATCGACCGTGTTGCCGCTTAATTGGTAATAGACCAGCGTCGTCTCCGGTACGCCGAGCGCGCGCAGCGCCTCATATTCCGCGCGCATCTTTTCAAACGCGGCGGTGTACTTTTGCAGCAGCGCCGCGTTCGCCTGGATCGAAGGCGGAAGGATATGCCGGCTTCGATTGGTGCGCGTAAGCTCCGGCACTTCGATGGACTGCATGCGGTGGCGCGTGAAGTGCGTCAGCCCGGAAAGGGAAACGCCGTTGTAACGCAGCGTGAAATTTACGCTTTCGAGTGCGCGCGGGCGGCTCGTTTTAACGAGGCGCTGCAAGACCCGTTCCACGGTTTCGGGGTCTTCCGCCGCCGTTTTTGCCGCCGCCGTAGAACAGCCGGTATATTCGATCAGCGCGCTGATCGCGACCTGTTTCGCCGCATCCGGCGTATAGCCCAGCAGCTCGACCGCTGCATCGGCTTTTTTGGCTTCGGACAGACGGACAAACGAAAGATCGGGCGTGTCATTCGCCGCATTTTCATTGCGCTGTTCAAATTCATATAGGATACCCGGCGTCCGTTCGCGTACCTGCCTAAGCAGCATTTCGCCTAAAGCACGAATTTCGGGGTATTTGCTGCCGCGCCCATACAGCATCGCACGCAGCATGTTAAGCAGCTCGCGCCCGTTTATGCTGCAAAAGAAGTTGCTGTACAGGCAGTAGGGCAGCAGAAAGCGCGCATCCTCTTTGGGTATGCCTGCCTCGGTGAATTCCGCATACAGCTCAAAAAATGAGGACATATGTGCGCGGTAACGCTCGGTGAGCGCCTTATCCGAAAATTCCGGGACAAAAAAGCCCGCGTCCGAAAAATCCACATACCGCCGCGATTTCACGGTGAACGAGGCAAGCCGAAATTCGATGACAAATTGCTCGACCACCGCCGAAACGTTTTGGAACGCCAAATTATAATAGGTGTGCTCGACCACAGAGTTGTGCCCCGAGCGCGTGACCTTGTCAATGAGATTTGCGTTTTTCTGTGCATCCCGGCTTTTCTCCCAGATCCCGAGCGCCGTGCCCGGCTGCGTAGAGATGCGTCCGCCTGCTGCCGTGACCTTTTCACCGCAGTCGGAAAGCCCAATCAAAAAGACGCCGTGTGCCTGCAAATCGGAAACCGCCATATCGTGTCTCCTCCAAATGATTTTGGACTATTTTAACATATTTTTTACTGCGCCGCAATCGAATTGTTGAAGTTTTTTATCGCGGATTTTCCGTTTTATGATTGTAAAAAAGGAAAAAATTTGTTATACTACCCTTGTATGCATATTACACGGAAACGGAGCGCAAGCAAATGCAAAAACGCCTGATCGTTCTTGAGGGCCTTGACGGCAGCGGAAAGTCCACGCAAGCGTCTGCCTTGAAGGCGCGGCTTACGGAAAACGGCGTTTCGGTGCGGCAGATCAAGCTGCCCGATTACGAAGACCCTTCAAGCACGCTCGTGCGCATGTATTTGGACGGCGCGTTCGGGAGCAAGCCGGAGGATGTCAATGTGTACGCGGCGTCCTCGTTTTACGCGGTGGATCGCTATGCGAGCTTTGTACGCCACTGGCGGGAGGATTATCTTGCCGGGCGGCTCATTCTTGCCGACCGTTATACGACCTCCAACGCCGTGCACCAGACCGTTAAGCTCCCCGAAAGCGAATGGGAAGCGTACCTTCGCTGGCTTGCCGATTACGAATATGAAAAGCTCGGTATCCCGAAGCCCGATGCGGTTTTGTTTTTGGACATGCCCGTGGAGGTTTCGCAAAAGCTGTTAAGCGCGCGCTACGGCGGGGAAGAGACCAAAAAAGACGTGCACGAGGCGAATGTGGCTTATCTGCACGCCTGCCGCAGGGCGGGGCTGTTTGCTGCGAAAAAACTCGGGTGGCGGGTCATTCCCTGTGCAAAAGACGGTGCGCCTTTGCCTGTTGCGGAAATTTCCGAGGCGATTTACGCCGCCGTTTCCGAAGTCATCGATATAGGGTGAAGTTTGTGTTGGATTTCAAAACGCCGCAGCTTTCCGACAAAGCGTGGGTCAGCGCGATCATGCGCGAATCGGGCGAGCTTGCGTGCGAATACTGCTTCGGCAATTTGTATATGTGGTGTACCGTCTACTGCAACACGATCGCACGGTACGGCGACCTGTTTTTGGCACGCGACGGTACGGAAAAACCTGCGTACCTGTTCCCCTGCGGTAAGGGCGATAAGAAAAAAGCCATTCTCGAATTGAAAGAGGCGGCAAAGGCGGACGGCTCTCCGCTTACGCTCTACTGCCTGACCCCGAAGAAGGTGCGCGAGCTCGACTGTATGTTTCCCGGGGAATTCGACTTTCAACCGACACGCGAGTATTTTGATTATATCTACAACACGCAGGATCTTATCGATCTTGCGGGGCGGCGCTACCACGGTAAGCGCAATCACATCGCTTATTTCAAAAAAACGTTTGATTGGCACTATGAACCGCTGACTGAGCGCAATATGGCGGATTGCCTTGCGATGAACGAAAAGTGGGAACAGCGCAACCGCGAGAAGAATCCCGAAGATATCGACAACGAGCTTGTTGCCATCCACCGCGCGTTTGACAACTATTTTGATTTGGAATTCACAGGTGGTGTGCTGTATGCCGACGGCGAGATCGTCGCCTACACATTCGGCGAACCGCTCAATGATACGGCGTTTTGTACGCACGTGGAAAAGGCGTTTGCCGATGTGCGCGGCGCATATCCCGCGATCAACCGCGAATTTGCCGCGAATGCACTGTCGGGCTTCCACTTCGTCAATCGCGAGGAGGACGCGGGCAGCGAAGGGCTTCGCCGCGCTAAGGAATCCTATTACCCGGTGGTGCTGCTGCCGAAATATACGGCGGTTTGCAAGGAGTGACTCTATGGAGCTGCGCACCGCGCAAAGTCGGGACATCCCCGCGCTGCATGCGCTTTGGCACGAGGCGTTCGGCGATGATCGGGCGGCGATCGATGCCTTTTTCCAAACCTGCTACAAACCCGAAAATACACTCATAGCCGCCGAAAACGGCATGCCGGTTTCGGTGCTCTATTGGATAGAAGCCGATTATCGATCGGGCGGCGAAACGTTTTCGGCGCGGTATATCTTCGCCGCAGCGACCGCAAAAAGCGCGCGATCAAAAGGGTATATGTCCGCGCTCCTGGACTATGCCCGCCGGACTGCTGAAAAACGGCAGATCGATTTGCTGTTTTTAGTCCCCGCCGAGGAAACACTGTTCGCCTATTACGGCGCACGCGGATATATAAGCGCGTTTTCCAAAACCGTTTATAAGTTGACGGATGCACAGCTTTTAATGTGCGCAGGCGCGTCGGCACAGCGGCGGGAAGCGACCGCCGAACAATGGGCGAGCGTGCGCGAAACGGCGCTTCATACAGTCCCGCATATCGTCTGGAGCGAACCCGCCCTGTCTCTGGCGCTTCGGTACGGCACAATGTTCGATACCGAAATTTTTGTTACGGACAGTGGTTATTTTACTGCGGAACGCGACGGCGCGTCCGTGCTCGCATCGGAATTCTGTGCCGAAAGCGGCGCGCTTCCCGCCCTTTGCGGCGCGCTTTCAGAAACAGCCCCTGCAAAACGATATGTGCTTCATGCGCCGTGCGGCATGGAAGTACCCGTCGTGTTCGGGACGGGGGAGACGGTGCAAAATGGGATGCTTCTTCCCGTAAGCGCCCGTGCCGGGCGTTTGGCGGGCTTGAAAAACGCTTATATCGGCATCACCTTAGGATAAACGGAGGTCTTACCATGATCTATGTGTTTTTGGCGGACGGCTTTGAAGAGATCGAGGCGCTCGCGCCCGTGGATCTGCTGCGCCGCGCAGGACTTACGGTGCAGACTGTCGGCGTGACGGGAAAGGTCGTCACAGGCAGCCACGGCATCGCCGTTACCGCAGATATTCTGCCCGCCGATTTGAATTTGAACGATGATCTGCAGGCAGTCATCTTACCCGGCGGTATGCCCGGCGCAAAAAATCTGGATGCCAGCGCCGAGGTGCAGGCGGCGATCGACTTCGCCGCGCAAAACGATAATTTTGTCTGCGCCATCTGCGCCGCCCCGTTTATTTTGGGCAAAAAAGGTATGCTTTCCGGCAAAACGGCGACCTGCTTCCCCGGCTTTGAGGAGCAGTTGACAGGCGCAAAAATAAGCGCGGATTTCGTCTGCCGCGACGGCAAGTTTATTACAGCGAAAGGCATGGGCGCGGCGGTCGAGTTTGGGCTTGCCATCGTCGCGGCGCTGTGCGGTGAAAAAACAGCCGACGAGCTTCGTGCAACCATCCAGTGCCCGTAATGGATAGTAAGGCCCAAAAAACGCACCTGCGGAAAACGCATTTGGCGGCGCGAAAGGCGCTGCCGCCGGAGGAAAAACAGCGGCTCGACCGCGCGGTTTTCACGCGCTTTACCGCGCTTTCGCAATATAAGGCGGCGAAAACCCTGCTGTGTTATGTTTCATCCGATATAGAAGTGGACACGCGCGCGATTTTGCAGCATGCCTTGCAAGCGGGCAAAACCGTTGCCGTGCCGCGCTGCATACCGGGAACAACTGAAATGGAATTCCACATGATCACTTCGTTGTCTATGCTTTCTCCCGGCGCGTACGGTATCTTAGAGCCGCCGCAGGACACGCCGCTGTGCACAGCACTTTCCGACGCGCTTTGCGTCGTCCCGGCGCTCTGCTTTGATAAACACGGCTATCGCGTCGGCTACGGCAAAGGCTATTACGACCGCTTTTTGGCCCGCTTTTCGGGTGAAACGCTTGGGCTTATCTACGAGGAAGACTTTGTGGCGGCTGTCCCGCGTGATGCGTTTGACCGCCGCGTGAGCTGCCTTGTGACCCCGCAGCGGACGCTGCGAACCGAACCGACCCCCTGATTTTAACATATCCCGTACAGCTTGAACGGAAAGGAGGCGCTTGCCGCCATGCGCGATGATGATCTGAGAAATTTCTTCGATGAGGACGCTTACAACGAGCTATTGGCGGAATACGCCGAACGCGACCAAAAGAAAAAGACACCCGAGCCCGATGAACCGGCACGCGCGCCGCATCGGTCGGCTGCACCGCAGCAGGAGACCCGGCGTGTCGAGCGCCGGGCGGCATCTGAACGCGCCGCACAGCGCCGTGCGGCCGAAACGCCGGCAGCTTCTGCGCGCGCGGCGAGCCGGCAGAGCACGGCACAGCCACGGCAAAGCCGCGTTCCCGCGCCCGAGCAAAGCGCGTCTGCGCCCCGCCGGACACCGCAGAACGGGCAGGCTTCCCAATCCCGGCCGCTGCAAAACACGCAGCCGGAGCACAGCCGCCCCGCATACCCGCGCATCGATGACGCGCCCATCCGGCCGCTGGAGCCTGCAAAGCCCCCGTTGAGCAAGGAGAATTTCAAGCTCGACATCCAGGGGCTTGACGAGGAATTTTCCCCTGCCACGCGCCGTCCGCGCCGCGCGGAACGCGGACAGCAGGGTGCGGGTGCATTTTCCGCATTCCCCGAAATCATCAAGAAGCGCGCGCCGCAGAGCGCGAAAGACGGCGCCGAGTTTATCGCGCACGATGTGCGTGAGCCGCTGCCTGACGGCGGCGCCGTTGCCGCAAAGCGTTTTCGCGTGCCGAGCAAGGCTGAGCTGAAAGCCTTTTTCATCCAAAACAAAAAAACGTGGATCATCCTTGGCGTTTGCGTGGCAGTGGCGATCTTTCTTTCGATCTATACCATCAGCTGCATCAACGACGTGCTGGCGATCAACCGCGACAGTGAGACCATCGTGACCGTCAGCATCCCCGCAGATGCCGACACGCGCACCGTACTCAAGATCCTCAAGGACAACAACCTCATCGAGCACCGCTTTTTCTGTGAGGCGGTCGCTTCGATCATGCGCTTCCGCGACGATAACTATTTAACGGGGATCTATTATGTGACCGCCTCCATGGGCGTGGAAAAGATGCTCAGTACCTTTAAGGTCGCCCCGACTACGGGGGAAACGGTCACGCTCACATTCCCCGAAGGGTACACGGTCGATCAGATCGTGGCAAAGCTTGCGGAATACGAGGTCTGCTCTGCCGACGTAATGTACCAGACGATGCGCGAGGTGGATTTCAGCAGCGAGTACAGCTTCATTCAGGAAATGGATGATAAGGAAGATCGTTTCCGTATGCTGGAAGGGTATCTGTACCCCGACACGTACGAGTTCTATATCGGCGAGAACCCGTCGAGCGTGATCCGCAAGTTCTTAAACAACTTCCAAAAAAAGTGGACCGAAGAATACGCCAAGCAGGCAGAGGCGCTCAACATGACCGTGGACGACGTGATCACGCTCGCCTCCATCATTCAAAAGGAGGCGTACGGCGAGGATCAGTCGCCGCTGGTATCATCGGTGCTGCATAACCGTCTGGACAATTCGGGTCTTTACCCGTCGCTGCAGTGCGATTCCACCACAGAGTATATCAACGAGTATATTGCAGCATCCGTAACGGACGCCGCCGAGCTTTCACGGTATACCGATCTCTACAGCTCCTACCGCTGTGCGGGCTTACCTGTGGGTGCGATCTGCAACCCGGGCGACGACGCGATCAACGCCGCGCTGTTCCCGGCGGATACAAACTATTACTTCTTCGCGCACGACGTGAACCGCAAGCTGTATCTTGCGCGCAATGACAGTGAGCGCCGGCAGAACAACCTGACCATCCTCACCGTGAACAGACAAGCGGAAGAAGAGGGATAACAACAAACACCGAACCCGCGCCCTGCGGGTTCGGTGTTTCGGATCAGCTGCCGAGAATCGAACACAATATGGTTTTCAGCGAACGCTTTGGGTGCGGGCTGTGCGAAAGGGCTTGAAATACGTCAGTATTCCGGCGCTTTTATGCCTTGCCCGCGCAAAAATCCTCTCGCTGAAAACTGCTGTCCACCGAAAACGATGGTGGCAGGGATGGGATTTTCGTTTTGAGCACGCAGGCAGGCTGCCGCCTGCCAAGGG
>OEQY01000368.1_pt1 | contig 10543 bp, 8 predicted proteins | sample 1539871 | NCBI WGS metagenome assembly OEQY01 (sample SAMEA3891877, study PRJEB23780) | metagenome | biome: terrestrial biome; feature: animal house; material: Caecal content | place: Italy | collected 2015-05-05 | reverse complement strand
ATTGCGATTGGACAAGTGATAATGATTTTTTGAAACGGTCTATGGTATCAGACTATACTAAAGAAGTCTTAAAAAAAAGAATGCTTCAATCGGAAAATTTAATATATATATGTAGCAAAAATTCAAGACAATCAAAATGGGTAAGGTTTGAATTAGATTATTATAAAAATTACGGGAAAGGTAAAATTTATGTGATTAATTTGGACGATCAAGATTTGAAAAAGAATGCTGAAAATTATAAAGAATTGTCGTATAATCAAAGCAATAGGAGCATAACGGTGGAGTGTCTTAAAAAAGATAAATGAGAAGTATTGGAGGATGAGAAAATGGAATCAGATAGAGTAAAACATCTTGAATTTTTACAAACAAATATTGCGCGCATGAACCAGTGCTCTTTTCAAATGAAAGGGTGGGCAATTGCAATTGTGTCTGCTCTACTTGCGGTATATGCTGCAACAATTAATGATTTGGGAGAAGGAAATAAAGCATTTTTAATAGTTGCAGTTTTTCCGACTATAATTTTTTGGTTTCTGGACTCATATTATCTTACACAGGAACGAAAATTTAGAGGAATATATAATGATGTTGCGGGCATTAATAAAGATAATCCACAATTAGTAGAGATATATGATATGCCATTGGGAAAATATAAAGGTGGTAAATATTCTTTCATTAGAGTGATGTTTTCAAAAACAATTTGGCCTTTGTATTTAGGAATAATGACTTGTTTATTGGTCGGAGCATATATTTTAAAATAATTTTTATGAAATGAGGGATAAGATGGCAAGAAGAGTTTTTATTTCATTTAGGTTTAGCGATGGCGAAGCCTATAAAAATCAGTTAACAGATTTATTTGACACTTCCACGGAAATTATTAATTGTTCTGAAGATGAAGATCGTTCTAAAATGTCTGAGGATACAATACAAAAATATTTATATTCAAAATTAAGAACAACAAGCGTAACGATTATTCTAATTACGCCTCAAGCTGTGAATCATAAGAAAGATAGTTATGGATACTATGATGATTGGATGTATGATGAGATACGTTATTCTTTAGAGGATAGAGAGAATAATAGATGTAACGGATTAGTTGCTGTTTATACAAAAGAAGCTATGCCACTTCTAATGACAACGACAATACATAAATGTAATATTTGCAATAGAGAGCAAACAGTGTCTAATATTTTAAACGTGGATAATTTATTTAGAAAAAATATGATGAATATAAAAAAGGAATATAAAACGAATCCTTGTGACGGAATATTTGATTCGGAAAAGGATTCATATTGTTCTCTTGTAGCATGGGAGGACTTTGTGAAGAATTATGGACATTACATAGATAACGCTGCTGAAAAAAGAGAGCATATTAATATGTTTGATTTAAAAAAACGTTTGCCCTGTATATAGTTTTGTTATTCGTGCAAAAATTTGTTGGTAGCCGATTGGTTTAAAGGAGAAAAACCAGTCGGCTTTTTTCATGCCCATTTTTATACATAGCCATTTCCCCACACAGGAAGATGGCTATTAAATTTTTGAGAAAGGAGGGAACCATTATGGCGAATTGCAAAGTAATTGCGATTGCCAACCAGAAAGGCGGAACAGGGAAAACCACTACCACCGTCAATTTAGGGATCGGACTTGCCAGAGAAGGGAAAAAGGTTCTTCTGGTGGACGCTGATCCGCAGGGAGATCTGACAACCTCACTGGGATGGCCGGAGCAGGATAACCTTTCCGTGACACTTGCCACACAGTTAGAGGGGATTGTGGCTGACCGGGAAATGGATAGCCACGCCGGGATTTTACACCATGAGGAAGGCGTTGATCTGATCCCGTCCAATATCGAACTGGCAGGACTGGAAGTTATGCTTGTCAATGCCATGAGCCGGGAACTGACGCTGAAAAATTACCTGAACGAAGTAAAAAGCGGATACGACTATGTGTTAATCGACTGTATGCCGAGTTTGGGTATGCTGACGATCAATGCACTGGCAGCGTCCGACAGTGTAATTGTTCCGGTGCAGGCCCAGTATCTTCCGGCAAAGGGAATGACACAGCTCATGAAAACAATCGGTAAGGTACAAAGACAGATCAATCCGGCGCTGAAGGTGGACGGTGTACTTTTGACACTTGCGGATATGCGGACCAATCTGGCCCGTGTGACCGCAGAGAGTATCCGTCAGAATTACGGGAGAATGGTTAAGGTTTACCAGACTGTCATTCCGGTTGGCGTGAAAGCAGCGGAAACAAGTGCCGCAGGACAGAGCATTTACAGCTATGACAAAAACAGTACAGTAGCAAAAGCCTATGCGTCATTTACAAGGGAGGTGGTACGGGATGGCGAAAGGCAGAGAAATAAAACTGCCCCTTCCCGCAGCAGATGATCTGTTCAGTACGCAGGAGGAACGTGACGAGGCAAAACGGGAGTTTATTGCAGATATTCCTCTGACAGAGATCAGCGACTTCCCTGACCATCCGTATAAGGTAAAGCAGGATGAAAGTATGCTAGAGCTGGCAGCAAGTATCCGGGAAAAAGGCGTGGTCAATCCTGCTCTGGTGCGTCCGAAACCGGAAGGCGGTTATGAAATGGTGGCAGGACACCGGAGAAAATTCGCCAGTGAGCTTGCCGGGAAAACGAATATGCCCTGTATTGTGCGAAATCTGACAGATGACGAGGCTACGATCATCATGGTGGACTCGAACCTGCAAAGGGAGAAAGTCTTACCGTCAGAAAAAGCCTTTGCCTATAAGATGAAACTGGACGCAATGAAAAGACAAGCGGGAAGGCCGAGTAAAAATTCTGTGCCAGTGGCACAGGATTTAAGGGGAAAGACATCAAGACAGCTTTTAGGAGAGCAGGTGGGAGAAAGCCAAGACCAAATCCGCCGCTATATCCGTCTGACCGAACTCATCACACCTATTCTGGATATGGTAGATGAGGGAAAGATTGCCATGCGTCCGGCGGTAGAGTTGTCTTACCTGCCGAAAGAGCAGCAACAGGCACTTTTTGACACAATGGAACTGGAGGACTGTACTCCAAGCCATGCACAGGCGATTAAAATGCGGAAGTTTGCGGAGGCGGGAAAGCTGAACGAGGATGTGATCCTGTCGATCATGACCGAGGAAAAGCCGAACCAGGTGGAGCAGTTTAAAATCCCGAAAAAGAGGATTGACAAATATTTTTCTCCGGGAACCACGCCAAAGCAGATGGAGGACACGATCATTAAGGCACTGGAACTGTACCGCAGACGGGAGAGAGGACGGGAAAGGTAAGAGGACGCCAGGGGGAAAGTGGGTTCCTATGTGGATTTCCAGCTTTTCCGATTTTCTGGTTTCCCCTCCCCACACCCTACCCCTTCCGGATTACCAGCAGTTTACCAGCCGAAAAGAAGAATAAGGAGCCGGTGGCTATCCATATTCCACCGGATCAGTACCCAGCCCTGCCAGCAAGCAGGGATTTTTTTATGTGGGCCGAAAGGCTCAGAAATGGAGGAGAATGAAGTGAAGAAAATCAAACAGTTATTCAGGAAAGGAGTCGCATTGGCACTGGCGGCGGTCACGACACTGTCCGTCCTTCCGGCCGCCACGGTATCGGCTGCGTCCCAGCGGGCAACGATCACGTTCGCCTACTGCTATGACGGAAATGGGAATACCATCCGTTATCAGCAGACTGCGTCTCATAACGGAGTCACGTTCAGCCATGCGGGAGAGGCCAGAACCCGGATCTATGCAGACGGGGATAATGCCTACTGTATCGAGCCGGGAATCTCCCTGCATACCGGGAACACACTGGAGAAGGACGCTTCTGTGGTGTGGAACAACTTAGGAAAGGCAAAGCAGGACGCTGTAAATCTTGCCCTGCTGTATGGCGCGCAGGGCAGCATGGGCAGTCTGTCCGGCACAGAAGATGAGAAAGTCCTTGCGACACAGATGGTCATCTGGGAGATTGTGACCGGGTGCAGGAATGCCAGCGCCCCGTATGCTCAGACGGACGCCAAATTTTATAACAGCCTTTGCGTAGGCGGGGCGAACAGCGGGATAGCGGCGGCCTATCAGCAGATCATTTCCGGCATGGTTAGCCACGGGACTATCCCCAGCTTTGCGTCCGGAAGTACAGACAGCACTCCCCAGGAACTGAAATGGGACGGCAAACAGTATGTATTGAAACTGACAGACAGCAACGGCGTTCTGTCGAAATTCAATTTCACATCATCCAACAGTGATGTGAAAGTCAGCAAATCCGGAAATACACTGACCATCACGTCCAGCAAAGCGATTGCCGGGAACGTGCAGTTATCCGCAACCAAGAAGATCCCTACCGTGAGCAGCAGCGCCAAGCTGATCGCTTACGGAGATCCGTCTTTGCAGGACATTGTCACAGGCGTGGAGAATACCGCAGCCGTGAAAGCATATCTGAATGTGAAAATCCCTTATGGGCATATCCAGATCGTGAAAACTTCCGAGGACGGTGTGGTGGCCGGATTGAAATTCCAGATCACTGGTAACGGGATCGACCAGACTGTAACAACCGGGGAGGATGGAACGATTAAGGTGGAGAACCTCCAGCCGGGAACCTACACAGTAACGGAGCTGACAGAGAACCGGTATGAACCGCAGAAAGCGCAGACAGTGGAGGTCAAAGGCGGGGAAACCGCTGCGGTGGATTTCTCCAATATCCTCAAGCGTGGAGATTTGAAAGTGACCAAGACTTCTGAGGACGGCCTGGTGGAAGGCATGAAGTTCCATCTCTACGGAACCTCTCTTTCCGGTATCCCGGTGGATGAGTATGCGGTTACGGACAGCACAGGTGTTGCTACATTTTCTAATATTCTGATCTCCGGCGATACGCCCTATACGCTGGAGGAAGTGGAGACAGCAGACCGGTATGTGGTTCCGGCGGCCCAGAACGTGACCGTCAACTGGAACGAAGTGACCAATGCCACCGTCCATAACGTACTGAAAAAGTTCCGGGTAACGGTCACAAAGACAGACCGGGAGACAGGAATCCCGCAGGGAGACGCTACGCTGGCAGGCGCAGTGTACGGGATTTATGACGGGGATACACTGATCGACACTTATACCACAGACAGCAACGGCAGTTTTACCACGAAATATTATGTGTGTGGAGACAACTGGACAATCCGGGAGATCAGCCCGTCCGAAGGGTATCTGCTGGATGAGACTTCCTACCATGTGGGAGCGGAGGCAACCCTTTATACGGTAGAGCTGAACGATACTTCCAATGATGTGACGGAACAGGTTATCAAGGGAAGAATTTCTATCATCAAGCACACGGATGACGGAAGTACGCAGATCGAAACACCGGAGGAAGGCGCAGAGTTCCAGGTGTATTTAAAGAGCGCAGGCAGCTATGACAGCGCAAAGGACAGCGAGCGGGATACGCTGGTGTGTGATGAGAACGGATATGCCGAGACGAAAGACCTGCCTTATGGCATTTATACGGTACACCAGACAAAAGGCTGGGAAGGCCGGGAGATGATCGGAGACTTTGATGTGTATATCAGCAGTGACGGAGAAGTTTACCGCTACCTCATCAACAACCGCCTGTTTGAATCCTATATCAAAGTAGTCAAGAAAGACGCAGAAACGGGAAACACCATCCCCCTTGCGGGAGCCGGGTTCCAGATCTATGACGAATCCGGGAACCTTGTGACCATGCAGTATACCTATCCGGAAGTCACAAAGCTGGATACTTTCTATACCGGAAGTGACGGTTATCTGATTACACCGGAGGTACTGCCTTATGGAAATTACACATTAGTGGAGGTACAGGCTCCTTACGGGTATGTACTGGACAGTACGCCGGTTCCATTTACAGTATCTGAGGAACAGTCCGGGGAGGACAGCGGAGTGACCGTGATCACGGTGGAAAAAGAGGATATGCCGCAGAAAGGCAAGATCCTTGTGACAAAAACCGGCGAGGAGTTCTCCTCTGTGCAGGTGTCCGGAGACGGTGTGGTGGACAAAGACGGGAACCTTGCGGAAGGCGAGAATATTTACACGCCTGTTTACGCAGTAACCGGGCAGGCCGGGGCGGTATATGAAGTGATCGCCGCCGAGGACATTGTGACGCCGGACGGAACCGTGCGGGCAAACGCCGGGGATGTGGTGGATACCATTACCACAGATGAGGAAGGCAAGGCAGAGACAAAAGAACTGTATCTGGGGAAATACCAGATCGTGGAAAAGACAGCGCCGGAAGGTCTGGTGCTGAATACAGAAACCCATGAGGTGGAGCTGACATATGCCGGACAGGAAGTATCTGTAACAGAGGCGGACACCGCTTTCTATAATGAGCGGCAGAAAGTGACGGTTGACCTTACAAAGACACTGGAACAGGATGAAATCTTTGGGATCGGAAGTGCAGGAGAGATCCAGAACGTGGCCTTTGGCCTGTATGCTGCAGAGGAGCTGACAGCAGCGGACGGTTCCGTGATTCCGGCGGACGGTCTGATCGAGATCGTGTTCTGCAGTACAGAGGGAACCGCTGCATTTCAGACAGACCTGCCTTTTGGCAAGTATTATGTGAAAGAAGTTGCCACGGATCAGCATTATCTTCTGTCAGAAGAAACCTATCCTGTGGACTTTACCTACCAGGGGCAGGATACCGCTGTTGTCCATATTTCCGCAAATGAGGGAAATGCCATTGAGAATGAACTGATCCGGGGAAAGATCTCCGGACGGAAAGTAGACACGGACGGGGAGGCACTGGAAGGCGCAACGATTGGTCTCTTTTCCGCAGGTACAGAGGAATTTACGGAAGATACTGCCTTAATGGTAACTACTTCTGATGAGGACGGAGCCTTTGCATTTGAGGATGTACCCTTTGGCAGATGGATCGTCCGGGAGATCGCAAGCCCGGAAGGATATGTGCTGAATGAGGCCCTCCACTATGTATCGGTTACGGAAGATGAGGAAGTGATCGAGGTGGAGCTGATCAACAAACTGATTGAGGGCAGTGTTCGTCTGACAAAAGTGGACGCAGAATATCCGGCGAACAAGCTGACGGGCGCTGTATTTGAGTTGTATGCAGATACGGACAAAGACCAGAAACTGACCGAAAAGGATGAACTTGTGGGAGAAATCCCGGAAATCTCAGAGGGCATTTACCAGACGGACGGTCTGCTCTACGGAGGATATTTTGTGAAAGAAAAGACTGCCCCGGAAGGCTTCAAGCTGGATGAGAACGCTTATTACTTTGAGATCAGTGAGGACGGAAAGATCGTTGATGTAGAAAATGAGGCGGGCGTTGGCTTTATCAACCAGCCGATTACCGGAAAACTGGAACTGACCAAGACAGACGTTGCAGACGGGAAACCTCTTCCAAATGCCGGGTTCCGCATTAAAGACGAAGATGGGAACATCGTCGCAACAGGCGTGACAGATGAGAACGGGATTGCCACCTTTACCCTGCGGTATGGAAAATACACCTATCAGGAGTACAATGCCCCGGAAGGCTACAAGATTGATGAGTCCGAATACGCCTTTGAGATCAAGGAAGACGGACAGATCGTAAAAGCTACCATGACCAATGAGAAGATTCCAGAAGAACTGATCACGACACCGAAGACCGGGGATGACAGCAGGCCGGGCCTGTGGATCGGGTTATCTGCTCTGTCCGGCGCGGGAGTAGCAGCCTTTGGCATTCTGACCGCAGTAAAAATGAGGAAAAGGAAGGAGGAAGATAAGGCGTGAGTGCAAAGATTTTGATAACAGTTGCCTTAGTGGTATTTATCGCAGGAGGTTTAATCTGGCTGAACCTGCGGAACCGGAAGAAGTAGACAGAACGTGACAGGAGGCGGCGGGAAGCCGCCTCTTTACATAACAGACGAAAGGAGATGAAAAAATTGGCACAGATTAACCATAAGGCTGTCCGTTCCCTCTCAAAGCTGATGGAGGCGGGATTTGACAGTGAAAAAGCAGTCTTAAATATGACAATGGATGATGTTTTGTCTCTGCCGGGGATCACAGTGGCAGAAATCGGGATGATCAATGAGATCCAGAAAGCAGTAAAAGCCGGGAAATTTATCACATTTTTGGGAGGCGGGGAGATATGAGCAGTGAAAAAGTGATCTGCTTTACAGACAGCCGGGGGAACCCGCTTTTTTCACTTCCGGACAGTTCTTTTTTGTGTCTGGAGTATGGGAACGGGGACAGCTCCTGTGCGTTCTGCCGTTACCACAGCGAGGAACAGGTAGAAATAGACGGAAAGTGCAGGAATATCCGTCAGTTTGCAAAGCAGATGGAGAAGAATGGAATCCGGTATCGGCCCTTGAGTGAGAAAAATAGGAAAGGAGTCAGAACGCATGGCAAGATATAACGCAATGGAAGAAACTTTTACAGAAGTCCGGGTGTTAGGAAAACCGGCCCTTTTCCATGATCTGAGGATTGACCGGAGTACCGTACCAAAAGGGCTGTATTTATATGAAGTGCGGTATGACGATGAAGGACTGGGAGATCCGGTGCAGATTGCAAAGGGGATCATGGTCAATCATTTTGGTTCTATTATTACCCATGAACCGATCAGACTTCCGCCAGACGGATATTTAGAGATTGATCCGGAAAAGGACTGGGATTTTTGTGATGGAGATTGCCGCACAATCCGGGAGTTTATGGAAAAATACCCACCTGCCAGACAGAAAGAAAAAGAACAGGAACGATAGGAGGGGGAAGAGGTGGCAAAGAAGAAATATGACCTGATCACAGACCTGTATGCGGAGGCAGTGAAGCAAGTCACAGCCAGTCCGGAAAACTGGATGTCTTTCCTACGCTCTGCCTGCCGGAACTTCCGTCTGCCTTTTGATGAACAGATCTTGATCTATGTGCAGCGTCCGGAGGCGTCCGCCGTGCTGCCTATGAAAGTCTGGAATGAGAAGTTTGGGCGGTGGGTAAAGCGGGATTCCAAAGGGATCGCCGTTTTTGACAAGGACAGCCCGAAACTGAGACTGAAATATTATTATGACGTTTCCGATACGCAGGAAGGGCGTTACCGCCGCCTGCTCCGTCCAGTGCCATTGTGGGAAGTGCCGGAAGAATATCAGCCGGATGTGAGGGAAACTCTCGCCAATGCCTTTGGCGTGGATGAGACAGTGACAGGATTTGAAGGAACCATACTGGAGGCGGCAAAGATTGCGGCAGAAGATAACCTTGTGGATTATCTGCCGGATCTGCTCTCAGAACGAAAGAACAGCTATCTGGAAGAAGTGGACGAGTACAACGTAGAAGTGGAGGCACGTCAGCTTTTATCCGCCAGTGTTGCTTACATGGTCATGGTACGGTGCGGCGTGGATACTGACTTGTACCTGGACACAGAGGACTTCCGGAATATCACGGATTTTAATACGCCGGAAATGGTCAACCTGTTTGGCGTTGCGGCCAGTGATGTGGCGGAAATGGCATTATCCGAGATTTCCGATACGGTCAATAAGCTGAGAAAGGCAGAGAGAAAGAAAAATCGCACCTTTGCCGGGAAAGAGGCAGGCCGATATAATGAAAGCGAAAACAGAGAACAGATTACAGAAAGGGGCGTTACACATGAGAGCGATCACATACAGCAGACAGGGCGAATATCTTCTTCCGAATCTGACCGTTCCGGACGGACCGGAAGTACACCGTGGGAAGTACGCTTCCCTCCGTCATACTTATCTGAAAAATTACCGGTACGGGATGTATCTGAACCTGCTGACAAAAGGAGAACTGAACCGACATCTGAACAAAGTACAGAGGGAGGCACAGGAGCGGATGGAAGTCCTGACCAGACAAATGAAAGCAGCATGGGGCGTGACAGAGGAACTGAAAGCGAAAGACCAGATGGCGTGGGTACAGCAGATGAACAACATCCGGCAGGCAGCGGAAGAGATCGTGATGAAGGAGCTGATCTACAGCTAACCGGACAAGAACCACAGTCGGAAGAGGAAAGGCAGGAACCGACTGCAGAGCCACAGCCAACGGTGGCAGAACAACAGACATTTTTGGAAGAACTGGCAGGAGAGGAATCTCCTGCTTTTTCTATGCCACAGGAAATCATCGACCATGCACTGCAGATGGGGTCTTCCTTTGAACATGGCAAATACAGAATTTACTCCTATTTTCTGCAAGGACACAGCAATAAGGAGAGAGCAGATTTTTTAAAACAGGAATACGGGATATGGGGATCAGGATCGGACTATTTAGGAGAAAAATTTAACCGGGGAACCAGTGCAAAAGGGTATTTTATCAAATGGAAAGACTATGAAACTACCCTGAAATGGACAGCGGTTGCAAAACGGATCGAGGAACTGATTTCTGTCGGACGGTATATGACAGAAAAGGAACTGGAGTATATCCCGGAGTATGAAAAAGGAGTTCTGGCGAGAGGTATTTATAACTTTTTCTATCATCAGCCGGAGACGTTTTTACGTCCGTATCCGTATGGCTCAGATTATCATAGAGCGATAGACCAGATCCGTCCGCAGCTTGATGATCCAAACCGGGTAAAAGAAATCCTTTCCATGATGGAAGAGGTTCTTGCGGGAACCGCAGA
>OEQY01000367.1_pt1 | contig 10551 bp, 8 predicted proteins | sample 1539871 | NCBI WGS metagenome assembly OEQY01 (sample SAMEA3891877, study PRJEB23780) | metagenome | biome: terrestrial biome; feature: animal house; material: Caecal content | place: Italy | collected 2015-05-05 | reverse complement strand
CGTCAAGGAGCAGGATCTTCGGATCCGCAATGATATTAACGAGCATCTGCATCTTGTTTTTCATTCCGTGGGAATAGTCTTTCATCAGCTTATCCCGATCCTCCGGCTCAATACTCATATAGTCAAAATATTCATCAATGCTCTTAATGCTTCTAACAGAATCAGAATTAATATCCAGAAAGAACTTCAAGAATTCGCGTCCTGTAAGGAACTCCGGAACGGTAGGCGTTGACAACACATAGCCGATATTCTCTGGCTTTACTTCATGACGGATTCCATCTTCTTCCAGATAAAAGGTTCCTCCGTCCGCTTTGATATCCCGGTTGATACAGTTAAACAGCGTCGTCTTTCCGGCACCGTTTCGTCCCAGAAGGCCGTAGATTTTACCTTCCTCAAAAGTAAAATTGATGTCTCTCAGTACTACTTTCTTATCAAAATGTTTCTCAAGGTGTTCAATCACAAATTTCATACTTTTTCCCTCATCTCTGTATTCTGACTATTATCTTAGCATGCAGCGCTCCAGCCGTAAAGGAAATGCAGTCGCATATATGATGAAATTCTGGGCATTTGTTACAGAAATGTCTCAGTTATAATTTATCGCAACTTATTTTTATTTATCCCTATTTTCTGCTGAGTTCTCAATTCATAAATCCCGATTAGACCAGCCGCAACTGCCGCAACTACATGGCTAACAAGTACCGCCGACCAGATTCCGTTCAGTCCAAGACCAAGGATGGATAGCAGCCATGCCAACGGCATACGGATGATCAGATAATAAAGCACCATACAGAGCAGGCTTTTCCCTGGTCTCCCCAGCCCATTTACAGCGCCTAAGAAACAATTTGTTACTGTATTGAGTACGTATCCAACTCCAATTATCATAAAATATGTCCTCACAATATCAGCTGCTGCTTCGCTGTTAACAAAAACACCAGAAAGCTGACGAGCAAATATTACAATAACCCCCGACAGAACTGCCAGCAGAATACATCCATAAATCAAGGCTAATCTAATATACTCTTTAGCCCTGTCATACCTTTTTCCGCCTGCACACTGTCCGACAATGGTAGTCAACACCATATTCAGTGCCATTGCAGGATAAAACAGAATTGTCTCAAGCTTTCCGGTAATACCATATGCCGCGATTGCACTTATCCCATATCCACTTACCAAAGAAGTCAGAAAGCTCGTACTGATTGCCGGAATACTCTGTTGAAATGCTGAAGGGATACCCTTCGCAAACAATGGAACAATCCATTTTTTCTGAAAAGCAGAAAAATGAAATTCAAACAGCTTTTTTCTCCAAAGATAAATCAGGCTGAATACAAGACAAAGAGTCTGTGACAAGAGGGTCGCGATGGCAGCGCCTTTCAGTCCTGTCCAACGAATGAACAACGGATCCAGAACAGCATTCAGCACGGTACAGATTAGCATAGCAATAACCTGAAATGTAGTGTTCCCAAAACTGCGAAGAACTGCCGTAAAGTAACAATACAGATAAACAGCAAGATATCCAAGAAGATAAACTGACAGATAATCATATGCCATTTGGTATGTTTCCTGTGGAGTCTGCAGTAATAAAAGGATCGGTCTCAGCAACAACTCAAGAAGAACTGTAATGCTTACCGCAAGTATCACAGAGGAAAGAAAAGATGTCATGACAATGCTCTCTACATTTTTCTTATCTTTGGCACCGACTGCTTGCGACAAAAGGATTGAAATTCCATTGGTAGCTCCCATCGCTATGGAATTTAGGATCAGGATCAATGGCGTAGAGTTGGTAAGCGCAGCATAAGCGGTTTCCCCCATCAGATTGCCGATCCACAGGCTATCCACCAGATTGTAGGCCATATTGAGAAACATGGCTACCATCATAGGCAGACTTACAGCCAGCAGACATTTTTTCGTGTCTCCGGAAATAAAATCCATTTCATAGTTCATAATAAAACCTCCTTCAGTGAATGAACTTCATTCACTCATTGTTATTAAAGAAACCCTGCTGAAAAACAGGGAATTTCTTTCCTTATAATGTTTTCAATATCGTGATTAAAAACGATTTAATCCGTTCCACACGCTCTTCTCTCGTTATCTCTTGATTAAGAAGAATTCCTAACTGGCCATAAACACAAAAAGATGCAGCTGTAGCTGTATCCTGAATATGTATTTCGCCTCGGCTCTTCGATTCCTCAAGCAATTTTTGTACTATAGGTTGCATTTTCGCACAGATACTCATAGAAAGTCGCATATGAATTTCTTTACTATCCGGTCCATGAAAGATTTGCTTCATGTAACTATTCTCTTCTTCTGCCTCTACAAAAGTCGGCATCTCTTTAACAATTTGAAGCAGCGTCATACCTTTCTTTTTCAGGATGGACGTTATCTGATTTACTTGCTGCTGGGCGTACTGCTCAATAACAGTATCAAACAACACTTCTTTCGATGAAAAATAACGATATAAAAGCCCTTGGGCCACGTTCATCTCTTTTGCAATATCAGATATGGACGTCTTCTCGTATCCCTTCTCACAAAACAGTTTCATTGCTGTATCTACAATTTCCTGTTTTCTTTCTTCCGGTTCCTTGGAGATACGCATTGTAGCTCTCCTCCCTTCCGATATAAATATAATACAGATCAAGCAAAATGTCAATGAATGAGCTTCATTCACTCAATAATTTGAGTATTATATAATATCATCTGCGTCTAAATCCATTACCAATAGCAGATGTCATCAATGGGAACCATTATTTTCTGCCGCAGCTTCGAGCTGTTTTGATCTTATTACTTTTTCCAAGAGATACTTCGATTGACCTTTTACCCCACACAAGATTTCAATCTTCACAGCAATAAAGCCTAACAAGTCCTAAGATTCAAACTGGCACCCAGCAGCAGTACAGAAAAACTATGAGAATTTTCCTGAAATATAACTCCGGATGCCGATATGGGATAAATAATTAAATAGGCTGCAAAATGGCAGTCTTACATTTTATTGTTCTACTGCTACTTCTTCAGGCAGTACATCTAGTCTAAATCCTTTGAACACTGGCTGGCGCAGCGAATTTAGTGTATTCGGCATATATTCTACTACACAAACATGATCGGGTTTAACCCATACAGCCTTTTCATGCCCAACCGGAAATATGTGAAATGGGCTCCGGTCCGTTATGGTCAGTTTTTCAATAATATCACGGGTAACGCCAGCAGTAACATGTCCCTTATATATAAGGAAGCTTTTCATATATTTTGCAAGAATCAAACTGAAAATGTGTTTCCCTTTCTGCAGATATCCTGCAACAATGAACTCCTCATCAGCCATACGCTTACATTTGATCCAGTCACTGCTTCTCTTCCCCATATAGTATACGCTATCTTTCCGTTTTGCGACGATTCCCTCCAGTTTTTTCTGTTCAGCTACATGGTACAATGCGACTCCTGAGCCGGATATATAACGAGAGACTGCAATCCGGTCATTTTCAGAAACAATTTGACTTAATACCCGTTTTCGTTCATATAATGGCTGCCAAATTTGCTCTCTACCTCCTTGATATATACAATCAAATGCCACAAATGTGGCAGGGGCTAAAGACGCCTCCACCTGAATTCGAAATGGATCTGTCAGCAGCGTTCGCTTCTGAAGTGCAAAAAAGTCTGGAACTCCGTTTTTTAATACAACAATCTCCCCGTCCAATATGCATCTACCTGTAATATTACGATATATACCAGATAATTCCGGGAATTTCGAAAGCATACGCATATTTTTCTTGTTTCTTAAATCAACGGTTTGCTTATCACTATAAGCCAGACAACGAAAACCATCCAATTTCAGTTCATAAATACACGCTGGATCATCGAATGCCTCTGCCTGTTTCGCGATCAACATAGGGCTTGCAGCACGATCAACAAACAGATCCATTAGGCAGTACCCTTTTGTGTTCTGTCTGGGCTTCCAGACAGCTCCAAGCTTTTCTGTAACGCTTCCATGAGATCGATCACATTGGATGGTCCACTCGTATCTACAGCTACAATCTCCTGCCCCTGTATTTTTTTCATGATCGCATTCCTGAGTTTCTCTTGATACTCATCCTTAAAAGCAGCTGGCTCAAATGGTTTTGTCATGTTTTCAATCAGCATCTTAGCCATATTCAATTCATTTTCATCCAGTTTCATTTTTGCCACTGATTTTGGCATAGTTGTAATTTCATCCTGGTAATAAAGCGTTTTAACGATAATACCTTCTTTGGTAGGATACAACACTAATAGCTTTTCATTAGTTCCCATAACGGTTTTGGCTATAGCAACTTTTCGCTGTTGCAAAAGGGCTTGTCTCAAAAGTTCATAAGCTTTCTCAGCGCCTGACTCCGGGACAGCATAATAATCTTTCTCGTAGTAGATCATATTAATTTCTGACATCTTTGCGAACTGGATAATATGAATGGTTTTATCCTTTTTTGTCTTGATTCTCTCCAGCTCCTCATTGGTCATAACTACATATTTTCCTTTTTCATACTCATACCCTTTAATTATATCCTCATTTGTCACTTCCTTATCGCAATGCCGGCAATATTTCTTATACTGCACTCTTTGCTTACTGTCTTTACATAGCTGGTTGAAATGGATATCGTTATCTACTGTTGTTTTGTACAGCCCAACTGGTATAAGCACTAATCCCATAGATATACTGCCCTTATGCGCAACTGCCATATGATCACCTCAGTTTTTTGAATAGTATCTTCTCCATATTTAAAATTTATTCTCGCATTACTACAAGAACAGATTTGAGTGAAGATGAATATGCTATATGCGTTTTTCTAATACACAGAACATTGCCGAAATCACTTCCACCATAGAAAGCAGTCTGAAATTAAGCGATGGACAGACGCTTTCCGTCAATCCCGATTTATTAGACGGGAATACAAATTTTCAGATGATTTCTGTTTGCATTATCCTTGGACTTGGAATTGTTCTGTGCGGGTATCTTTTGATCTATAATGTGTTTTACATTTCCGTATCAAATGATGTTCGATTTTATGGACAGTTACGAACAATAGGAACGACTTCAACGCAAATCGGAAAAATCATTTCACGGCAGGCTATGAAAATTGCTTGTTTTGGAATTATTGCCGGTCTGCTTGGCAGTTTTGCTCTATCAAATTTTGTTATTCCTATGGCGCTTCGCACTCTTACAGAAGCCAATACGGGGATTATAGTGGCACAACGGCTCATTATTTACATTGGTGCTGCGTTCTTTTCTCTTGTCAAGGTTTTGCTGTCGATCCGTAAACCTATCAAAATAGCAAAAAGAATTTCGCCTATAACTGCTTTACATTATCAAAATGAAGTGACAGAATTAAAGGCAAATCTTAAAAGCAAACATTTTTCAGCATCTGGGATGGCTTGGCGGAATATACAGAGGACAAAAAAGAAAAGTGTTCTTGCTGCTCTGTCTATATTTTTAGGAATTACTGCCTGCTTGGTTGTTACCCTCTTCATTCAAAGCATGAGTACAGATAACTTCATAGACAGTGCTATGGAGAATGATATTGAACTTACCAATCAAACCCTTGTACTTGGTTATAGGGGCGAACAAGAACAGCTTTTTGACGAGAATTTTATAAATGAACTGACCTCGATTGAGGGCGTTGGAAATATCAGTTTGCAAAGAGAACAGACAATCATTCCAGAATATTCAGAAGTTATGTTTTATTCGTATATTCTGGACAAATATCAGTCACAGGGGATGGAAGCGCCTGGAGCTGATTACTACGAACAATACCCAAATCGGTTTTATACGCAATTAGTCAACATTAACGCTGAAAAACTCAAAGACTATATCGTTGAAAATGGTATGGACTATGAGGAATTTTATAATGGGGATTATGGCTTATTAGTTACTGACAAGCCTGAATTATTTCCGAGCAATATGACCCTTCGTTTCCAGTGTGGACAAATAAGAGACTTTGAGGCTGTTGCAGGTGGAGATATATTGGAGCTGCCTATTGGCGGCTTTCTTCCCAGCAGTTATTACGGTGGACTAAGTACAGATGCCCCATATATTTTTGTCAGTGATGCTGGTATGGAGCAAATTTCTCCTGATGCCTATATTTCCCAGCTTGGCATTGATGTTAATTCAGCAAATGAAAAGCAAGTGGTTTCCGCTGTGCGGGAATTATGCAATCAAGAAGGTTCGATTTCCTTAACTTCAAAGGCCGAACTTTCAGAGGGGCTACATTCTGCCAAAATTGCGCTCTACACTTTGGGCGGTGGTGTTGCTTTTGTACTGGCCTTTATCGGCATAATCAATTTTGCCAATATCATGTTTACCAATATCGAGGCCCGCAAGCATGAGCTGTCTGTTATGGAAAGCATCGGTATGACAAAGAAACAGTGCCGCCGTATGCTCCAAATGGAAGGATTTTGGTATGCGATTATATCACTTGCTCTAAGTCTGACCGTGGGGAATGTATTACTCTTGTTGGCATTTCAAGCGTTTAAGGGGATTGTAGAATATGCAGCTTTTAGTTATCCGATTTGGATGATGATTGCCCTTGCAGCTATCTTACTTGCATTTTGCTGGTTCATTCCTTTGTTGTTTGTAAACCGTATGATGAAAAAAACAACAATTGAAAGACTTCGACGAAATTAAATATAAGTTCTTAAGAATTTAGGCCGATGAAAAACCTGCGTGTCTTAATCAAGGAGACATCGTAGAACGCTTGCGAATATCAAAATAGAACAGGTTAAACAGGATCCCGGAGCTTCATTTCTCCGGGACCACAAACCTGCATCCGATACCGTATATAGTTAATTATATTCATTTCATATATACCTGTCTATAAATAACCTCTTTTCTGTAAAAACTTCATCCATAATTAAACTATACTTTTTTCAGTTTTCCGTCTTTGATTTCCAGTACCTCATCGGCTTCTTCCGCAAGCTGTCTGCTATGTGTCACCACAATCACACATCTCCCTGATTCATGGGCAGTGCTCTTCAGAAGCTCGATAACCCCCGCGGATGTATCCTCGTCCAGATTCCCGGTCGGTTCATCCGCTAAAAGCACCTTCGATTCACTCGCCAAAGCCCGGGCAATCGCCACGCGCTGCTGCTGACCGCCGGAAAGCTGCAGCACATTCCGCTTCCAGTCTTCGCTAGGAATGCCTACTTCCTGTAACAGCTTCTCCGCATCTCCCTTCCCGCCCAGCTTTACATTTTCTTCCGTAGTCAGATAATCGATCAGATTGTAGTTCTGAAAGACCAGGGATATATCGTGTCTCCGGTGGTAATTCAGCCCCTTCTTTTGGATATCCTCTCCATTATAGAGGATGTTTCCCGATACCGGACTGTCGAGCCCAGCCAGAAGGGAAAGAAATGTTGTCTTCCCTGAACCGCTGGGACCGACGATAGCATAAAAAGTTTCCTCTTCAAAAGTTGCTGAAACCTGTTTTAAGACCAATGTATCCCGTTTGGATTTGTATGAATACATGATGTTCCTTGCCTCGATGATCATTTTTATATTACCTCCTACTAACTCATTTCACTCAAGATATCTTTTGGATTCTTCCGGAAGATCAGGATACCTGCCGCACACGTAGATACTATGATCAGCGCACTTACCCCCGCGATGTCCGCAACCAGCATGAAAGACGTAATCTTTGTCTCTACATTTGTTACCGTCAGCTCCGGTGCCTGATAGTCTGTTGCAACTTTCCCCGCATCCATTTCCTTCTGAAGCTCTGCCTGCTGTTCCTGCTGGCCTGCAAGATAGTCTGCTGCGGCATTTGATACCGCCGGCGCAAACAGAAAAGACAGAGCCACTGCCGCAATCCCGATCAGGAACGCCTCGCTCAAGATCTGCAAAAGTATTTTCCCCTTTGCAATGCCCAGCGACATCAGAATCCCGATTTCATGAGTTCGGTTTCTGATCCAGAAAATGAAGATCAGAAACAGGATCACAAATCCGGCTCCCGCCACAACCGCCAGAAGGGTATTGCTGATATTTTCCAGATCATTAAAATTAGACGCCATGGTATCCAGATTGCCATTGTTATCTATGAGGTCATACCATTCCCACTCCATGTCTGTTTTCCGGATGGCGTCTTTCACCGCCTCATAATCATCCACATCTGCCACTTTGAAATAAGCCTTTTCATACAGCGGATCATCCTGCTCCGCCTTCTCAGGAAAATGGAGATCTGTAAAAATAATATTTTCCGAACGGAATGTATCGCCGGACATATAGGGCTTTATGCTTTCTTTTACCTGATAGATTCCGACAATTTCCGCTTCCTGCACAGGTTCCTCCTCTTTGACAGGATGAAATTTCATGGTATCGCCGACTTTTAACTGGTTCTTTTCTGCCAGTTCTTCAGAAATAACACATACATTCGCATCTTCCGGCGTTGTCATACGCCCTTCTTTTATGCTGACATTTCCAGAAAGAACATTGGAATCCATCGTCATATCCAGGTTTCCGATCAGCGTAACTCCCCCATAATCGTTAGTCTGGTCAGTGTCCGGATCTTCAATCCGCTCAAATTTTTCCTGCTTTACAACCGTCGGTGCTGTCGTGATATTGTAGTCAGAGATCCCTTCTGTTTCCGCAATCTTCTCAATGTCTTCTAATTTAAGCGATTCAAAGGAATTATCCGTTGATACTCCCCATCCTTCCACACCGCCGACATTAGTTTTGTACGAATGTACTCCCGCATAACTCCCCTCTCCGTCTTCATATAATTCTGAGATTTTTTGACCTGCTTCCTCTAATCGGCGGGTTCTGTCCTCCGGGTTACCTTCCAATAAAAATCCTGCCCCGATTGCCTGCCTTGTACTGTCATTTACAGCGATATTGGCTGAACGGCTTGCCATACCGGAAAGGAAGAGAAGGCTGATGATACATACAACCAACAGAAGCAAGATACTCTTTACCGGCTTTCTAAAGCAGGACCGGACTGCTCTCTCAAATAAATTCATCTTGTTATCCCTCCATTCGTGATAAGATATCTTTCGGATTTGCCCGGATCACCGGCACCAGGGATATCAGAACAGCAATGACAACAACCGCACTTCCAATCCCCAGCAGCAATACAATATCAGCAAACTGCAAGGAGACCTGCAGAGAAATATCTTCTGTCACTGAAGTAAACAGCATATTCTGCAGCCCCTCAGCCGCCAACAATCCGAATCCACAGGCCCCAGCTATGGCAATCAGAAACAGAACTGCTGCCTCCAGAAGCGCCTGCAGAAAAATAGTAAATTTCTGTTCTCCCATGCTGAGAAAAACAGCCATTTCCTTCTGGCGGGTCCGCATCCACATACAAAGTAATAAGGAAATAACCACTGTACCCGTAATAAACGTAAGCATCCGCATGAGCTCTACGACTCTTGTGATCTGTATAAGCGGGGCTTTCATCTGCTGATATAAGGCGTCCGATGTAGTCACATCGGCTTTTTCCTGTAAAATATCCTGTATTTTCCCAGCCAGCTCGTCTAAAAGATCCGGCTGCCCTATATAAGCAGAGACTTTATAAAACCCTCTGTCACCAAACAATTCCAGATAAGCTGTATTATCGATATAGATCTGATTCTCCACCCGATAAACGGCAAGAGTGGACTTTTCCTGCCGGTTTTCATTTCCGGCAAGATATTCACCGATAACCTCCACTGTAACCGTTTTACCGCTTTCAGTTTCAAAAGAAAGCTGATCCCCAAGCTGCAAACCGTTGGCATCTGCAAACCCGGCATTAACCACAGCACCATATTGTGTTTCCGGCGTTATCAATCCACCGTCTGTAAGCCGGTAGGACTGATCCTCAAAAGGACTGTCTGTTTCCATATCATCAAAAGACTGCAGGCTGACTTTCAGATTGTCCTGCTCGGTGGAATCGCTGGCAGTAACCGGAGAAAGATCCGTTAAGTACGCAGACTGTTGCCCCAGTCGGTTTACAGAAGTGACATTTGCCAAATTCTCAATCTTTTCTGCTTCTTTATCCGTGATCTCATTTGCTGTGTCCGTAATTTCACAGACTACCTTCGCCTTCGTTTTTTCCTGCATATCAGCCTCTGTTCTTTCTGTGGCGCGCAGAATCATGTTTGTACTCAGGATCATACTGTTCACCAACAGGAAGATCAGCAACAGTAAAATTGATTTCGTGCGTTTCCTGATTAGATAAAGGAAACTTCTCTTATAAAAAGGCATTGTTCACCCCTCCTGTTACTGAAACCGGGTAATCAGCACTTTTGTAGCATGGATTTCCCCATCATCCTGTGTTTCTCCATAAACATAAACAGACGTAGATTTTTTTACATCGGAAGCCGTAGCCGCTTCTAATTCCACTGCGCCGGTGGAACTGTTGATGTTGGCAATCTGGAAGGTACAATCTTCTCCATAAGAAACCGTAGTGCTTTCCATGCCGCTTTCCATTCCCTCTGCCGCTGATTTTGCTATCTGCCCATCATCCTGATCGGGAACGACCTGAAAACTTCCATCCTGAAAATCAGCCACGCTGCCTCTTAAAAGGGCTGTTTCCAACAAATCATCCAGATTTGTCGAGGTTT
>OEQY01000364.1_pt1 | contig 10612 bp, 6 predicted proteins | sample 1539871 | NCBI WGS metagenome assembly OEQY01 (sample SAMEA3891877, study PRJEB23780) | metagenome | biome: terrestrial biome; feature: animal house; material: Caecal content | place: Italy | collected 2015-05-05 | reverse complement strand
GTTAGAAAAAGCTTAAAAAATCAATGATTTTAGGCTTGACATTATAGGAAGGAGAGAATTTAGAACAATGTAAAAAACACAAAAGGAGGAAGAAGATGAAACGACGTATATTAGGATTTTTATTATCAATTTGTTTGGTTATAAGTCTATTTCCGTCCATGTATACAGAAGCAGCGACGACGACTTGTACAATTTATAATGGAACGAATGTGGAATGGCAAAACTATTCCAAATGGGCTTCCCCAACTACTTCTTATTTATCGGAATGTGCAGATGGAACGATTATGCGGGTTCAGTATGGATCTAGCATAGAAGGTATTCTAGTGGAATACTATAATACTTCATACGATTTCATTAGTAACAAAATTATTCCAGAAGAACTTCCAATATTTGGGGCATTTTATGAAACCGATACCAATTATTTTCTTTTGACGGGTCAGACAAACGAGCAGGAATCAGCAGAGGTAGAAGTATATCGAATCACAAAGTATGACAAACAATGGAAGCGAATTGGTTCTACAGGATTGTATGATTGTAATACAACAATTCCGTTTCATGCAGGCTCGGCTCGAATGGACGATTGGGGAAAGTATTTACTGATTCGGACCTGTCATGAGATGTATCGAACTAGTGATGGATACAATCATCAGGCAAATGTTACAATTCAGTTAGACATGGAAACAATGCAAATTACAGATTCTTTTACCGATATAATGAATACAAGTTGTGGTTATGTAAGTCATTCTTTTAATCAATTTATCAAAATAGAAGATGGAAAAATTGTTGCAGTTGATCATGGCGATGCACATCTACGTGGGGTTACGTTAATAAGGTATAAAACTGATCTATCTACAGGTAAGTTTGTACCAATATGGGAAAGTTTTTGTGAAGTAACAAATGCAATGAAGTTTCCAGGAGAAATTGGTGAGAATGTAACAGGAGCAGCGATTGGAGGATTTGAACTTTCCGATTCAAGGTATCTAATTACAGGACATTCTGTTGAACAAGATTCTAATAATCTAACGAGAAAAACGAGAAATGTTTTTGTAATAGCAGTTGACAAAAATAAATTAGAATCAAAAATCAATTGGCTTACTTCTTATGAAGAAGGAGATGGTACAACCTCAACTCCTCAAATGGTAAAGATTAATGATAATCGTTTCCTTGTATTATGGTCCAGAGATAATACTGTATATTATACAGAGGTGGATGGAATTGGAAAACAGATAGGAACTACATATAGTATTTCTGGAAGCTTGTCTGATTGTGTTCCGATTGTAGTAGGAAATAAGATAATATGGTATACATGGAAGAATGAAACCGTTATATTTTATGAAATCTCTATTAATAATTTAGAACAAGCCCAATCAACAACAATCGAGAATGGACATCAATATGAAAGTCAAGGTGTTGTAGATGGACATGTGATATTATATTGCCCAATATGTGGAACTACATACGAGATGCCAATAGCAACTTCCATATCTATAGGGTGGAATACTAATGGTGGAGGTGTTTATTCTTCTATAATCTCAACTCGAAGAGAAGTGGGAGATCGATTATATTATTGGATTGAACCAGAACCATTAAATGCAAATAAAGAAATGGAAGTTGTTATATCAGATCCAGAGATTATATCCTGGACTCCAAGTAGTGAGGTAAAAGGGGTTCTCACGATGCTTAAACCAGGAACAGCTACAGTTATATTTCGTCCTAAATTTAACCCTGATGTTGGAAGAACTTATACGATTACAGTAAAAGGAGATATTCCAATTACTTCAATTGCATTGAATAAGACAGAGCTGGAGTTAGAAGAAGGAACGAGCGAAAAGCTGAGCGTTAGCTATACGCCATCGGATACAACGGATGAAAAGAAAGTTACATGGAAGAGCGATAATGAAAGCGTAGCGAAAGTATCGAGTGATGGAACGGTAACAGCAGTGAAGGCAGGAACGGCAACGATAACAGCCACAACGGCAAACGGAAAGACGGCAAGCTGTGTGATAACGGTAATGCCTGAACCAGAGAAGCCAATTCAGATTTATTATCGTACCCATGTTCAAAATTTGGGGTGGCAGTCGTATGTCACTGATGGAGTGATGTCTGGAACAACTGGAAAGAGCCTGCGTCTGGAAGGAATTGAGATTTATTTAGAAAATAATAAGATTGGCGGAAGTATAGAATATCGTACCCATGTTCAAAATCTGGGATGGCAGCCATATGTGACAGACGGAGCAATGTCTGGTACAAAGGGTAAAAGCTTGCGTTTAGAAGCAATTCAGATTCGACTGACTGGAGAATTAGCACAAAAATATGATGTATACTACCGCACCCATATCCAAGATCTTGGATGGCTTGGTTGGGCAGTTAATGACGGTAAATCAGGAAGCGCAGGTTTGTCAAAGCGTTTAGAGGGAATTCAAATTCGCTTAGTAGAAAAGGGCGAATCAGCTCCTGGTACAACGGAGAATGCCTATATGACCAATGAAAAAACATATCATCCAAGTGTTAGTTATTCTACCCATGTTCAGAACTTAGGCTGGCAGTCGGAAGTAAAGGATGGAGTGATGTCTGGAACAAAGGGAAAGAGTCTGCGCTTAGAGGGAATCAAAATTCGTGTAAATGGAGATGGATTAAGTGGAGGAATTGAGTATTCTACCCATGTTCAGAATTTAGGTTGGCAGCCTTATGTTTGCAATGGAGAAATGGCTGGAACAAAGGGAAAGAGTTTACGTTTGGAGGGTATTAAAATCCGTTTGACTGGAGAATTAGCAAAAAAATACAGTGTGGAATACCGTACGCATGTCCAAAATTTAGGCTGGCAGGATTGGGTTCGAGATGATTCACTGTCAGGAACGAAGGGTAAGGGGCTGCGTCTGGAAGGAATTGAAATTCGGATTGTAAAAAAATAAAAAACTCTTGTAAAAAACTTAAGTAAATATTTTAGGCATGGCAGAGTGTCGTATATAAGTACGGCACTCTGTTATTATCGTGATATACAAAAAGTAAATGAACAATTCTTTTAATGAGAGGAGGTAATTATTTATGCCATACAATTACAAGCAGTGGTTAAAGAATTTTTTCAATTCAATTCAGAGAGCATGTCCAGTTATTTTATTTTTTTTAGGTTCGTTTCTGATTGTTTATAAATTTTTTGGACTGCATTATGTAATGATTGTATCCATTATTACTGTTTTTTTTCAAGTTCGATATAAGAAAAATAATAATACATTTTTTCGGTATATAAGACTTCTAATTATAGGAAGTATTTTGCTGCTATTAGCTTTTTTAAGTGCTAAAAATTTATTTTGGTGTATTTTGTTGAATCTATTGGTTCCGTTTCTTTTAGTTTTTACAAGAAGTTCGCAGTTTAATCCGAAAGGTTATTTTTCCTATGCGATGCTTTTTGTATTTTTGTCTCTTATGCCGCCAGAAAATATATCTGGTCTTTTGACAGAGCTTTTTATATTCTGGTTTTGTGTCCTTATTTTAGCTTTTTCGATTTGGATTTATTTTCGGTTTTTCTCAAAACAGTCTGATCTGCCATTAACATTAAAGAAAACATTACTTGAGATATCGGAATTAATCTTTCTTCTAACTTGTCCAGAGAGAAGAAATGAATTAGAACAACGTTTTCAGCAGTTAATTTACAACTTTCATCGGATCTCTTACCACCAGAATTTTTTCTCAATGCGAACAAAAGAAAATCAGATTTACGATATGGTTGCTACATTAGTACAACGTTTCTCTTATTTAATTACAGATTATGAATGGAATGTGAAACTGGATTCGGAGCATATCGATACATTGCAGTATCTTTCAACATTTTTAAAAGAGACAGCCATACAATTGGAGTCTAAGTTTCAAGAGAAACGGATTAAGAATGCGCAGGAACTTTTAAACCATATGACCATTCCAGAAGGGAGAATTCGTATTTTCTGCCGCAGTCTTTTACATATGATAATTTTAATTTTAGAAACACAGACGGTGAATCCTGAACCGAAACGAGCAATTAATAAAATTAACTGGAGAGAATTTTGGGAACAAATTCGGATTCGACTTTCTTTCGAGTCTTTCGAGATGCGCTTTGCTATGCGACTTTCGATTGTAATGACAATCAGTTGTTCAATTAGCTATCTTCTGCCAATTACCCATTCGTATTGGATTCCTTTAAATGCATTTTTACTGCTTCAACCAAGTTGTGAAGACAGCAGTTACCGTATGAAGACTCGTCCAATTGGCACATTTATTGGATGTTGTGTGGAATTTCTAATACATCCGTTTTTACCTGACATTGGAATACAGCTAGTATTTGCACTTATCATGATATCGCTTATGTACTGTGCAACTCCTGGTACATGGTATCAACCAATTTTTTCTACTTGTTATGCTTTAACATTGGCGACTATGACGATGAATGAGACAACAGCGATTACATTAAGGATTTTATATTTAGAGGCAGCAGTATTTCTTGTATTTCTCGTAAATCGCTTTTTCTTTCCTATGAGAAAAGATGCGCTATTTAAATATAATGTAAAGGCATTATTCCGATTGCATAATAGCTATTGGGATATTATCCGAAGAGGATTGATTCGAGATACCGATCTTTCTGTCTCCTGTGAGATCTTAACCTATTTTCATATGATTTATGAAGAATGCATTGGATATTTGAAAAAAATTCTGGTATTCCGTTTCATGATGATTTAAAGGTGGTTCTATTAACGCTTTGGCATATGTTTTCTGAACTAGAACAATTACATTATCTCGTTCGGACAAAAAGCATTCATCCAGATGAACAGGAATCTGTTTTAAAATTGATTATTGCCATTCAAAAAGAATTGTATCCGATTATTGATGATAAAGATTTTTCAGTCTTAAAACGGGAAATTCGCTATCAGGAACCAGAGGTTGTCTATGTTTTGACAGAATATTTAAACCATGCAGAGTCATTATTAAAGTATAAGTCATGTATTCCATTTTGAAATTAAGAAAGTGAAATTTACAAAAACTTAAAAAAAGAATGATTGTTGTTCGTTGAAAACTATGCTATTTTAAAAAAATAAGTAAAAATCGCAACTAGAAACAAAAGAAATTTTGACTGATAATGAAATGGGGAAAAACGATGGAAGAAGAATTTAAGATAGTAAAGGCATATAAAGAGAATAAAACTTTGAGAAATAGTTTTAACGAGTTAGCGAAAAAAACATTTGATTTGGATTTTGAAGACTGGTATCAGAATGGATACTGGAAAGAACAGTATAATCCATATTCCATTGTGTTTAATAACAGGGTAATAGCAAATGTTTCTGTGAATGATATGGAGTTTGAAATAGATGAGAAAAGAAAACATTATATTCAATTAGGAACAGTTATGACGGAACCAAAATACCGAAACAGAGGTTTGATTCGCAAGCTGATGCAAGAAATTGAACAAGATTTTAAGGAGAAAATCGACGGATATTTTTTGTTTGCAAATGATAGTGTATTGGAGTTTTATCCTAAGTTTGGATTTCAGAAATGTAATGAATATCGATATTCCAAAGCTGTTTGTATAGAAAAAGAAAAGACGGCATTACAAATTGTAGTTAGTAATCTAAGAGAACGAGAATGTTTAGAAGCAGCAATTAGAAATAGTGTGACGAATAGTTCCTTGGAAATGAAGAATAACCTAGGATTAATTATGTTCTATGTGACGAAGTTTATGCAATCGGATGTTTACTATATTGCGTCTCAAAATGCATATGTAATTGCGGAGATTTATAATAAAATATTGTTTTTACATCAGATCTTCTCAGATAAAATAGTCGATATAGACGAAATTATTCAGTCATTTGGAAGAAAAATAAATCGGGTTATTTTAGGATTTACACCTTTAAAAAAAGAAAATTATGAAATAGCTCAGCTGCATGAGGAAGATACCACCTTATTTTTGAAAGGAATTGATCCTGTAATATTTGAAAAAGAAAAATGGATGTTTCCAACCTTATCTCATGCATAAAAATTTTATGAAAGATCACAATTAGACTATGGGGTTGTCTATTTTTTGACAACCCCATATAACATGCAAAAAGAAATTATTCATTCTCCTGAATTTCACTGTGCAGTTCCTGCAATGATTTCATTGCGCCGTTTCCATGTTCTTTTACATATTTAATTCCTTTGGCAGTTGCCTTGGCAGCAGCCATTGTAGTCATATATGGTATTTTGGCTTTGATTGCTGCTTTACGTAAGTAGCTGTCGTCATGGATACTTTCTTTTCCAACTGGAGTATTTACAATGAGCTGAATTTTTCCATTGGTTATCATATCCAGAATATTCGGGCGTCCTTCGTAAAGTTTTTTCACCTTTTCTGCTTCAATTCCAGCTTGGCGAATTAATTCATAAGTAGTGCCTGTAGCCATAATATGGAATCCATCTTCTGCAAAACTTCTTGCAACTTCTACAACTGCTGGTTTGTCTTTTCTATTTACAGAAATTAATACAGTGCCCTTTAATGGGAGAGGAGATTGGGTTGCTTCCTGAGCTTTGTAGAACGCTTCTCCATAAGATGGTGAAAGTCCTAACACTTCTCCGGTGGAACGCATTTCTGGACCTAAGACAGGATCTACTTCTTGGAACATATTGAATGGGAAAACAGCTTCCTTTACTCCGTAATAAGGAATTGTCCGTTCTTTTAAAGCAGGAACTGGAGATGGACGTCCTGTAATCTCCGATGTAATAATATCCGTTGCCAATGGAACCATACGGATGTTGCAGACTTTGGATACTAATGGAACCGTACGAGATGCACGAGGGTTTGCTTCTAATACATAAACGGTACCATTTTCAATTGCATATTGCATATTCATCAAGCCCTTTACATGCATTTCCTCTGCAATCTTTCTAGTATATTCTTTAATTGTTTTTACATTCTCTTCTGAAATATGCACGGATGGAATAATACATGCAGAATCGCCAGAATGTACACCTGCTAACTCGATATGTTCCATAACAGCAGGAACAAATGCATGATTTCCGTCACTGATTGCATCTGCTTCACATTCGAGTGCATTATTTAAGAAACGGTCGATTAAAATTGGTCTGTCAGGTGTAACACCTACAGCTGCCTTCATATAACCTTCCATACTTTCTGCATCATAAACGACTTCCATACCTCGTCCACCTAATACGTAAGAAGGACGTACCATAACAGGATAACCAATCTGCTCTGCAATGGAGAGGGCTTCTGCAACAGTCGTTGCCATTCCAGATTCTGGCATAGGGATATCTAATTTTTTCATCATAGCACGGAATTGGTCACGGTCTTCTGCAAGATCAATGACGGATGGAGCGGTTCCTAAAATTTTTACTCCATTTTTCTCTAATTCCGAAGCTAAATTCAGAGGAGTTTGACCGCCAAATTGAGCAATGACGCCGACAGGCTGCTCTTTTTTATAAATGCTTAATACATCTTCTAATGTTAAAGGTTCAAAATATAATTTATCCGAAGTATCATAATCGGTAGATACTGTTTCAGGATTACAATTTACAATAATTGTCTCAAATCCTAGCTTTTTCAAAGCTAAAGAGGCATGAACACAACAATAATCAAATTCGATACCTTGTCCGATACGGTTTGGACCGCCGCCTAAAATCATAATCTTTGGTCGATCCGTCTTAATCGGATTCTTATCTTCTGCATTGTAAGTGGAGTAATAGTAGGCGCTGTCCGGTGTTCCGCTTACATGGACGCCTTCCCATGCCTCCTCTACGCCAAGTTCAATACGGCGATTGCGAATCTGAGATTCAGGAATCTCTAAAATCTGACTTAAATACTTATCAGAAAATCCATCTTTCTCAGTTAAAATTTCTATACCCCTTGAAAACACTGGTGTTTCCAGCGTTTTCGCCACCTCGGTTTGGCCCTTTTCCCTCATTTTTTCCCTTGCGAGAAGAAATGAGGGAAACTTTTTTCAGGCCGTCCCTACAACCTTATCCAGCAGCCTTGCGGAAGTTCGCTTGGCCTCTCTGGTGGCGTGGGCGTAAATGTTCATCGTGGTACTTACATCAGAATGTCCCAGCAGCTCCTGCACATCCTTGGGTGCTGCCCCGTGAGAGAGAAGGTTGGTCGTATATGTATGCCTCAACAGATGGAAGTGAAAATCATCCATATCCCCGATCTTCTTTCGGGAGTATCGGCATACGCTGCTGACCGTTGCCGGGGCTTCATAAGCTCCATCGGGCCGCAGGCAGACGAAGGAAACCTGGGTGTAACCTTCTGGTGGTGTCTCTGTCCGGGGCAAGGAATAGACCTCATAGTAGGTGCGGTTCTTTTCCTTGACGATGCGGTAGTAGTTTTGTGAGTACAGCGGTCCATATTTGATGCTGTTCAGCATTTGCTCCTTTTTGGCTTCCCGCAGGATGGCCGCCAGGGTGTCGCAGAAATCCACAGTACGGATTTTCTTACGCTTTGTGGGGCCGATCTGCGTTTTCTTCCTTACGGAGTCATACCGCATACTCCGGCGAATGGTGAGGCATTGTTCCTTCAGGTCGATGTCCTGCCAGGTCAGCCCGCACACCTCACCGATACGAAGCCCGGCGAAATAGGCGATCTGGATAGGCAGTAACGCGGGATTGTGCTTTTTCTTCAAAAGCTCATTCAGCGCCAAATACTGCTCATGGGAGATTGTCGGCGTTTCAGCAGGAAGGTCGCCTGTACCATCCTCAGTGAACAGCTCATATTCATCACCTTTAATCCGCTTCACCACATACTGCATCGGATTGAAAGTAATCAGCCGCTTGGGAAAAACCGCAAATCTGAAAGAGTTTTGAAGCACCGCTGAATACTGGCCCAGCGATCCTTTACTCAATGCCTCAACAGTTTTCCCATCAGGGTCTGTCCCTCCGAAGCTCAACAAATCCATATAGCTTTGCAGATGGTCGGAAGTTACCGTCTTGAGCTTGCGCTTACCAATGGGGTGCTTCTTGATGCGGGAAACAGTGTTGATGTAGGCTGTCACCGTTCCATCACTCAATGAGCCGGGTTTCAGTTCTTCCTCCACCCACATATCCAGCATATCTCCCAAAGTGATGTTCTTGGCCTGTGCCAGAAACATCTTGGTTTCATAGTCCTCCATCGCCTTGCGGAGCAGAGACTCGGTTTCACTCTTGCTTTCCGTTCCCGGAAATTCCTTCTGAACACGGTTGCCGCTGGCATCCTCTACATAAAAGCGATAGTACCACTTCTTTCCTTTCTTTCTTACAGATCCTTTTGCCATAGCAAACTCCTTTCTATGCTGGCAAACGGAACCGTAGTGATGTGTCACCCTGATTATAGCAAAGGGTGGCTTTCCTATCAAACATACCGCTTGCTAAATTTCAAAGTTTCTATGTTCAATCCACCGCAAGGACCTGATTGCGGTCCAGAAGGTCGCGGCCCTCGTTGATCTGCATAAAACAGCAAATCACATCCACACGGACTATGGACTTACGCCCAATCCGCAGGACCGGGATTTTTCCCCAATCCACAAGGCGGCGGAGGGTGTTGCGTCCAATGCCGGTATAGTCGGCAGCTTCTTCAATCGTCATGCCGATCTTACCAAAGCCCGCAGGCTGAACAGCGGAGTATCTTTCTGTATGAGTACGCCCGGAAGTCCCGGACGGAATATTCGCATAACAAACAGGCGAATTTGAAGTCATAATTGTTCGCCTCCTTCGAGAACAAAAAAAGCAGCCGCGCCGATCTGGTTGGAGCCGTTGTAACATACGGCGCACTTCGGCGCGGCTGCCTTGACTTTTCAGTAACTTCAAGCCCGCTGTATTTGCCACGCATCCCCAGCGGTGGGGATATTACAGGCCGCCCCTGGCAGGGCTGTCATAACTCCGCAGCATCGTTCAAAGCGTGTGCCGCAGGGTTCCCCCTCAAGTCTGTGGGAGGTCGTGAGAAAGTATCTTTAACCCCCGCGCTGTCATCGCGCCCGGAGTGCCTGTCCGGGTCTAAGGTATGCGTTGATCGCTCGGATAGCTTGTCCCATCACCTCCTTGAAGCTATCGTCCTGGCGGCGCACCTTATGTCGCTCATCACGCGGGTTTCGTACCTGCAATACCGTATATTCAGTTGTCATGGTTCTGTGAAGGGTGAGGAAAATGTGTCCTTCACCTATCACATTTTTTAAGGCCGTTTGTTAGGTATTTTTAAGAGCTTTCGCAAACTTTTTTGAATTTTTTTCATCGCCCCATCAAGGGAGAGAGAAATGCTGGCTTTCGTTACTCCTTCGAGCTTTGCAATTTCCGTAACGGACTTTTCCTCAGCGCAGTACATCCAAATACGCCGGTACTGCTTTGCGTTCAAAATGCCTCTGAGTGCAGCCAGCCGCTGCTCCGTCAGAGCTTTCTTTACGGCCTGCAAATCAGCCTCAATGAGTTTTGAGAAAAATTCATCCTCTGCGGACTGGACTGTGCCGATCACATCCAGGCACTCATTCAGATCCACACGGTTATCGTTGAAGCTGCGGCCGCTTTTTTCTCTCTCGTGGTAATCCGCATCAGACCAGGCTTTCCATTTCAGAAATTCTTCCTCGCTGGAAAAGTCGGCGCGGGTGAGCCGGATGCGGCCGCTTACACTTATGTATAT
>OEQY01000350.1_pt1 | contig 10897 bp, 9 predicted proteins | sample 1539871 | NCBI WGS metagenome assembly OEQY01 (sample SAMEA3891877, study PRJEB23780) | metagenome | biome: terrestrial biome; feature: animal house; material: Caecal content | place: Italy | collected 2015-05-05 | reverse complement strand
TCAATTTCCCTGTATGTGTCCCGTCCATCCGCACATGTCGGCTGGACGGGACTTTCTTTTTTGACAGGCTGTCTGTAAGGCAAAAGCTCAGTATTCCTCGTGCAGGCCCAGCAGGGCTTTCATATAGGCAAAGGTGCGCTCCTGGCCCTTGTCGCGGACCATTTGCAGCAGCTTTTCCAGCATGGCACGGGACTCGGGGTGCATCAGGTAGTGGTCCCGGCTGCGCTGGTAATACTCCCAGGCCGAGGCGTCGGTGTACCGGTCCCCCAGATAGATCTGGCTGGCGGCCACCCGGTCGCAGACCATCTCGCAGATGTACCGCAGGGGGATCTTCATCCCCACCAGGCCGGTCTTGCCCCCGCCGTAGTCGATCCAGTATTCCAGATGGTGCTTGTTGCGGCCCTTGTGGTGCAGCCAGGCCGCCGTGTAGCCTTTGGCCTGGCGCTCGGCCTCGTTGGGGCTGTGGTCGCCCTGGTAGTAGATGCACCCCGGGATGAACTCGGTGGGGCTGTACTTGCTCAGGTCGTGGGCCAGCCCCTGCCGGTACAGCCCGCAGGCAAAGCAGTACTTCATGACCAGCAGCTTGTGGTGGGTGATGGTGTCAAAATGCCCCCGGATGTTCATACCCTTCACTCCTTTTTGTATTTTTTCGCCTTGAAATTCCAGATTTCCCATTCCGGGCCGGAACGCCGCGCCCTGTTTTTACGTCCGGTAGCGCACCCGCAGCTCTCCCTCCTGCAGGGCCTTCAGGTCCGCGCTCTCGGAAAAGTCCTCCCGGTCCCGGGTGAGGCTGGGGTTGTAGTAGGGATCGTCCAGGATGTCCTCCCGGCCATGGCGGTCGTACAGGCGCTGCTGCTCGGCGGCAAAGCGCCGGACCTTGACCGGGTCCTTGTCGTCGCCGCCGCGGCTCTTGCTCTCGTGGTGGCGGAGCCAGGCGTAGGGGGTCCACAGGATATGGTACCCGGCGTCCCGCACCCGGAGGCAGAAGTCCACGTCGTTGAAGGCCACCGCAAAGCCCTCGTCCAGGCCGCCCACGGCGTCCCAGACGCTGGTCCGGACCAGCATGCAGGCCCCGGTCACGGCCGAGAGGTCCTGCACAGTGGCGGCCCGGAACATATAGCCGCTGCCGCCCCGCTTTTTGTACTTGTGGCTGTGGCCGGCGTAGCCCCCCAGCCCGGTGATCACCCCCGCGTGCTGGATGGTGTCGTCGGGGTAATAGAGCATGGCCCCCGCCACCGCGCCGCCCCCCGGCCGGGCGCACTGGCGCAGCAGCTCGGTCATCCAGTCCCCGTCGGTGACCTCCACATCGTTGTTCAGCAGCAGCAGGTACTGGCCCGAGGCGTATTTCCGCCCAAAGTTGTTGATGGCCGAAAAATTGAACCCCTTGCCCGGATACCGGACCACCCGCAGCCCGTCGTACCGCTGCAGCGCCTGCTTGTAGTAGGCGAAGGTCTCGGGCTGCTCGGAGTTGTTCTCGATGACGATGACCTCGTACCGCTCCCACAGGGTGCGGGCGTACAGGCTGTGCAGGCACTTTTCCAGGTCGTCCACATGGTCCTTGCTGGGGATCAGGACGCTGACTTTGGGCTCGCCCTCGATCTCCCACTTCACCCGGTAGGTGCTGGGGAACAGGCCGTCCTCCACCGTGCCTTTCCGGCCGGTGCGGGCCAGATGGTCCGCAATGGCCCGCCTGGCCGCCGCGGCCACATAGGGCTTGGCGTCCGCCCCGCCGGAGGTGGACCCGGCATGCACCCGCCAGTAGTACAGCACCTGGGGCAGATGGGCCGCGCCCCCCACCGCTTCGGCCAGGCGGAGGAACAGGTCGTGGTCCTGGCTGCCGTCGCATTCGCTCCGCTCGCCCCCCAGCTGCAGGAACAGCTCCCGCCGGAACACCGCCAGATGGCAGATGTAGTTGCAGCACAGCAGGTAGTCGGGGGCGTAGTCGGGCTTGAAGTGGGCGGTGATGGGCCGGCGGATGTCTTTTTCAAACAGGGCCTCGTCGCTGTACAGGAAGCCGTCGGGGCTGCCCGCCGCCCGCAGGTCCAAAATGGCCTGCCCCATCGCCGCCATGGCGTGGGGGGCCAGCACGTCGTCGTGGTCGGCCAGGGCCAGATATTCCCCGTCCGCCAGCTCCGCCGCCGCGTTGGTGTTGGCGGCGATGCCCCGGTTTTCGATCTTTTTGTATACGATCTGTTGATATTTTGCCTGGTATTCCCGGACGATCTGCCCCACCTCGGGGTGCTTCTCGTCCGATGCGTCGGCCAGGCACAGCTGGCCGTTGGGGGCCGTCTGCCCCGCAAACGAGTCCAGAAACGCCCGCAGGTACGCCGGCGGGGTGTTGTACAGCGGGGTCAGGATGCTGATGGAGGGCAGGCCGCAGCTGGCCCGCGTGGCGCCGGCGTAGCGGGCCCGCTGGGCCTCCAGCACCTTTTTGGCGGGCAGGTAGCGCGCCTTTTTGCCCAAAAAGCGCCGTTTGACAAAGCCGGCCGTCCGCCTGGCCACATCGGGCAGGCCGTCCTCCCGGGCCACTGTGACGGCATAGCGGCACAGCTCCCGCATCCGTTTTGCTTGCTGGTTCATGCGCATTTCCCTTTCGTCCCGGGGGCGCCGGTCACGCCTGGCCCCGCTGCACCGCCTTGTAGGCGTCGCAGACGGTCCGGGTGTCGCCGTTCATTTTCAGGCGGCCGTGGCTCAGCCAGGCCACCTTGGTGCACATCCGCTCGATCTGCTCGATGGAGTGGGAGACCAGGATCACGGTGGTGCCCCCGGCCATCAGCTCCTGCATCCGCTTTTCGCACTTTTGCTGGAACAAAAAGTCGCCCACCGCCAGCACCTCGTCCGCGATCAGGATCTGGGGTTTGGTGATGGTGGCGATGGCAAAGCCGATCCGGGCCACCATGCCCGACGAGTAGTTTTTCAGCGGCACGTCCAGAAAGTTCTGCAGCTCGCTGAACTCCACGATCTCGTCAAACTTCTCGTCCAGGTACTTGGGCGAAAAGCCCAGCACCGTGCCGTTCAGGTAGATGTTTTCGCGGGCGGTCAGGTCCATGTCGAAGCCGGCCCCCAGCTCGATCAGGGGGGCGATGGTGCCCCGCACCACCACCTGCCCCCGGCTGGGCTTGTACACGCCGGCAATGGTCTTGAGCAGGGTGGATTTGCCCGACCCGTTCAGCCCCACCAGCCCGTAAAAATCCCCGGGCATGATGTCGAGGCTGACGTTTTTCAGGGCGTAGAATTCGTCGTAGTGCAGCCGCCCCTGGATCATGGCGAGGAAGTATTCCTTCAGGCTCTCATGCTTCTCGCTGGCCAGGTTGAAACACATCGAGACGTTGCGGATCTCGATGATGGGCTGGGTGTTGGGTGTGTCCATCGGTGTCGTATCCCCCTCTCAGATGTGCAGCACAAAGCGGTCCTGGGTGCGGCGGAACACCGCCACCCCCGCCAGCATCGAAAGCAGCGCGCACAGCCCGCACACTTCCACCATCCGCAGGTCCAGCGGGATGCCCCACATGACCGTGCGGCGGAAGCCGGTGATATACCAGTAGATGGGGTTGAGGGCGATCACCTGCTGCATGTTGAACCCGCCGATGGAAAAGGTCATCTGGGCCGGGTCGTAGAAAATGGCCGAAAAATACAGCAGCGCCGTGATAAACACGCTCCAGATGTGCTGGATGTCCCGGAAGAACACCGTCCCCGCCGCCAAAAACAGGGAGATGCCCAGGCTGAAGAAGAACAAGGTCACCAGGGGGTAAAACGCCTGGAACACCGTCAGGTGGAACGGGCTGCCGGTGAAGATCATCACCAGCAGCAGCGCCACAAAGCTGAACACGCAGTTGACCATGGCAAAGCAGCATTTTTCCAGCGGGAAGATATACTTGGGGATATACACCTTTTTCAGCAGGGGGGCCGCATAGATGATGCTGCTCATGCTGGTGGAGGTGGCCTCGTTGAAGAAGTTGAACAGCAGCTGGCCGCACATCAGGAACACCGGGAAATTGTCGATGCCGCTGCCCCGCATATCCATCAGGCTGCTGAACACCGCCCAGTATACCAGGCACATCAGCAGGGGGTTCAGGACGCTCCACACCACGCCCAGGACGCTGCGGCGGTATTTGAGCTTGAAGTCCCGGCTGACCAGGTTATACAGAAGGTAACGGTAGCGCCAGAGGGCGCCCCACATTGCTTTCAGTTTCGCCACAGGGTTCACCACTTTTCAAAAAAGTCAAAAGTCTGCTGTGCAAAGGGGGTGTGCAGCTGGTCTTTGGCACTGGTCTTGTGCGGGCAGCCGCAGTCGGGCCATACCACGCCCACCGTGGGGTCGTCGTAGGGGATGCCCCCCTCGCTGGTGGGGTCGTAAACGTCGGTGCACTTATAGCAGAACTCGGCCACATCGCTCAGCACCAGGAACCCATGGGCAAAGCCCTCGGGGATATAGAACATCTTCTTGTTCTCCGCCGACAGGGTCACCCCCACCCACTTGCCAAAGGTGGCGCTGTGGGGGCGGCAGTCCACCGCCACGTCGTACACTTCGCCCAGGGTGACCCGCACCAGCTTGCCCTGGGTGTGCTGCTTCTGGAAGTGGAGCCCCCGCAGCACGCCCCGGCTGGAGCGGCTCTGGTTATCCTGTACAAATTCCCGGTCGATGCCGGCGGCCGCAAAGTCCCCCTTTTTGTAGGTCTCCATGAAATAGCCGCGGTCGTCGCCGAACACCTCCGGCTCGATGACCACCACGCCGGGGATCTCGGTCTGCGTAAAAGTGAACTTACCCATCGTTTTTACCTCTCTGTCTTTGTATTGGATTGGGATATGCTACGGATTCAAATACCGTTTTGGATACCGTCCGGACCGTCCGGGCCGGCCCTGCCGGCGCGCGCGGCGGGGCCCCGCCTGCGCCCATACCAGAGGGCGCCGGCCCCCGCCAGCACGACGGCCGCCGCCGAAACCCCCAGGATCAGATGGAGGTAGCCCGCCGGCTCCACATCGGCCGCCGCCGGGTGGATCTGCCCGCGGCTGCTTTCCAGCAGGGCGTCCAGCCCCCGGGCCTGCAGGGGCACACGGACGCTGGCCGCCTCCTGCACGCCGCTGCCGGGCACGGTGTACACCGCCCAGCCTTCCAGCCTGCCGCCCAGGGTATACACCTCGGGCAGCTCGACGCTGAGGGCCACGTCCGAAGCCTGCATCCCTGCCGCCAGGGGCAGCCGGACGCCGGGCGCATCCAGGCTCAGCTCGCCCAGGGCGCCGCCCCCGCCCTGCACCGTCACGCTGGCCGCCCCCTGGGCCGGCGGGATCTCGGTATAGCCGGTCCAGGTGGAAAAGGCGTAGTCCAGCAGGGCGCGGACGTCGGCGTAGCGGTCGGTCTTGCTCTCGCTGCGCATGGTGACGCAGATCACCCGGACCCCGTTTTTTTCGGCCAGGCAGATGTAGGTCTGCCGGGCGATGTCGGTGTAGCCGATCTTGGAGCCCAAAATGGTGGGCTCGTGGAACATGCTGGACCCGATCCGCATCGAGTCCTGCTGGGAGAAATAGCGGGTCACCGGCTGCAGATTGGTGGGCTGCATGATATACATCTCGTTGTTGGTGAACAGCTGCTCAAAGCCCGGCTGGGTCAGGGCCCAGCGCAGGATGGTCGCCATGTCGTAGCAGCTGGTGTAGTGGTCGTCGTCGCTGATGCCGTGCGGGTTGGCAAAGTGGGTGTGCTGCAGCCCCAGCTCGGCGGCCTGGGCGTTCATGGCGGCCACCCCGTCCGCGATGGACCCGCCCCCGAAATATTCCGCCAGGGCGTTGGCGCCGTCGTTGGCGCTGGCCATCATGGTGGCGTACAGCAGCGCCTCCAGGGGCACCTGCTCCCCCTCCAGCAGGGCGATGTGGCTGGAGTCGGTGCCCACCAGAGAGTAGACGTCCTCGTGGCTGACGGTCACCATCCCGCTCCAGTCCCCCTGGGCCTTTTCGCAGGCCAGGCCCAGGGTCATCACTTTGGTGATGGAGGCGGGGTGCAGCTCCTCGTTCATATTCTGCTGGGCCAGCACCAGGCCGCTCTCCGCATCCATGATGCAGTATGCCTCGGTGGCCGCCAGGGCCGGGCCCGCCGCCGACGCCGGCAGCGCCAGCGCCACGGCTGCCAGCAGCAGGGCCAGCGCGGTCCAGGCCCGGGTCAGTCGTTCTTTCATGGTTCCCTCTTCCCGGCAGGGCCCGCCCCGCCGCTTTTTCTGAATCCAGGGTGTATCTGAGAAGTCAAACATGCTGGGATATTCGCCAAAAAGCGCCAGATGCAAGGCGCATGAGCGCTGCACTCCTTTGTGGAATGCAAGCGAATGCAACGCAGCAGATGGTGCTTTTTGGTAGAATAGACCAGCGTTGGGGAATTTTCAGATACACCCTACACACGGGAGCAGAGGCCTTTTCACGGGGGCCTCTGCTTCTGTGCGTGCGGGCGGATTTTGGGCGGCAGGGGCGAGTTGCGGGCTTTTGGGACGGATTTTGCCCAGACGCTTCTCAAACCGGGGAAAATTTGGTATACTAAGACGATTGAACATTCAGGATAGGAGCGAGAATATGCACAGCGCAGATGATTGGAAGCAACAGGAACGGGCCCGGCGCCAGCGGGAGCTGGCCCGCATCATCGAGCCCGAGTTCCGGCCCGGGCGGGTGCTGGTGGTGGGGGACTGCGGCCTGGCCCGGGCGCTGCGGGACCGCCAGATCGACGCGTGGGGCCTGGGGGCCGAACAGGCGGGGGAGAGCTGGCTGTCCACCGGGTGGAAGCTGCCCGCCCGCTGGCCCCGCCGGTACGACCTGATGGTGGTGCAGGGGGAGGACGCGCCCTGCCCCGCCGCCCTGCCTGCCGGGCAGGTATTGTTCCCGGCGGGGGAGCCGGAGGCCCCCTCGGTGCTGCCGGCCTGGGCCGGCGCCCTGGAGGCGGCGGGCCTGCGCCGTGATTTTGGCTGGAAGAGCTGGGGCGCCCTGGGCGGCGCGGCTTTGTTCCGCCCGGCGCGCGAAGGGCAGGACGCCTCCCTGGTGGAGGACTACGAGGCCGCCCTGGACGCGCTGCGCCTCAAGCTGGACCGGGCCGAGCAGAGCTGCCGCGACTACCAGAAGCTGACCGACCACCAGCGCAGCGAGCTGTCGGCCGCCCACCAGCACGAGGACCAGCTGGAGACCGCCCTGAACAGCGTCACCCAGTCCCATTGCTGGAAGGCCACCTGGCCCCTGCGCTACCTCCTGAGCAAGGCGCGGGCGCTGCTGGCGGCCCTGCCGGTGCTGGCCTGGCTGGCCCGGCTGCGCCGGGAGGGGCTGGCCGGCATCCGCCGCCGCCGGGCCGACCGGGCCTACTTCAACGAGCATTTCCCCGGCAAGACCTTCAAGGCCGACCGGCTGGCCCCGGTGGAGCTGCTGGTCCGCCAGGCCCAGAACCAGCCCGCCGGGCCCCTCATCAGCATCGTGGTGCCCCTGTACAACACACCCCTCAACTTCCTGACCGAGCTGCTGGACTCGGTGGTCAACCAGACCTACCAAAACTGGGAGCTGTGCCTGGTGGACGCCGGCCAGGACGAACAGGTGGGCCGGGCGGTGGCCGCCCGCATGGCCCAGGAGCCGCGCATCCGCTACCGGAAGCTGGAGCGCAACGAGGGCATCGCCGGCAACACCAACGCCGGCTTTGCCCTGGCCAGGGGGGAGTATATCGCCCTGCTGGACCACGACGACATCCTGCACCCCTCGGCGCTGTGGTACGTGGCCCGGGCCATCGCCGGGCAGGGGGCGGACTTTGTCTACACCGACGAGGTGACCTTTGAGGGCGAGGTGGAGCACACCACCCTCTACCACCTCAAGCCCGATTTCATGCTGGATAACCTGCGGGCCAACAACTATATCTGCCACCTGAGCGTGTTCAAGGCCGCCCTGCTGCAGGCCGCCGGCGGCGGCGAGCGGGGCGAGTACAACGGCAGCCAGGACTACGACCTCTACCTCCGCCTGACCGAGCAGGCCCAAAAGGTGGTGCACATCCCCCATGTGCTGTACTACTGGCGGGCCAGCCCCACCAGCGTGGCCGGGGGCATCGAGGCCAAACTGTACTGCATCGAGGCGGCCGTCAAGGCCCTGTACGCCCACTACGCCCGGCAGGGCGTGGCGGTGGACGAGGTGGCCTCCATCCCGGACACCCCCGGCTTTTACAAGACCGACTACACCATCGAAAAGCCCGGCCGGGTCAGCATCCTGATCCCCAGCTGCGACCACGCCAGGGACCTGCGCACCTGCGTGGAATCCATCTACGCCAAGACCACCTGGCCGGATTTTGAGATCATCGTCATCGAGAACAACTCGAAGGAGGAGGAGACCTTCCGCACCTACCAGCGGCTGGAAAAACAGCACCCCGGCACCTTCCGGGTGGTGCGGTGGGAGGGCACCGGCTTCAACTACAGCGCCCTGAACAACTTTGGCGAAAAGTTCGCCTCCGGCGACTACCTGCTGCTGCTCAACAACGACACCGAGGTCATCACCCCCCGCTGGCTGGAGGAGATGGTCATGTTCGCCCAGCAGGAGCGGATCGGCTGCGTGGGCGCCAAGCTGCTGTACCCCGACGACACCATCCAGCACGCGGGGCTGGGCTTTGGGCACCTGAGCCTGGCGGCCCATATGCACAAGAACTTCCCGGTGGCCAACCCCGGCTATATGGGCCGGCTGGTCTACGCCCACGACGTGTACGGCGTGACCGGGGCCTGCCTGATGGTGCGCCGGGAGGTGTACGAGGCGGTGGGCGGCCTGGACGAGAGCTTTGCGGTGGCCTTCAACGACGTGGATTTCTGCGTCCGGGTGCGCAAGGCGGGGTACCAGAACCTGTTCACCCCCTTCGCCATGCTGTACCACTACGAGAGCAAGAGCCGCGGCCTGGACGAGGCGCCCGAAAAGCGGGCCCGCTTCGTCTCGGAGGTGACCCGCTTCCAGGCCCGCTGGAAGGCGGAGCTGGCCGCGGGCGACCCCTGCCTGAACCCCAACTTTGACCCCGACCGGGACGATTTCCGCATCAAGCTCAGACCCCTGGATTGACTGTGCAGAGGGAGGACGTTGCATTGAACCTGTCTGCGACCATCGTGACCTACAACGACCAGGCCGAGGCCCTGCGGGCCGCCGCTTCGGTGCTGGAGCACACCCGCCGCCACCCCCTGACGTTGTACCTGGTGGACAACGCCAGCACCGACGGCACCGGCCAGGCCCTGGAAGCAGCGGTTGCCAGCAGCAAACTGGCCCCCGGACCCCGGCAGACCGTCCGGGTCATCCGCAAGGAGAAGAACGTGGGCTTTGGGGCGGGGCACAACACCGTGCTGCCCGGCCTTGCCAGCGACTACCATTTTATCCTCAACCCGGACATCCTGCTGCGGGAGGACACCCTCTCGGGCCTGGCCGAGTGGATGCAGGCCCACCCGGCGGCGGTGATGGCCCGGCCCAGCCTGTGCTTCCCGGATGGGCGGGTGCAGGTGCTGCCCCTGCGGCGGTGCAGCCTGCGGCCTATGGTCTACCGGCAGCTGAGCTTTTTGTCCTTCCTCAAAAAGTATAACGACGCCTATGTCATGGCCGGGGAGGACCTGACGCGGCCCCGGCAGATCGAGTTCTGCACCGGCAGCTTTGCCGCCGTGCGCACCGACGCGTTCCGGGCGGCGGGCGGCTTCGACGAGGGCTACTTCATGTACGTGGAGGACGCCGACCTGACCCAGAAGATGCTCCGCCAGGGCCAGGTGTGGCTGGTGCCCCAGTACACCGCCGTCCACGCCTGGCACCGGGCGGCCCACCGCAGCCTGGGGCCCATGCTCCAGCAGACCCGCAGCCTGTGCCGCTACTTCAAAAAGTGGGGTTTCCGGCTGTGAGGCCTCGGTCTCCCTCATTTAAAGATACCAGGTGTATTCTCCAAAATCATTCCACTTTGCCAATGAAGCGGTAGTAAATCTCGATCTCCTGGTCTTTGGTGCCGTCTGGATTCTTGACGGCTTCATGGATCAGGATCTTTTCGATCAGGGCGTTGAGCAGCTCGGCGGGCAATTCCGTAGGAGCCTGCAAATAAAAAGTCAAGCCCCAAATGAAAAAACTTTCGCCCTAAAGCGAAAGTCAAAAAGCGCACACCAAATCTGACCGGCGAGAAAACAACATCGCCAGTCTGGCAGAGAGGTATTTGAAATGAAACTTACTCCTGCTCGGGCGACTCACAGCCAGCCGCTGTGAAGCATTCTTTTACCCGTGCGTAGTAAATGCGCAGGAACTTGTTCTGCGCGGCGGTCATGTATACGAAGTAGGGCTTGCCTTCGGCGCGTTTCTTGTCCAGGAACTGGTACACCGGTTCGTTGGCCGGAGACTTCTTCAGGTAGGTGCAAACCACCTGGTAGAGGATCTTACGAAGATGCGGAGAGCCGCGCTTGGTAGCCGGATTGCTCTGTGCAATGTGCTTACCCGACTGGTTCACGGCCGGGTCAACACCAGCGAAGGCCAACAGCGAGCTGCGGTGGGCAAAGCGGCGGACGTCGCGGGTCACTCCCAAATTTTGTGTAAAGTCCAATGAGTGCAGGAATAGGGCAAATTTGTATGTAGGCGGCAGCGGCTTGACCGTCTGCCGCCTATGTCTACAACATAACGCCGGTGGGGATGGATGTCAAGGGCGGCGAAGCCGTTCATTTGACCCTTGACATCCAGACACAGCGGTGTTACTCGGGCATACGCTCGGCGAAATAGATCGCCATCTGTGCATGGATCATGCTCCAGTCCTGCCGCCGGCCGGTCCACTTTTTGGTAATATCCATCATGGCCAGATACAGCATTTTCAGCAGGCTGTCATCGGTGGGGAATACGGATTTGGACTTGGTCACCTTGCGCAGCTGGCGGTTGAAGCCCTCAATGGTATTGGTGGTATAGATCAGCC
>OEQY01000346.1_pt1 | contig 11010 bp, 10 predicted proteins | sample 1539871 | NCBI WGS metagenome assembly OEQY01 (sample SAMEA3891877, study PRJEB23780) | metagenome | biome: terrestrial biome; feature: animal house; material: Caecal content | place: Italy | collected 2015-05-05 | reverse complement strand
TTTGGAGAACAAGGATGGTTTCCAGGTAGTCCTCCCCGGACGCATGAAGTTTCATGTTGCGGTTCTCCCTCAAATTATCAGGCAATGCTCCAGCCCTCTGCCTGCTCACGGATTGTAATGAAACGGCGATAAAGTCCTTCCTGCTGAACAAGCTGCTGATGTGTTCCTTTCTGAACAACTTGACCTTTATCCACCACTAAAATCTGGTCAGCGTGTTCAATCGTTGCCAGACGGTGGGCGATAACAATAACCGTTTTTCCAATGGTCAATTCACTGATTGCCTGCTGGATCAGATGCTCATTTTCGGGGTCAATACTTGCTGTTGCTTCATCAAGAATTACAATGTTGGCATTTTTCAAAATGGCGCGGGCAATAGAAATGCGCTGTTTTTCTCCGCCAGACAGCGTAGAGCCGCCCTCGCCGATCACCGTTTCATATCCATCGGGAAGAGCCATAATGAAGTCGTGGCACCGAGCCTTTTTCGCAGCTTCTATAATTTCTTCCTGCGTTGCACTTGGATTGCCGAAACGGATGTTGTTTTCAATGGTATCGTGGAACAGATAGACCTTTTGAAAGACCATCGAGATATTGCGGAGCAAACTGTCACAGGTCATGTTCCGCACATCCTCACCGCCTACTGTGACCTCGCCGCTGTCCACATCATAGAAACGGGCAATCAGGTTGCAAATCGTGGTCTTGCCGCTGCCAGATGGCCCTACAATGGCCGTAGTGCTGCCCTGGGGGATGGAAAAGCTGATATTTTGCAAAACAGGAACTTTATCGTAGGAGAATGTCACATCACGGAAAGCAATGTCTGTGTTCTGCAAAGAAATATCTTTCCCGTCTTTGTCTATAATGTCGGCGTGTTCAATGCCGTCCAGTTTATCCAGCGTAGCATCAATGACCTCCAATACATGGGCGGCGTTGTTCATGGCTTCCACACTTCCAAAGATCATAAAGGAGAACATATCCAGCATGAGCATGGTAGGAAGTTCCATACTGCCGTTATAGGTCAGCAGAGCGGCCACAGCTACAATGGCAATGGAGGCGGCTTTCAGCGAAAACAGGTGCAGGCAGTTGAAGGGCATATATTCCACTTCAATTTTGATGTTGATTTTCTTGCTGTCGTTGTATGCTTTGCGGATACCGGCAATAGACACGCCTTCCTGCTTAAAGGCTTTCACCACCTGCATCCCTCGCAGATACTCGATGGAGCTTTCCACCATATCGTCCTGTGCCTTTTGATGGATAGGCGCGTTTTGGTGGCTGCGTGCCTCCAACAGATGGAGGAATAGGGCAGACAGAAGGACACCAGCCAGAGCAATTCCTCCCGCCAGAGGACTATAAAATGCAAGGAACAATATCAGGACGATAACGGTGATATAGCCATTAACAACGGTGTTGACCATATTCATGGCGAACATTTCCATAAACGAGAGGTCGGTTGTGGCCGCTGCGGACAGTTCGCCCATATTGTTCTTACTGAAAAAGCCCAGCGACACCCGTTTCAAAATATCTCCCAGCCGTATTCTCTCGTCAGCGGTTGCTTCATAACCGACACTTTCCTGCGTGATAGCTCGGAGATATGAGAACAGGTATCGGCCAAATACAGCTAAAATCATGGCCCCCAGCATGATCCAGATGTCCCGGCCCTCCAATGGCTTGACGCCACCCCAGTCATCCAGAACAGCACTCAGTCCCTTTGCAGCCAGCATAATAGGAATTGCGGTAAAAATGCTATGAATGAAAGCGTAGATAAACCCGATGTAAATACGCCGTTTATATTTTCCTGTCCATTGGATCAGTCGATTTACAATCCGAAACATATCAGTTACCTCCTTTCCCGGAACCGGCAGACCAGTTCTGCGCTCCGATATGCGCCTCCCACATATCCCGATAGAGAGAGTCGCCATCTAAAAGCTGCTGATGAGTACCTGTGTTCTCAACCTGCCCGTTTTGCAGGACAATAATCTGATCGGCATTTTTGATGGTGGACAGACGATGTGCGATGACCAGCAGCGTTTTCCCTTTTGTCAAAGCAGCGATAGACTGCTGGATTTTTTCTTCGTTCTCCTGATCGGTGAACGCAGTTGCCTCGTCCAAAATCACGATAGGGGCATTTTTCAAAATCATGCGGGCAATAGAAATACGCTGTTTTTCACCGCCTGAAAGCCGGTTCCCCGCATCCCCGGCCATCGTGTCATAGCCATTGTCCAATTTCTGTATAAATTCATCACAGCAGGCGGCTTTTGCTGCCGCATATACTTCTTCGTCCGTAGCATCAGGGTTTCCCAGCCGGATATTTTCCTTGATGGAGCAGTTGAACAGGAAGTTATCCTGTGTAACAAAGCTGACAATATCGGCAAGCTGGGCCAGCGGCATACTGCGAATGTCCACACCGCCAATGGTGATTTTTCCATCGTTCACATCCCAAAAACGGGCAATCAAGCGAGCGATGGTGGACTTACCTCCACCGGACGGGCCGACAAGTGCCGTAAACTTTCCCTCCGGGATTTTTAGATTGATATGGGAAAGCACCTGTTTACCGCTCTCTTTATCATAAGAGAACGAAACATCCTGAAGCTGAATGTCTTTGGACTGCACCTCCACTGATTTTCCAGTATCGGGCAGTTCTTCCACATGGAGCAACTCGTCCACGTCGTGGACGGCGTATTCAATCGCCTTCGTCTCATTGATGTAAGTAGTAAAGTTCATCAGCGGGCCTACAATACCCAGCGAGAGGATTAGGCACATTGCAAGGTCCTGCGGCGTAAGGCTACCGTTCCAGTAGAGATACATACCAATCGGGAGCGTTCCCAAAAAGGTGGACGGTAGCACAGCAGCAACAAAGTTCATCACTTTCCAGGAACTTTGATACCATTTGAGGGTGTAGTCTTTGAAGGACTCTACCGCCTTGGTGAACTTTTCGTAAGAACTGGAGGACTGATTGAACGCCTTGATAACTTCGATACCCTCCACATACTCCACGATCACGCCGTTCACATAGTTGTTGGACTCCATGTAATCAGCATAGAGCTTGTTAAAATTCTTCATCATCATAGCAAAAGCAATCAGAACGAAAGGCAGCGTGACCAGCATCGCCAGCGCCATGCGCCAGTCGATGCAAACTAGATAAACAAAGACTGCCACGGGGAGCAGCAGGTTGGAGATACACTCCGGGATCATGTGGGCCAGCGGCAGCTCAATCGTTTCCACCCGATCTACCAATACATTTTTCAGTTTACCCACAGACTCTCCGATGACTGTCCCCAGCGGTGCTTTCATCAGCCGCTGGGCAAGAGCCAAACGAATATTCTCCAAAATGGTATATGCGGATATGTGGGACAGGCTCGTTGAAATACCATAGAGCAAGAAGCGTATCGCATAAGCGCCAAGTCCGATCCAGCACCATTTCCAAACCTCTGCCATCACAGGTGAACCGCCGATAAAGAGCGTGATAATCTGGTAAACACTCCAATAGGGTATCAGTCCGGCAACCACACTGATGATCGCACATAAGACGGACAGGACAATCTTGCCCCGGCACTGTGAAGCAAAGGAAAACACAATAGAAATCCAGCTTTTTTGCTTCATTTCCATTCCTCCTAGCAAAATAATAGAGAGCATCAATCGACTTGATACTCTCTAAGTATTGCAGATATTCATGTTGTCCGCCACTCTGCCCGGGCGGGTTTTACTCCATTTAGATTTTAACTTTTCGATATTCCAGCGGCGTTTTTCCTTTTACCTTCTTGAATGCTTCGGAAAATTTGCTGGTATTCGTATAACCGACTTTTCCGGCAATCATCGTAATCGGTTCATCTGTCTGTGTCAAAAGAGAAGCTGCCAGGTCCATACGATAATTTCGCATATAGGTATAAATGGCGGAGCCATACACGCCCTTAAAGCACTGCTTCAGAGCAGAAGTGGAAATATCGAACTTTTCAGAAAGCTCCTCCATTGTGAAATGGTGCTCCGGCTCATTTGTCATAAACGACATGATAGCCTTGACTTTCTCTACCTGCGTTTTATAAAAATAGGGACGTTCCACACCTAAGACCGTAGGGTCTACCGTCCTGAGCGTGACCAACAGTTCTAACACCTTTACCCTGAGATATTCCAGACGGATATTTTCCGGCACCTGGTACAGTTCCGAAATCACATGGTCGGGAACGGAATTTCCGTGCATAATGAAAGGTCGAATCTTTAAGGTGAATTGCTGCTCGATTTGCTCCAGGTCAATGGAAAACAGGGACAAGAGATCCCCCAATCCCTCTACCGCTTCAGGAACAGAGATCGTAATTGTGATCCCGTGGTAATGGCTTACGGGAAAGCTGCAATGGTTGTTTTCCGTGGCAGAACTGTCCAGCATAATATCGCCGGACGCAAGATAAAGATAAGCGCCATTGCTGACTTCCCACTCGACGCGGCCTTCTCTGCAATGGTGAATTGCAAAAGTGTGCGTATTTTGTTCAAACTTCCTTGACGGGCAGTGCTCCATGTGAAAATCATTATACATGACACCTATTCCGGGATATACTTCATAATAGGTTGCAGTTCCGTCTCCTGTTTCATTTTTCATTTGGTAGACCGAGCAGGATTCATCCCGGCAGAGCAAATTCATATTTTGCTGCGAGAAAAACAGGTCGCTTCTGTTCAAACTGAAATCACCTCGATTCTATAAAAAAATTTTGGAGGCGCTGGAGCCCTGCGGCATCCAGTGCATATTGTTCCTGTACCATACCATGCTCCAAATGCAGAACATGAGTACAGCAACTGACGATCAGCTCATAATCATGGGTGATGACAAGAGATGTCTTTCCCATTTTCTGTATCGTCACAAGTTCATCAGCCACTTCTTTCATGTGCTGTAAATCCAGACCGCTGGTAGGTTCATCCAGCACCAAAATCTTACGTTCAGAAACAAGAGCGGTGGCAATCGCCACCCGCTGCTTCTGCCCGCCGGAGAGCGCCATCGGGTGTCTCTCCTTAAACTGCAACAAATCCAATCTGTCAAGAACCGCGTCCGCCTTGTCGGGAGCTGGCTCCGCCATACTGATGAGCATTTCTTCCTCTGTGCTTTCCGTAAACAGCTGATGGTTGACATCCTGCATGACCATATAGCACAGAGATAGCCTTTGTTTTCTATTATACGGCTTCCCGTCCACTTTCACAATGCCCTTGCAGTGTTTCTCCAGACCACAGAGGCAGCGGGCCAGAGTGGATTTTCCCGCTCCGTTATGGCCGATTACTGCAATCACGCCCGCCTGTGGCAGCGAAAGACTGTCAATATCCAGCGCATCCCTCTGCTTTGTATAAGCAAAATGAAAGTTCTCACATTCGATAGAACCACTGCTTGCAACAGGATGTGCTGTCACAGGGAACGCGCCCAGGTCAAAAGGCCGCAGCCCCATTTCTGCCTGTTGCGTCACGGACAGTTTAAGTGCATCCAGAGCCAAGTAATCTTTTTCAATTCTCCCATCTTTTAGATACACAACACGGTCTATCAACTCTTTCAGATAATAGAGCCGATGTTCCGCAATAATAACTGTTTTCCCTTGCTGTTTCCAAATCTGGATCATCCGGCGCAGATCTTTTGTGGCTGACATATCCAGATTAGAAGATGGTTCGTCCAGAACGATGATGGGCGGATTACTGGCCGACACAGAGGCACAAGCAATTTTCTGCTTTTCTCCGCCGGAAAGAGAAAAGATATTTTTCCCCAGCAGATTGTCCATATCAAACTGTTCCGCAGTTGATTTCACCCGCTGAATGATTTCTTCTTCAGGCAAGCCCTGATTTTCGCATCCAAAAGCCAGTTCGCTGGTGGAGTCCACCGTAAAAAACTGCGTGCGGGGATTTTGAAAAACGCTCCCCACATATTTCGCTGTTTCATAGAGTGGAAGTCTGCTGATGTTCTTGCCATCCAGCAGGACTTCGCCGCTTAACTCGCCCTCATAATAATTCGGGATCAGCCCATTCACCAACCGAGTCAGGGTTGTTTTTCCGCAGCCAGATTGCCCACACAAAAGGATAACTTGCCCGTCCGGGATGATTAAGTCAATGTTTACAAGCCCACCGGCATCCGTTCCCCCGGCATATCGAAAATTGATATTGCGAAGTTCAATCATAGACTCCTTCCTCCTAACAAATAAAGAAACCGACCCAACAGGGTATCGCCAGCAGGAAGAAGAAAATGTCCAAAGGCCCAAAGCCAATTTTGCAAATATTTGTCCGTTTCTGCGGCGCTCCAAGCCCTCGCGTGAGAGCCGCCGCAGACAGTTCTTCTCCGATTTTGGCAATCGACATCATCAGAGGAACCACCCGGTATTCCAGCATCTTCATGGGACTGCGGAGAGTAGTGATGCCGCGCATCTTCATGGCATCCCGTATAGCCGCATATTCCTCTTTTACCGTCGGGAAGAAACGAAACACCACGGACACGGGGATTACTATTTTCTCGGGAACATGCATCCGCTCCATAGCTGCGACAAATTCGCTAACAGTTGTAGTGCTTACCAGATAATATCCCATGATAAATCCGGGAAGCATGTGCGTATAAATCCCGACTGCAGCTCCCAGGATAAAATTCCATGTACCAGTGAGCAGCGGCAATACCGTTAATTCCAACGCAAACAAAATAGCGTATGTAACTGCAAATCTGGCTGCGGCCACCCATTTCCTTGAAAGGAGCAGGAATACAATCGGGCACGCCATGAGGCACGGGCGAACCAGGTTCATAAATCCGCCCGTGCCGCCGGTAATCATAATGGTGCTGACTGTAACAGTCAAAAACAGTTTTGTCCTCGGATCGGTGGGAATAACAGCTTTGCTTTCAAATTTTAGCGTTGTAACCGCCGCATCCATCAGGCAATCCCCGCCTTTTCAAAATGCTTCTTCAACACAGCTTTACCAAGAAGCGCCCCCAAAATGCCACACCGATAAAGGTGACTACAAACAGAACTGGATACATCCAGCCAGGAGTATAGGACATGAGTGTGTCTACATATTCCTGCCCATAGCTACTTACAAGTGAAGCGAAGAAGGTATCACGGGTCAAAAACATCCGGCTCACATAGCCCATGATCCAAAGGGAAAACACTCCGTTACCAAGGAGCGTACACTTCCAGCTTTGATATTTTCCGGCCCGCAAAATGACATCGCCCAGGACACCAAAGATGATGCCAAAAATCAGAACCAACACACCGCTGCCCATGATTAAATTCAGCAAGCCAAGGATAATGCCGGTCAGGGATACCATGCCAAACTTCTTGACCTTTGTTAAGTACAGCATAAAGGGAATACCGCACAGGATGGGGCACACCAGTCCAAGAAGCGGGATAAAGATAGGGATATACCCCAGCATCATGCCCGCAAAGAAAATGACAAAATAGATGGCGGTGAAAATACCTACATTGATAAGGTCTTTTGCCTGCAATTTGTTGCTTTTCGATTTCATTCTCTAAATACCTCCATTTGGTTAGTTTTTTCTAACTTGATGTTTAAAAAAATTGCGAATCCTGATTTCGCATGATTCGATTTTATCATATGCCAAATGGGCTATGCCACTCTGTATGGTTTGAATATACTCCATTTGGTTTTATTTTTTTCATATAAATCCAAACTATTCTTGACAAGGGCATAATGCCAAGTGAAAAGGTTTTAGATTTTCCAGTGGATTGTAACACTCTCACTGGTAGCGTCAATCTGTGATATGAGTATATCAACCACCTTGCGCTTATCGTCAAAGCTCACGGACTCCCAGTCATCGAGATAGCCCGTAATGCTATCAATCTGTGAAGCGGAAACAGAATTAGCGGTGAGGTCTGCGACCAGCCGGAGCTGTTTCTGCCGTTCCGCATCCAGTTCCTCAATGCGGGTGTTTGCGTATTGCAGGAGAAGCGGATTAGCGCCGGACAAAGTGTCCAGAAGTTTCTCGATCTCGCTTTCCGTCTTTGCAAGGGCGACACGGGCGGCGGTCAGCTTCGGATTATAGCTTTGTTCCTTTCCGCCTTTCAGCGTGTGGAATTTCCGCATCTTCTTAACCATCTCGCCGTAAACAAACGCCTCCATGCTTTGCGCGGTCAGCGTACCGGCTCCCTTGCAGCTCTTATTGTCTGCCCGTTGTTTGCACCGCAGGTAGGTGACACCATTTCTGGCGTTCAGACTTGCCAGGGCATAGCCGCAACGTCCACACTTGATTTTCCCGGCCAGCCATGTGTTATGGCATTTCCGGCCATTCTGGAATGTGGTGTTTTGTGAGAGCTTGCGCTGAACGGTCAGCCAGAGCTGGGAGGGGATGCGCCCCTGGTGGGGAGCAATCACAAGGATCGGCTCCTCGCCCTCGCGCCCTTGATAGAGATAACAGCTATTGTCCCCTGTGAACATTTCCGGGGGACTTTCGATTTTTACGCCCTGGGCCTTGAAGTATTCGTAGATGTCCATATCAGCCTGGACATAAACGGGGTTTCTCAGCAGTTTAGAGATAAAGGCCCGTTGCAGCGCCTTGTCATAGACCTTGATGGAATGTTTGACAAAGTACCGGGTTATATCGCCGTAGGAATTGCCCGGCTCCGCATACATTTGATACATCAGCTCGGCAAAATCCATTTCCGCATTTTCCACCAGCTTCTTTGTCTTGATCCCGTCCATGACGATGGGCTCGGTATCAAAACCGTATGGCGTCCGGCCCCGCATATAGTAGCCTTTGGTACACCGGGAATAGAAAGCGTCCTGCACACGCATCTGGATGCTTTCGCGTTCAAGCTGGGCAAAGACAATGCAGATATTGAGCATCGCCCGGCCCATCGGCGTGGAAGTGTCAAACTTTTCTGTGCAGGACACAAACTCCACATCGTACTGCTTGAACAGTTCCATGAGCTTTGCAAAGTCCACGATGGAACGGCTAATCCGATCCAGCTTGTAGACGATCACCCGCTTAATCAGGCCCAGCCGGATGTCCTGCAGAAGCCGCTGGAAGTCGGGGCGCTCAATGTTCTTGCCAGAGTAGCCCTTGTCTTTGTATTCCTTACCCTCACCGCCTTTAAGCTCATAGCGGCAAAACTCAAATTGACTTTCAATGCTGATACTGTCCTTTTTGTCAATCGACTGCCGCCCGTAAATTGCATCTATTCTACTATCCATAATTAGCTCCCTTCCGTTAAACGGGAGCCAACCTACAATTATATTGTACCTCTGCCGCCCCCTTACCACAAGGATGACTCTGGCCTACCCCCGCCCGGCATATTTGCGGAACACGTCAAACAGCCGCCGCTCAATCTCGCGGTTGCGCTTGTCCTGTTCCTGCGGGGAAAAAACGGGGGTGAGATTTTTGACGGTGATCGTGCGATCTCCGAGAACAGCAGTTTTGACTTCACTTTCGTATTTGACCTGTGCCTGCATAAAATCCCTCCCATACAATCAAAGAATGTTTTGAAACATGGCAAAGGCCAGCACCGGGAAAGTGCTGGCCTTTGGCCGGATATGTACCTCTGGACAAAGTGTCCGGAAGTTAGTAGGGGCTCCGCTCGTAGTAAGCCTCGGCCTCCTGCAAAGTGGTATAGTCGAATACCTCGTAAAGCTCGACCATCACCTGTTCAATGTCGGACGGCTTAAAGCCGCACCGCTCCATCGCGGCGATGACGTACCCCCGGCAGGCATCGTTGCTCCACGGCTGGGAGAGCAAGGCCGCCAGTTCTGGATCATAGTTCATAGAGCGTTCCCCTCTTTCTTGATAAATTAGGGAGTGCCGCGCCCGTTTCCTTGACCTGTCCAAAGACAACCATACTCAGCGCGGCATCCCCACGCAACGGAGGAACGGCGGCCCGGAGGGACAGGCGGCCAGCCTGTCCAATGGCGGATCGTGGCCGTGGGTTGGCCCGGCCCACCTGCGGCGCTGGTGTTTGTCGCTCGTTCTCCGTGGAGAGAAGTCACCGCGCACCCGCCGCCCGGCTCCCCGCGCTATGCTCAGGGCCGCCGCCGTTCCGTTGCGGAGAGGTTTATATTTCCCTCTCTAATAACCAAGACATTTTTGCATCAATTCCAAGTGGGGAAACAGCAAAAATCAAAAAGTTTTTTTCATGCGTTCCAAGCCCCGCTTGATAGACTGGCGGACGGACTCCTCATGCACACCCTCGGCCTCGGCAATCTCTTTGATGCTTTTGCCAAGAATGATGTGAGCATCGATCCGGCGGCCCTGGATCTCCGGCAGGGAGTTGAGGGCGTTCCAGAGCCGGATAAACAGCTCCATGCGCTCCAGAAGCTCCTGGGGAGTGGGCTCATGCAGGCAGGCGGAGTATTCGATCCCGTCCTCACAGTCCAGGGAATACTGCGCTTTGTGCCGGGTGAGCCGCCGCTGGTAGGCCGCTTCATAGCGGACGCTGGCCCGGAGCGCCTCGGCCACATCATCGGAAACCTCAATATATTCGTCCTGGGTGTACCAGTAGTAAAAGTCGCGCAAGTTGATAATCGTCATGGTATGTACCTCCATATCGTTTTTGTGGTCGGGTTGCGGGAAACGATATGGAGGGCGGCGGGGAGCGGCACCCGGGGGAGCCGCCCCGCACCTTGGGACAGCTTGTCCCAAAGCTGGGCAAACAAAAAACGCCTGCGCGGAAAAATACCACGCAAGCGCATAAAGTGAGACGATTATCTAAATTACAACAAATTTCGCATTGTATAACAGAATATACTTGTCTTGGGCTTGGGCTTTTTTTGGCAAGTTAGGGGGACGGACAAAGCAGAGAGACACGACATTACCTCCTAAAAAGCAGTTGTCGTACCTTTCAATAAAAAAGCCGATAACCGCATTTTCAATCTGCGTGTTATCGGCTCTGCGTCTGTGCGTCTGGCTCTGTGATAACTAAAATCTTAAATTTTTCTACACTAATTAAGGTTTCTTGTTTGCATTTAGGACAAAACAAGGGGAAATTTTTCAGTTCAGTATCTAACCGCAACTTGATACGAGTTTTACTGTTACAGACTGGACATAGCAGCCACTCGAAGCTATCC
>OEQY01000343.1_pt1 | contig 11117 bp, 10 predicted proteins | sample 1539871 | NCBI WGS metagenome assembly OEQY01 (sample SAMEA3891877, study PRJEB23780) | metagenome | biome: terrestrial biome; feature: animal house; material: Caecal content | place: Italy | collected 2015-05-05 | reverse complement strand
GCACATGCCCGGCGCGCTTTTTCATGCCTCCATCGCAATGGCCTTCAGCCGCTTCATCGTCTCATCCCCGCCGCGCCCGAACCGGTCGTGCAGGCGCATATACTCGCCGTAGAGCCGGTCATAGACCGCCGCCGCCCGTCCGTCGGGCCGGTATGTACGCGCCACGCCGCTGCCCATCGCCCGCGCGGCCTGCGCCGCCGTGGGGTGAACGTCCGCCGCGACGGAGGCAAAGATCGCGCTGCCCAGCGCCGGCCCGTTCGCAGTCTCGCACACGTGCACCGGCAGGTTCAGCACGTCCGCATAGATCTGCATGGCCAGCGGGTTCTTCAGCGCGACGCCGCCGCTGGCGTAGAACGCATCCACCGGCACGCCGTGGGCGCGGTAGTTTTCCAGGATGACGCGCGCGCCGTAGGCCGTGGACTCCAGCAGCGCGCGGTAGATCTCCTCGGGCGTCGTGCGCAGCGTCAGGCCCATCAGCAGGCCGCTCAGGTCCGCGTCGGCCAGGACGCTGCGGTTGCCGTTCCACCAGTCCAGCGCGAGCAGGCCGCTCTGCCCGGGGCGCAGGCGCGCCGCGCGCTCCGTCAGCAGCGCCTGCACGGACAGGCCGCGCGCACGCGCCTCCTGCGCCACGCATTCGGGCGCGCAGGCGCGCTCAAACCAGTGGAACTGGTCGCCCACGCTGCTCTGGCCCGCCTCATAGCCCGCATAGCCGGGCAGCACGCCGTCCCGGACCGCGCCGCTCATGCCCGGCACGGGCCGGAGCGCCTCGCCCATGACGACGTGACAGGTCGACGTGCCGATGATCGCCAGCAGCTTGCCCGGCCCGTCGATGCCGGCCGCTGGCACGCACACGTGCGCGTCAATGTTGCCCGCCGCCACGGGAATGCCCGGCGTCAGCCCGCAGCGCGCCGCTGCCGCCTGCGTCAGGCGGCCCGCGCAGCTGCCCAGCGCGACGCCCGGTCCGCCCGCCTTCTCCTGCGGTGCGCGCGCGAAGGACGGGTTCAGCCCGGCAAAGAACGCCTCATCCGGAAAACGGCCCGTGTAGAACGCCTTGTAGCCCAGACAGGCGGCGCTGCGCGTCTGCCGGCCGGTCAACTGCCAGACGAGAAAGTCCGCCGCCTCCGCGTAGTGCGCCATCGCGCCGTAGACCTCCGGCGCCTCCTCCAGCACCTGCAGCAGCTTGGGGAAGAACCACTCCGCATTGACCAGGCCGCCGTACAGCGGCAGCCACGGCTCGCCGCGCCGGCGCGCCAGTTCGGTCATGCGCCGCGCCTGTCCTTGCGCCGCGTGGTGCTTCCACATCATCATGTAGGCGTGCGGCACGCGCCGGAACCGCGCGTCAAAGCATAGCGGCACGCCCTGCGCGTCCACCGGCAGCACGGTGCTGGACGTGCAGTCCAGCCCGATGCCCACGATCTGCGCCGGGTCGGCGGCCTGCGCGAGCGTGGAGAGGATGTGAAACAACACGTCCAGATAGTCCTGCGGGTCCTGCAGCGCCCAGCCGGCGGGCAGCGGCACGCCGCACGGCAGCGCGCGGTCGAGCACCGCATGCGGATAGTCCATGGAAACGCTGGCGATCTCCCGGCCGGTCGCCGCGTCGGCCAGCACGCCGCGCCCGCTCAGAGAGCCGAAATCGATGCCGATGACATACATGGGGCGTCCCCCTCTCGCTTGATCTACCGTATTTATAGCACATCCTGCGCGCGGCCACAACGCCTTTTCCGGTCTGCGCGCGTTTTTTTTGCGCAACCCGGCTTCTTCCTTCTTATCCCGCTGTTTGCCGCTGCCGAACCCGCTCAAAAAGTTTAGAGATTGTAAATTTCACGTCTCCATACCGTAAGAGAGACGGCATCCAGAATCCGCGCGCTTTTTTCTCCGCCCCTCAAAAGCCGAACAAACGAAAAATGTCCTTGTAAACTTTGCGAAAATCGCTTGACAAAATGCGCGGAATATGGTTTAATCTCTGTCGCAACATAACCTTGAAGTATCGTATTTCTAAACTCTTTATCTATTTTTTCGATTTTTCGGCGCATCGCGCCCTCCAGGAGGCTTCCATGCAGACCATTCTTTCCATCCGCGACCTTCGCGTCGTCTTTGAGGACGGATTCACCGCTCTGGGCGGCGTCAGCCTGGACATCGGGCAAAACGAATTCGTCACGCTGCTGGGGCCGTCCGGCTGCGGCAAGACGACGCTGCTGCGCTGCATCGGCGGGTTTGAGACGCCCACCGGCGGCGAGATCCTCTACAAGGGGCGCAACATCATCCCCCTGCCGCCCTACAGGCGCAACATCAACACCGTCTTTCAGCGCTATGCGCTCTTCCCGCACCTGAACGTCGCGCAGAACGTCGCGTTCGGCCCGGGGCTGCGCGGCGCGGACAAGCGCGAGACGGCCGCAGAGGTCTCCCGCATGCTCGGCCTGGTCGGCCTGGCCGGGTTTGAGAAGCGGCGCATCGCCAGCCTGTCAGGCGGGCAGCAGCAGCGCGTGGCCATCGCGCGCGCGCTGATCAACAAGCCCGACGTGCTGCTGCTGGACGAGCCGCTGGGCGCGCTGGACCTGAAGCTGCGCCGGGAGATGCAGGGTGAGCTCAAGCGCATCCAGCGCGAGAGCGGCATCACGTTCATCTTCGTGACGCACGACCAGGAGGAGGCGCTGACCATGAGCGACCGCGTCGCCGTGATGAACGCCGGCAAGATCCTGCAGCTGGGCACGCCCGAGGACATCTACAACGAGCCGCAGAGCGCGTTCGTGGCCGATTTCATCGGCGAGAGCGACATCCTGCCCGGCACGATGGTGCGCGACCGGCTGGTGCGTTTTCTGGGCTGCGACTTCCCGTGCGTGGACGTGGGCTTTGGCCAGGATGCGGCGGTGGACATCGTACTGCGCCCCGAGGATGTCAAGTTGCGCCCCGAGGACGACCCGGCCTGCGCCGCCATGCCCGCGGGCGAGGTGACGTCGCTGCTGTTCAAGGGCGTGCACTATGAGATGAAGGTGCGCGTGGGCGGCGACACGCTGCTGGTGCACTCCACGCATGCGCGCCCCGTAGGCACGCGGGTGCGTCTGTTCGTCGCGCCGGAGGACATCCAGGTCATGCACAAGAGCGACAGCTCGCCCGACGTGCTCAAGCGCCACGCGCAGCGCGCGCAGTGAAGGGGGCCAGCGCATTGAAGAAGAAAAACCGGGCGCTGCTCGTGCCCTTTGTGCTGTGGGCGGCGATCTTCATCGTGCTGCCGCTGCTGATGATCGTCTATTACGGCGTCACCGTCGAGGTCACGCCGCCCTATGAGGAGATCGTGCAGGCGGATGGCAGCGTTGCGTTCGCGCTCGAGGATGGCGCCGTCACCGCCGAGCGCCCGCAGAAGGAGACGGTCTTCTCGCTGTCCAACTTCCGGCGTATGCTCGAGCCCACGTACCTCAAGCTGCTGGGCCGTTCGCTCAAGATCGCCGCGATCACCACGGGCATCTGCCTGCTGCTGGGCTATCCCGTGGCCATGATCCTCAGCGGGCGCGACTTCAAGCGCCCCGCGCTGTGGCTGATGCTGATCATCCTGCCCATGTGGATGAACTTCCTGCTGCGCACCTACGCCTGGATGAGCATCCTGGAAAACAGCGGCATCCTCAACAGCTGGATCACCGCGCTGCGCGAGGCCGTGCCCGCGCTGGACGCGTGGCTCACCGACCGCGGCGTGGGCCGCAAGATCATCTTCCTCTACAATGAAAACGCGGTCATTCTCGGCATGGTCTACAACTACCTGTCCTTCATGATCATGCCCATCTACACCGTCATCGTCAAGATCGACCGCAGCCTGCTCGAGGCCGCGGCGGACCTGGGCGCCAGCCCGGCCCAGAGCTTTCTGCGCGTGACGCTGCCCTATTCGCTGCCGGGCGTGCTGGAGGGCGTGACGATGGTGTTCGTGCCCGCGGTGACGACGTTCGTCATCAGCCAGCTGATGGGCGGCGGCAAGGTGCCGCTCATCGGCGACATCATCCAGAACCAGTTCGGCAAGTCCAGCGACTGGCACTTCGGCTCCACGCTGTCGCTGCTGGTCATGGTGGTCGTGCTCGCGTTCATGGGCGCGCTCAACCGCATCGATAAGGAAGAGGCGGCCCAGAAGGAGGTGCGCATCCTCTGATGAAAAAGGCGCTGCGCCGGGCGTACATCGCGCTGATCATGGCGTTTCTGTACGCGCCGATCGTCCTGCTCATCCTCTACTCGTTCAACGACAGCAAGTCCCGCGCGGTGTGGGGCGGCTTCACGCTGCGCTGGTATCAGGAGCTGTTTTCCGACACGGCCATCCTCTCCGCGCTGGGCACGACGCTGACCATCGGCCTGCTCTCCGCCGTCATCTCGACCGTGCTGGGCACGGCGGGCGCCATTGCGCTGTTTCAGCTGCGGCGCAGGCCGCGCCATGCGCTGCTGAGCGTGATCAACCTGCCGATGCTCAACTCCGAGGTCGTCACCGGCGTTTCGCTGATGCTGCTGTTCGCGATGGCGCACGTGCAGCTGGGCTATGTGACGCTGCTGCTGGCGCACGTGGGCTTCGGCGTGCCGTACGTGGTGCTCAGCGTGCTCCCCAAGCTGCGCCAGCTCGACCCGCACCTGGCCGAAGCCGCGCAGGATCTGGGCGCCACGCCGCTGCAGGGCTTCCTGCGCGTCATTCTGCCCGACATCATGCCCGGCGTGTTCTCGGGCTTTCTGATGGCGCTGACGATGTCCATCGACGACTTCGTCATCAGCTTCTTCACGACCGGCAGCGGCGTGAGCAATCTGTCCATCACGATCTACACCATGGCCAAGCGCGGCATCTCGCCCAAGATCAACGCGCTCTCGACGCTGATCTTCCTGTGCGTGTTCGCGCTGCTCATCGGCCTGAACCTGCGCGACTTCAAACGCGGCGGCCGCAAGAAGCCCGACGAGGTGCACATCCCCTATTGACGCGCGGCTGCGCTTGTCATACGCCAACTTCGCATCATGAAAGGAGACGTTCCCCATGAAAAAGCTTGCCCTCTTCGCCATGATCCTCGCGCTGCTGTGCGCGGCCCTGCCCGCCGGCGCGCAGGAGACGATTTCCGTCTACAATTGGGGCGACTACATCGAGCCGCAGGTGCTGGAGCTGTTCGAACAGGAGACCGGCATCGAGGTCATCTACGAGACGTTCGAGACGAACGAAGACATGTACGCCAAGATCGCCATGGGCGGCGCGAGCTACGACGTGATCATCCCCAGCGACTACATGATCGAGCGGATGATCCAGGAGGGCCTGCTGCAGGAGATCAACTGGGACAACGTGCCCAACGTGAAGAACATCGACCCGCGCTTCATGAACGCCGCCTACGACCCGCAGAGCGCCTACTCCGTGCCCTACACCTGGGGCACGATGGGCATCCTGTACAACGAGTCGACCGTGGTGGAGACGCCCACCAGCTGGCAGACGCTGATGGACCCCTCCTACACCATGGACATGCTGATGCTCAACTCCCCGCGCGACACGCTGGGCATCGCGCTGGTGATGTGCGGCCATGACCTGAACTCCACCGACCCCGCCGACCTGGAGGACGCCAAGAACCTGCTCGTGGAGCAAAAGCCCATGGTGCTGGCCTACGTCGTGGACGAGGTCAAGGACAAGATGATCGCCGGCGAAGCGTCGGTAGCGCTCGTCTGGAGCGGCGACGCGACGTACTGCATGGGCGAAAACGACGAGCTGAACTACGTCGTGCCGGTCGAGGGCAGCAACATCTTCTACGACTCGATCTGCATCCCGTCCAATGCGCGCAACGTGTCCGGCGCGGAGAAGTTCATCGACATCAAGTGCCGCAAGGCGGGCCTGAAGCCCTCGTGCATCGTGCTGGTGGCGACGGTGCGCGCGCTCAAGAGCCACGGCGGCGTCGCCAAGGCCGACCTTGCGCAGGAGAACCTGCCCGCGCTGGAGAAGGGCCTGTCCAACCTCACGCGCCACCTGCACAACATCCGCACCGTCTGGGGCGTGGAGCCCGTCGTCGCGCTCAACCGCTTCACCAGCGACACAGACGCCGAGATCGCGCTCGTGCGCGAGGCCGCCGCCCGGATGGGCGCGCAGGTCGCGCTGTGCGAGGTCTGGGCCAAGGGCGGCGAGGGCGGCCTGGAGCTGGCCGAGCAGGTCATCGCCCGCTGCGAGTGCGCGGACCTGTCCAAGTTCTCCCTCACCTACCCGGACGATCTGCCGCTTGCGAAGAAGATCGAGGCCGTCGCCACGAAGATCTACGGCGCGCAGGAGGTATCCATCGCCCCGGCTGCGGCCAAGCAGCTCAGGTCGTTTGAGGAGGGCGGCTATGGCGAGCTGCCGGTGTGCATCGCCAAGACGCAGTACTCCTTCTCCGACGATCCCAAGAAGCTCGGCGCGCCCGAGGGCTTCACGCTCACCATCCGCCAGGCGCGCCTGAGCGCGGGCGCGGGCTTCGTCGTCGCGCTCGCCGGCGACATCATGACCATGCCCGGCCTGCCGCGCGTGCCCGCCGCGGAGAACATCGACGTGGACGACGCGGGCAACATCACCGGCCTGTTCTGATGGCCGCCAACCAAGCAAAGGGGTGAATACCGTTGTACAACACGCTGGAAATGCACATTCTGGAGATCCTGTCCGACGACGCGCGCATCAGTGCGGAGCAGATCGCCGTGATGACCGGCTACGACGTGGACGAGGTGCGCCGCGCCATCGGCCGCCTGGAAAAGGACCGCGTGCTGGTCAAGTATCCCGCCATGATCAACTGGGAGCGCACCGACAAGGAGATGGTGCAGGCGGTCATCGAGGTGCGCGTACAGCCGCAGCGCGACCGCGGCTTTGACGCCATCGCCGCGCGCATCTATCAGTTCGAAGAGGTCACCAGCCTCTACCTCATGAGCGGCGCGTACGACCTGATGGTCATGGTCGAGGCGCCCACGCTCAAGCAGCTGGCCTCGTTCGTGTCCAGCAAGCTCTCCACGCTCGAGAGCGTCACCGGCACGGCCACGCACTTCATGCTCAAGACCTATAAATACGGCGGCGTCATCTTTGAGGGCGACGATACCGACCGGCGTCTGGCGGTGAGCCCGTGATGGACATGCAGCGCATCGTCAATCCCAGCGTGCGGGACGTGCCGCCCAGCGGCATCCGCAAGTTCTTCGACATCGTCGCCGAGATGCCCGAGGCCATCTCCCTGGGCGTGGGCGAGCCGGACTTCGTCACGCCCTGGCACATCCGCGACGCGGCCATCCGCTCCATTGAGGACGGCCTGACGCAGTACACCTCCAACTGGGGCCGCATCCAGCTGCGCCGGCTCATCGCGCAGTACCTGCGCCGCCGCTGCCACGTCGAATACGACCCGGCGGACGAGATCCTCGTCACCATCGGCGCCAGCGAGGGCATCGACCTGTGCCTGCGCGCGCTGTGCGCCCCGGGCGACGAGGTGCTCATCCCCGAGCCGTCCTACGTCTCCTATGCGCCCGGCGTGACGTTCGCCGGCGGCATGCCGCGCCCCATCGTCACCCGCTTTGAGGACGAGTTCCGCCTCACGGGCGAGGCGCTGCGCGCGGCCCTCACCCCGCGCACCAAGGCGCTGATCCTGCCCTACCCCAACAACCCGACCGGCTCCATCATGCGCCGGGAGGACCTGCAGCAGATCGCCGACGCGCTGCGCGACACGGACGTCGTCGTCCTGGCCGATGAGATCTACTCCGAACTCACCTACGGCGGGCACGAGCACGTCAGCTTCCCGTCCCTGCCCGGCATGCGCGAGCGCACGGTGCTGCTCAACGGCTTCTCCAAGGCGTTTGCGATGACCGGCTGGCGCGTGGGCTATGCCTGCGGCCCGCGGGACCTGCTGGCGGTGATGTGCAAGATCCACCAGTACACGATCATGTGCGCGTCGACCCAGGGCCAGCTCGCCGCCGAAGAGGCGCTCGCGCGCGGACTGCAAAACGACTTTGAGGACGTGCGCACCATGGTGCGCAGCTACGACCGCCGCCGCCGCCTGATGGTCGACGCGCTGCGCAGGATGGGCCTGCCGTGCTTTGAGCCGCTGGGCGCGTTCTACGTCTTCCCGTCGATCGCGGGCACGGGCCTGTCCAGCGAGGAGTTCTGCCAGGGCCTGCTGCGCGCCGAGCACGTCGCCTGCGTGCCGGGCACGGCCTTCGGCCAGAGCGGCGAGGGACACATCCGCTGCTCCTATGCCACCAGCCTGGAAAAGCTCGCCGAGGCGCTGCGGCGCATCGAGCGCTACGTCCACAGCCTGTAATCCTCCCCTTCCCCAAAAGAAAGCGCACGCCATGGCCGCACGGTTCTGCCGCGCCGCCATGGCGTGCCTGTCTATCCGGCCGGCCTCTCCAGGCCATGGGTCCTCCGTCATTTCAGGACCTTTTCATAGAGGTTGAACCACGGCAGTCCATATGCCGCATACCCGAGGTCTGCCGTGCCGACGCATTGATAGCCGCATTTTCTGTACAGGTTTTCTGCGGGCACATTGCCCCGCGCGACATCCAGCCGGAGGCTTCGGCATCCCTCCGCCCTGGCCAGGCGCTCCGCCTGCTCCAACAGCATGGCGCCCATTCCCCTTTTGAGAAAGTCCGGGTGGACCGCGAGCGTATAGATCACATAGATGTGATCATAATCATCTTCCGTCAGCCATCGGACCCCTGCATATCCCGCCTCCGGCCTATGGCGCAGCGTCATCGCGCCCACGATCGCTCCGTGCTCTTTCAGGACATACAGCGCGCCGTCTTCAATCCCTGCCCGCGCATCCTCTACCGTGGGATATACGCCTTTTCTCCACCCCGGACCATTCCCATGCGCGCTCAGGTGCTCGCACAGGGCATCATACAGGTCCCCGATGGCCTCCAGGTCGGACCATTCCGCCCTTGTGAAACGCATTTGTCATCCCTCCGCAAACCGCATGACAGGATCGTGATCTTACCCATCCAACGCTGGCCCCATGGGCCTGTTCCACGCCTGAGACGCGCCCTACAGCGCGTGCTCGCAGCGCATCGGATCGCCGCGCCACATGCGCTTCATCGTCCAGTCCGCGTCCGGCGCGCTCCAGAACGGGTGCGCGGGCGGCAGGCCCAGCGGCAGGAAGACCGCCATGCACAGGTACAGACTGCCCGTGCTGATGTATTCCTCGCCCATGTCCGGCTGGCGGCCGCACACGCCGATCTCCAGAAAGCCGTCCGCGTCGAAGTTATCAAACGCCATCACCCGCCGGATCGCCTGCGTCAGCGCGCAGCGCGCCTGCGCCGGGGCGATCCCCTCCTCCAGCAGGTCCTGCAGCGCGGCCTGCGCGAGCATCTGAAAGCAGCCGAAGCGGTATGCCGACGAGCGCCCCAGCACGGGATAGCCGCCGTCGGGCATGATCAGGTGCTCCAGGAACGTCGCGTAGTGCGCGCCGTATGTCTGCGCGCGCTCCAGCATCGCGCGCCACTCGGCATCCTCGCCCGCCACCGTGCGCAGCACGTCGATGAGCATCGGCTGGATGACGTAGCTGTTGTAGTAGTCCATGTGAAACGCCGGCCCGTCGCCGAAAAAGCCGTCGCCCTTGTACCAGTCAAAGTGCAGCCGCACGGCCAGGTCCACGCGCATGGGATCCCAGTCCGGCGCGCCCGCCCGGTACAGCAGCGCCTCGATCATCGCCGAGAAGAGCAGCCAGTTGCACACCGGCGGCTTGCGCGTGCGCGTCGCGCGCAGCTTGTCCAGCAGGTGCGCGCGGTCCTGCGCGGGCAGGGCCTCCAGCAGCGCATGCGGCGCGCGCAGCAGCGCGTGCGCCAGGAACGCCGCATCGACGATCGGCTGGTGCCCGTGGGAGAAGTTCATCTCGTCGGGCGCGCCGGGCGTCACCGCCTGATGCAGTGCCGCCAGCGCCATGCGCCGGTACGCCTCCTGCAGCCGCGCCTCCTCGCCCGTCAGCCCCTCCAGCTCCAGCCAGGGCGCCAGGCCCGTCATCGTGCGGCCGAACGCCTCCAGATAGGTGTACTGCGCCCGGTCCTCGCGCGGCAGCTTGCCACGCACGGGCATCCGCTCGCGCAGGCGTCCCTGCGAGAGCGCCTCCAGCACGGGCCGCGCAATGCGGTCCATCGTCTCAAGCCAGTAGGCACGCGCCGTCTGCATGCCGTCCCCCTCCTTTTGTGCCGCACGGCCGCGTCAGCCGATGCGCGCCTGGATAAACGCAAAGATGTGCTCCAGCAGCGGCAGGCTCCAGAACGTGCCCTCGTGCGGCGCGTTCGTCACGCGCACCAGCTGCGCGTCATACCCGCACGTGCGCAGGCGTTCATACATCGCCTCGCTGTCCGAATAGTAGACAATCGGATCGGCGTCGCCGTGCAGCAGCAAAAACGGCGGCAGTTCCAGGCCCGGGCGCACATACGCCGCGGGACTGACCGTCCGCAGCCGCTCGATGCACGTCTCGGCCACATCGCTGCCCCCGAGCGCATGAAAGAGCGCATGGTCCGACGCCGACGCCTGCGAGAGGCGCTCGCGCACCATCGTCTCCAGGTCCGCCGGGCCGAAGCAGTCGACCACGGCCTGCACGCGCGTGCTCTGGCCCGCCCAGACTTCCGTCTCAAAGGCCGGATCGTCGCCAGTCAGCCCCAGCAGCAGCGCGGTGTTCCCGCCCGAGGACGTGCCCCAGGCGCACACGCGCGCAGGGTCGATGTCGTACTGCGCAGCGTGCGCGCGCAGAAAGCGGAGCGCCGTCTTCACATCCTGTAGGAATGCAGGCGCGGGCGCCTCATAGCACGAGCGGTGCGTGACGCTGGCCACGACAAAGCCGCGGCGCGCCAGCAGGCTCAGCTGCGGCAGCTCCCAGAACTGGTCGGGCTTCGTCCAGCCGCTGCCCTGGATGAACACGACCAGCGGGAACCCGCGCCCGTCGCTCTTCCACTGCGGCTTGAGCAGCTGCAGCGCCAGCTCCCTGCCGTCCGGCGCGTCATAGACGATGTGCGTCTTGAGGTCGACCAGTCCCTGCAGCGTGGGGTTGTGGTCCAGCACGATGATGTGCTCCTGCGTCATAGCGATTCCTCCGTTCCGCAGGCGCCCGCATGAATGGCGGCGCTTGCCTTCGCATGTATTTGCGGATCCGCATATTGGGAATTGATATGAAAATTCGCGCCCATCC
>OEQY01000342.1_pt1 | contig 11165 bp, 6 predicted proteins | sample 1539871 | NCBI WGS metagenome assembly OEQY01 (sample SAMEA3891877, study PRJEB23780) | metagenome | biome: terrestrial biome; feature: animal house; material: Caecal content | place: Italy | collected 2015-05-05 | reverse complement strand
ATACTGCCCAGCTTTCTTCGGTATATTCCGTTTCGTCATAAGTACTGTAAATATCTGTTACAACTTCCAATACTGCTTTATTTACAACTGGTTTTTCACCAAATGCAATTTCAGGAACAACACAATATCCATCTACTGCTTCCACTGTAACGTTTGCAGTCTTTGTTTCTGATTCATTTGTAACTTGTACAGTATATTCTCCAAATGCAAGTTTCTTAAACTGATAATTTCCAAGTGCATCGGTCTTAGCTTCTTTTATTATATTACCTTCTGCATCTATTAAGGAAACCTTTACTCCTTCTAATGCTTCGCCATTCAAAGATACATGTCCAGCTGCCGTCTGAACATCGCCTTCTGGCGCATCATAAGAAGTTACTTTTACATTATCAATTAAAACATCGTGTGTATTTCTTGTATTCAGACCAATATAACCAGACTCTACCTGTACGCCGCTCATTGTGTTACTTAAAATTTGCTCTCCATTTACCCACAATGTAATTGTACGGTCAACAATTTCAGCTTTCAAATGCATAGTTTGCCCAGCTGCAAATGTAGGTCCAGTGCTCATACCAGACCAGGAATTACCTGTTGAAGTACCCCAATATTCTGTAAAGTATTGATTTGCTGCATCACCTACACCTACATAAACACGATTATTCATGTCTTTCGCACGCAATAAAATACCAATACGAATACCATCTGCCTGTGCTGTTAAATCCATCTCTACACAACCATTCTTAAACTGAGGTGCATTCATTTCATAAACATTGGAATGTCCGCCGCCCTGGAATAAGATGTTTGTTGCTTCGCCAGTATTTTTAATTGTAGTACTCTTTGTATTTCCTGCTAAATCAGCCCAGTAAATCTTTCCATCGTTATAATCATTTTCATAATCTACGGTTGATTTTGGAGGAAGCATTAAGTTTACTTCAGCAATTTCTGTCTTCACAGCTGAAATTTCTTTCGATGCTGTATCATATCCATCTGCGGATACTGATATTGTGTAATCTTTTGTAGGAATATCCTTAAATTCATAGTAACCTTTTCGGTTAGTTGTTGTTTCTTGTGTATAAGTTCCAGAAGTGATAGTAACAGTCAATTTATTCATTGGTTTTCCAACTGCTGTTACGGTACCCTGAATGCTTGTTGTTTCTTCTTTTAATACAAAATCTTTTGTAACATCAGTTTTATCTGCTGCTTCTTCGGTTACGGTTATTTCTTCTTCTGCCGTCACATATTGTGGATCTTCTGCTGTAATTGTTACTTTTCCAAATGGTACACCATGCAGCACATAGCTTCCATCCTCACTTGTCTTAGCAGTAATTTCTCCAATAGATATGGATACTCCTTCAATTGCTGTACCTGCTTCATCTGTAACTTTACCAGATACATTACCACCAATAACTTCCAATGCATTCACTGCTTCATTCAATGTATTATATGCTTTATTCACTTCATCTTGAGTTGTGCCAAAATTATTTAATACATCGTTAGCCGCTGCCAATGCATCTTCAAATGTTTTCCATGTCTCAGCAGAATAGTTTTGACTATTTCTATTACTATTTTCATCTACCAATGCAATAAGGTTTGTACGATCTACATCGGAACGTTCAATTACAAGATTATCCAAAACAAAGTCTTTGTATCCTCCAAAGTTTGCTTCTGAACCACTTGCTCCCTGCGTATTTGCAGCTACACCAGTAGAATAAATACCAAACCATGTCTGACCTGTTTCAGAACCAGTAATTAGCATCGTATAATGATCCTTTGCACCCTTTAACATGCCACTTTCATCTGTTTCAAGGGAACTCTTTAACGAATACAATGGAATTTCATTATTATCAGAAAAATCGCCATCTCCTACTACTACACCATAAGTGTCATCTGAGCCCGTCTCATAATCAAAAGATATTTGATACGTAACACCTGGCTCGAAGCGGAAGTTTTGCGGAATTGTTTGATAAACAATATTGTATCCCTGAACTAAACCATTGGATTTCAAAGACCAGTTTCCATCCAATACATCGTCTAATTTCTTTACACCATTATACCATCCAGCCTGTGTATAAGGTTCATGTTTTTCAGATAAGTGGGTACGGTTATCCGCTACACCTTCTACTCCGCCCAATACAAACGGCCAAATACCTTGTGGTACATTTTCAAAGTCTTGTTTAAATACCAGATCACTTTCCTCACAGTTCTGTTTTGTTTCCAGTACACGGAAATCATCCATATAAGTTGCACCTTCACCAGCTTCTCTTCTCACTGTTAATGTAACTTCTCCGCCAGTTTTTGGTACATCAAAGAATACATACATATTTTGGAAATAACTTCCTCCGCCCTCTATCGTTGGGCAGTTATTATTATGTGCACTTGGCTGTGTATAGTTTCTAGCAATCGAACGTTGTGTATAATTCGAATCTACAACTTCTCCATTAATTGCAACTTCAATATAAGCTTTTGCATCACTTCTATTATCTACTCCAACAAATGCAGCATATCTCTGTCCTGGTTTTAAATCTGTAAGGGTCTGTGTTAAAGCTATTTCTTGTGTTGTGTTTGCTAATTGAAGCATATTGTTGCTTGTTACATTCTTCACAACCGTTGCAGCTTCTGTTTCACCAGTAATGTCCCAATATTGCAGTGGATTTCTACTGTTGAATCCAGTATCGGACATATGTACTCCATCGCTCCACTTTAATTCTTCATCCGTTAAATCAGGAGATGCTGTTCCTTTATGAATAACATAAGGTACACTTGCCTGTGCTTCAATTGTAATCTTATTATCAACTACTTTTAATTCCTGTTCATTTTCTTTTCCATATTCAGAAAGGCTATATAACTTAACGGTATCCAATCCTGCCCAGCTATCTGGAAGTTCCCATGTTGTAGTTCCTCCAGCCTGATTCCAATGATATAATTTTTCATCATTAGAAGCCAAGTCATTACCATTTGCATCCCAGAACCAAGGAATTAAATATTTTTCGCCATCCATGATCTTCTTGCCATTAAACGTCATAGTTCTTAGATCATATCCTGCATTGTTCACATCATTGGATTGTCTTTCAATTACTAAGGTGTTTTGTCTCTCTTCATCCTGTAATGTAATCTTCATCTCTGGAGTCCATGTATAGGTTTCTCCATTATCTGTCATCGTAACAGGAGTTCCATTTTCCCATTTCATTACAAGATAATGCTGTACAAACTTAGAGGCAATATTGTCATCAAATAGATTTTCAATATAACCTTCGTAATCATTACGACCCTGCCATCCTTCAAAATCCTTCATATCATATCCGCCAAGCAGAGGATTTCTGGCAGCACCGCCATAAGCTGGATAATCTCCAACCCAGGAATCTCTTTGATGGTTTGCAATAAAACGTGCAATTGTACTGTTAATACCCTTCAAAGAATAACCACCATATGTTAAATCGGCAGCCCAATGCTGGAATGTAGAATCGTATGCAAATGCATAACCCCATTCACCAGCTAACCGCCATCCACAATTTGCAATTTCCTTTGCTAACTGACGGCTTGCCCATGTACCATTGTCACCAGACTGTCCATTGCCCCATACGTCAACATATACAAAATCTAAATTATCGCCTTCATCTCCGCCTAATTTCTCATGCAGATCAATCCAGCGCTGTGCACGACCATGCTTCAAATCATAATCCGCATCAATATTAACACCCTGATCCAACCAGTTCCATCCAAAGGAAAGGCTTCCATCTGCATTTTTCTTTAAACGATCTGTTTCAAAATAAATGGATTCTGGATAAGTTTCACTTGCATTTACATGGATACCAAAGGTTGCACCAAATTCTAAACCTTTTTCCAATAAATACTTCATATCTTCTACTCCACCGATACGGGTACCGATATCCGCATAATTCAAATGACCAGAATCATGACCTTCACTGCCATAACCTTTTAATAAAATGGATTGTCCAAGTCCATCGGTATTCAAATAAACTTTCTTTACATTATCCAAAGTCATTAAGAATGGATTTTGTGCCTGTCCTGCAAAGTTCATTGCGATACGCATTGCAACACGGTCTGGAACTACTTCATATCCGAGTGGATTATTCATAATATCACGGTATGCAATCGCTCCATCCTGCCAATCTACTAAGCCGTCTCCATTTTGATCTTCTGTTAAAACAACTTTTAAGCAAGGAAGTTCTTCTTCTGTATTCTCTTCTCGATATTCAGGACTCTTCTGATATGTCCAATAAGTACTTGCCAATCCAGATTCTTTGTAAGATTCTGTTGTCGTTACATTGGACGTAATTCTCTGCCAATCCGATGTTACATTATTTTCAGAATTACTCCAAAGTCCTGCACTCAGTCCATCTGCGGACATTAATGCATACATATATCCTCTCTTGCCATCATTTAATGCACTGACATCTGCGAATACATCTCCACTCTTATGAGTATTTACTGATACATTGGCGCCTGCAAATTCAGAATCTTGCTGAGTAGAACGTACTGTTAAGAAATTTACATCTGACATATCAATTGTCGTAACACAGTTTGGAATATTATTTACCACATTGGTAATTTTAAATGTCACGATGTTCTTCTCCACTGTTAACGTTGCCGTTAATACCGCATCAATATTAGCAGCCTCATCCTTCAATGTCATTTTATAAGTTGCCTTATTTTCTGCATCCTTTTTAAATTCCACTTCAGGTTTGATCGCCGTACTTCCAATTGTAATTGTATCGACTGCGGTTGTCTGTCCAAGCATCTTTTTTCCATTCAATGTATATCCAATTACTCTTGGGAATGCATTATCAATACCAACTTCCATAACATCCGATTTTAATGTCTCTGGGGCTTCATAATCAATTCCTTCTGCTAATTGAATCTTCAAATCAGGAACTACAATATCTTCTTTTTCCACAGTTATATTAGCACTGGAAGTGGTATAACCAGACATTGCAGCTGTTACCGTATATTCTCCTTCTTTAACAGAATTAAATGTATAAGTTCCATCTTCCGCTGTTGTGGTACTGCTGTCGCCTAAAGTTACATTGGCACCTGAAACAGCATTGCCTTCTGCATCGATAACTTTACCCGTTACAGTTACTTCTGTAGTACTTACTTCTGCATTATAAGCTTCTCCACTTGCAGTTGCAGCCAGCTCCCATGTATCTGTTCCATCTTTGATAATCTGTGTCTCATTGCCGTCTGCATCATATGAGCTAACAATAACATCTTTAAATGATAAAGTAGTAGATGGAGATCCAAGCAAAATACCAATTTGTCCATCTTTTAACGATTCTAAAAGTGGCAATTCAAATTCTGTATTTCCATTTTTATCTTCTACTGCTTCACCATCTACAGTTAAACTAACCGTTGTTCCATTAAAACGGATCTTAAAAGTGGCCTCTTGTCCAGCTGCCAACCCTTTTTTATTTAAATCCAGCCAAGAACCAGATGTAGCAGCTACATTTTGCATAAACCATGCAGTATCATGAACACCCGCACCAGAAAAGTTTACATTATCTTTTGCTAAGATTGCAAAATATGCCTGCGTCTTACTTGCTGTTTCATCCATTTTAATTGTCATCTGAATACTTCCATTCGTCAGACCTTTTGCTTCTTCATTTGTAAGTAATAATAACGCTTTATTTTGTGCATTATTATTTTTAGAACCTGCCGTAAACTGTCTCCACGTTGTTGTAACCGCTCTCGATTCTGGAGCTGCAACCGCAGTAATGGCATTTCCAGATACAAATTGAGAAATTATCATAACAGTTATTAACAGCCATGATAAGATTCTCTTCACTTTTTTCTGTTTTTCCATATACGACTCCTTTCTGTCTTTTCTAGCAGAACCTACTATTTATCTTCCGTTCGCACTCACATTTATAGAGATTTCAAACTATTCAGACATCTTTTTTCCTATTTTTTAGATCATTAATTAAATTCTCCTTTCCCCCTTTCTTTTTAATATATTCCAATCTCTGAAAGAAGCATTCTTATTGCTCTAACTGAGATTAAATGCTTTCTCATTTTCAACTTGATTTTTTATAATCCTGAAAGCAATCATAAATGCGGGACCGATTCCCTTATTTATTTTGCACAATTTTACCATATTTTACCTTATTTGTATATACATATCATCTATAATACAAATTTTATCCATTTTTGTACAAATGCATTTTATAAAAAAACTAAATTCCTTATCCCTATTCATTTGAACAATTCGTACATGTATCTATTGTCAATCGAACAACTAAATTTTTTTCTATATAGTAACTAGATTTTTCTAAGAAAAAAAGCCTTTTTATATTTTAAGAATCACATCTTAAATACAAAAAGACTTTTATATCATCTATTTTAAATTCGTATTATCATTCATCATCTACAAGAGCAGCTGTAATGATCGCCATGGAATACGCTTCTTCTGCATTACAACCACGAGATAAATCATTGATTGGAGCATTTAATCCTAATAAAATTGGTCCATAAGCGTCAAAGTTACCAAGACGTTGTGCAATCTTATATCCAATATTACCTGCATTAATATCTGGGAAAATAAAGACATTGGCATGTCCTGCTACTGGATTGCCCGGACATTTTGTACGTGCAACACGAGGAGATACGGAAGCATCAAATTGTAATTCGCCTGCCATTGGAATATCTGGTCTCAATGCTTTCGCCTTTTCCGCTGCATTACGCATTTTATCTACATCTTCTCCTTTTCCAGAACCAAGTGTAGAATAGCTTAAAAATGCTACCTTTGGATCAATACCAAATATACGACCACATTCTGCCGTTCCAATTGCAATTTCAGCCAGTTCATCTTCAGTTGGCTTTAGATTAATTGCACAATCTCCCATCGCTAAAACTTCATTTTCACCAGTTGCAGACGGACGAACTAGAATAAAACAAGAAGATACAATTTTATGACCTGGTCTTGTCTTTATCAACTGCAATGCTGGACGAACCGTATCTGCTGTAGAATAAGTTGCTCCTCCTAAAAGAGCATCTGCAACGCCCATCTTTACCAACATCGTTCCAAAATAATTTCCACGCTTTAATATTTCACGTGCCTCTTCTGGCTGTACATTTTTACTCTTACGCAATTCGCAGAATAAATCTACCATTTCATCAATACGTTCATAATTATTCGGGTCTATAATTTGAGCACCTCGAATATTATAACCGTATTCCTCTGCGGCTTCATTTACGGCTTCTACATTGCCAACTAAAACTGGAGTGAGGAAATTAGATGCAAGCAAACGAGATGCCGCCTCTAAAATACGTGCATCTGTTCCTTCTGTAAATACAATTTTCTTTGGACTTTTTTTCAGCTTGTCAATCATCATGCCGAAACCCTTCATGTTTCTCATTAAAAAAACCTCCTTAATATTATTCTTGTCTTTTGCGACACCCTCTCTTAATAATTTACCACATTTTCAAAATTTTTCAATAGTATAAACAATAATCTAAAAATTAACAAGCATTCCCACTATTGTATCGCTATAAATACATCTACATGATTAACAATAATTCAATTATTTTTGTATTCTCCTTCATAAGACTTACGTTTCCCATAAAACTGATAACCATATTTTTTATATCCGTATTTCTCATAACCATATTCGCTTACAGATTCGGGATAATGATTAAATACATATCCCAAAAATTTTGCATTATGACCTCCTAAAAACGAAATTCCCTCCCAGATTCTTCTCTGAGGAACGCAATCATATTTTACTACATATAAAATATGATCTGCATAATCTGCCAGAATTCCTGCATCCAGCTTACTTTGTTGTTATCTTATGGTTATATTAATATACTTGTACAAGTATATCAATAGTAATACTATACAAACTTGCGTAAGTATATTTAGATATTTTGTACTTGCATAAGTATATTATTCTATGTTATACTATGATTATAATGGAAAAGGTATAACTTGCCATTAGCAGAATAGGAGGGATGCAATGGGAACTTCAGCAACTAAGGCAAAAAATAAATATAATGAATCTAATTATGATAGAATAAATTTAATTGTACCAAAGGGAAAAAAAGAGGCCATCAAAAACCATGCCGTAGAACAGAAAGAAAGCTTAAATGGTTTTATTAATCGTGCAATAGATGAAGCAATAGAACATGATAATAGAAAGTTGGCATCTGCTGCCAGTATAGAAAGTGAGGAAAAACTATGATGTACCCTTATATGACACTTAATGATGATACAGAAATCACACATTCGGAAATGAAACCTGATGGAAGAGTGAAGGTTTATATTGAAACACCTGTGGAAAATGGTTTTCATAACGCAACATGTTACCTCCCAGATTATATTTGGGAAGATATTACTGGTTATTCAGAAGCTGAGATAAATTATTTTAAGCAACTACTAAAGGATAATGCACACTTAATCATGGAATTTTCACAAGAAGGAGGAATCTTAGATGCCTCAAATTTTTAGAGTAGGACCGTATATAATTTATTTTTGGTCAAATGAAAATAAACCTTTAGAACCTATCCATGTACACATTGCAATAGGACGAGCAACTGCCAACGCAACAAAAATCTGGATAAGTAGCTCAGGTAAAGCTTTACTCTGTAATAATGCCTCGCAAATTCCAAAAAAAGATTTAAGAAATTTAATTCGATTTATCGAAGCCAATAGTAATACAATCATCAATAAATGGTATGCCCATTTTGGTGAAATAAGATATTTCTGTTAAGTAAAATAACAAAACATGACAATAAAAAGTTAGCATCTGCTACTAATAATCAAACCAACCATCAAATGGCAGCAGATTACCGCACATTGACAATATAATATATTTAATTGGGCAGCCGACGGGACGGCTTTCCACCCACTCCGAGTCTTGCGGAAAGTCCAGCTAATAAATGTCAATAGAAAATGAAAAAAATTTTTGCTAAAAAAGGGTAGACTTTCCTCTTGGTGAAAATATCCTTTTAAAAACAGATATTGATTCGTTGGATTTTCGATGTTCTATGCAGCTATGTCGCATTTAGCAGCATGGTATTGTTTGATGTGCTCCTGTGGAGTAATGATTTCAAATGGTTTGTTGTCTCTTAGTATTGCAAATAGCATATTGCATACTTTGTGAGAGACAGCTCCCATAGCAACAAGTTTTGGTTTTGATTCGCATTTTTTGAGATAGTAATCCCTTAACACTGGATTTTTTGCTTCTCCATTTCGAGAGATACTGATGCTCTGAAGTGTTAAAACATGAATGACTCTTCTGGCTATGACCGAACCTCTTTTAGACATTTGAACTTTGGTTCCTTCAAATTTACCTGATTGCTTAACAGCTGGATCAAGACCAAAGTAAGCAAAAAGTTGCTTCGGTTTTAAAAATGCCGAGAAGTCACCAATCTCTCCCATAAGAGAAACAGCGGATAAAAAGCCAGCCCCTTTAAATGTTTCAATTAAATGGATGTGCTTTACGAAATCAGTACCTTCATTGGAATCTACAAGTTCATGTAACGCATCGATGATGTTTGATATTTCATCATCATATTTACGGATAAAGCTTATGTAGAGACGAATACGTTTGATATTGCTGTCAATGATGTAACCGAATTCATTGGCATCATTTGCAGCTTGAATGATGGCATTGTACTTCTTTTCAGCATAGGTAAGTCCAAAACGAGAGGTAGATCTAATAACATCAATAATCTCTTGTTTATCTGCTTCGAGAAAAGCATTTGGGGAAGTATATTTTTCCAATAACGTGAGAGATGTACGGATGGTTATTTTAGAAAAAATACCAAGGTACTGTGGGAATGCCATACGCAATTCACCTTGTAGCTTATTTACATAAGAACTGCGATTATCCATTAAGTCATAGTATTCACGACAGAGATTTCGGCAGTTTAATGCAAGGTCAGATGGCATAAGGGAAACCTTTCAATCAGGTTTCAAACCAACCAAAGCAGCCTTTTTGGAATCAAAACGGTCATTATGTACTTTTCGTATATTGATATTTGTGCTATTCTTAGTGATGATAGGATGAATAACGGAGCAGTTAAAACCCTTATCACGAAGATAGCAGAAGAGTGGGTAATGATAAATTCCCGTGGATTCGAGGAAAATGCGACTTTCCAAAGAATATAACTCTTCTGCTTCTTTTATTTTGGAAACAGCAGTTGTAAGGGAATTCATACTATTATGTAGGATTTTATAAGGTTTTCCTACAAACTGTTGGTTAGGAAGTGCAATAGACATCCATGAGAAGTCAGCACCGACATCAATACCAACAGAGATAAATAATTCATCAAGATTAAAAATAATGTTGTTTGCCATGAGCAACAGCTCCTTTCTGATAGGAATCCATTTCCAGTCTGGCAGGTACACAACCTAGCGTGTTATACGGGTATAGCCTTCTGGCTCCCAACCAGCTAAAACATAAAACCCTGTCGAATGGACGAATTGACTTTCTTGTAGGTATCTGCTGATGAAATCAGCATCCCAAGGGGTGATACATTATTTGTCCTATCCTAAGAGATGATACCTTATGTTTTATCTGGTGTCTATCAGGAACCGTCAGACATGATAATTATTTAGGATAACATCTGATGAAGGAAGAACTCCTTCTTCTGCTATCTTATTTATAGAAACTTATTAACCAAGTAGTCTTATTGGCTACATCATTATTATACTAGGGGTGGTTGCAATGAGTACATACGAAGAATTTATGATAATCATTGCTATTGCTGGATTAATTGTGTCAATTCTGAATTACACAAAAAAAGTAGCCGTCCTCACTGAAGTGAACCCCTTTTGTTAGACAAAATAGAAGTCTAATGAAAGGGGTTTTTTCATGCCAAAATTGAAATACTCAGAAGAATTAAAACTTAAAGTTATTCATTACCTTATGGAAGGTCATTCATTAATCGAAGCTGAAAGAGAGTTTCATATCGGAAAACAAAATATCCAGAAGTGGAGAGATGCCTACGAACTACACGGAGTAAAAGGAATCCTGATCAAACAGAATAACCATAATAAGTATACTGGTGACTTTAAAGTGTATGTGATAGAATACAAACAAATGCACCAGTTATCTGCCCGCCAGACGGCAGCACATTTTAATATACCTACATGGCAGTCGGTTCTTAACTGGGAAAAACTATATAAGCAGGAAGGACCAGATGTC
>OEQY01000340.1_pt1 | contig 11174 bp, 10 predicted proteins | sample 1539871 | NCBI WGS metagenome assembly OEQY01 (sample SAMEA3891877, study PRJEB23780) | metagenome | biome: terrestrial biome; feature: animal house; material: Caecal content | place: Italy | collected 2015-05-05 | reverse complement strand
TAGCAGCGTCAGAAGCAGCTGGAGTAGTAGCAGCGTCGGAAGCAGCTGGAGTAGCAGCAGCATCGGAAGCAGCTGGAGTAGTAGCGGCATCAGAAGCAGCTGGAGTAGTAGCAGCGTCGGAAGCAGCTGGAGTAGTAGCGGCATCGGAAGCAGCTGGAGTAGTAGCGGCATCAGAAGCAGCTGGAGTAGTAGCGGCATCAGAAGCAGCTGGAGTAGTAGCAGTATCGGAGCTTGTCTGAGCTGGGTTTTGAGTACATCCTGTAAGTGCAAGTAATGAAACAGTTGCGATCATAGCAACAACTTTAGTTGTTTTTCTCATTTTGAAAATCCTCCTATAAATAAAATATGATTTGATATTTACTCAGCACTGAATAGCTATTTAATAAATACTATTATATTTTAACAGAGATGTAAAAAAAATACAATACAAAAAAACAAAAACTAAGAAAAATAATCTTACTATTATTTTAGAGAGTTTGTAAAATCTGTATATTTGATTCTTGATTCTAATGTTGTTAAAAGGTATAATAAAAATTAATTTAGTAGTTTTCCGATACAGAGGGAAATAAAAGAAGTGAATGGGAAGGAGAGCGTACATTATGGAATTACAAAAACTGCTTAGTTATACTCGCCAAGCAGTAAAAGATTATCATTTAATTGAACAAAATGACAAAATTATGATTGGATTGTCGGGTGGAAAGGATAGTATCGCCCTATTATATGCACTGAGTCATTTACGTAGGTTTTATCCAAATTCATTTTCCATTCATGCAGTGACTGTGGATATGGGATTTTCTAACTATGATACAACTTCTTTACAAAAACTCTGTGATTTGCTTCAAGTACCATTTACAAAGATATCGACTAAAATCGGAACGATTATTTTTGAAGAGAGAAAGGAAAAAAATCCATGTGCACTTTGCGCTAAATTTAGAAGAGGAGCATTATTAAATGCAGCGCAGGAATTGGGATGCAATAAAATTGCATATGGACATCATAAAGATGATGTGATTGAAACAATGTTATTGTCTTTGTTTTTTGAAGGGCGTTTTTATTCATTTGGACCATACACATATTTTCCAGATAGAAATATTGCTGTTATTCGTCCGCTTATTTATGTGTCAGAGAAGGAAGTGATTGGATTTATAAAAAAGCAAAATTTGCTTCCTATAAAAAATCCATGTCCCGTAGATCAGCATACCAAAAGAGAGGAGATGAAGAATTTGTTAAAAGAGTTAAATCATCAGTATCCAGGTATTAAAAAAAGGCTTTTTTCGGCAATTCAAAATGGGAAAATAGAGGATTGGGATAGAAAAAAATAAAATAGGGGGAAATAAGATTGAAAGAACAGAGTTATCAAGAACAAATTGACATAAAAAATACTTATAAACTGAGAGAATTAGTTTCCACGCTCCCGCCATTTGCAAAAAGTTATTTTCGAGGCATTGAGACGAGAACTTCTTCACGAACGAGAATTGCTTATGCTTATGATTTGAATATATTTTTCCGCTTCCTTCATAAAATGAATCCAATTTTTCAGAAAATAGAAGTGAAAGAAATTACACTTGCACAGTTGGAACAATTGAGTCCTATGGATATAGAGGAATATTTGGACTATGTGAAAGTATATGAAGATGAAGAACAGCAGATTCATACGAATAAAGAGCGTGGGATTATGCGAAAGCTATCTTCCTTAAAATCCTTTTACAGTTATTTTTATCGAAACGAGTCAATTAAGTATAATCCAGTTGAGTTAGTGCAAACACCTAAATTTCACGAAAAGGCGATTATTCGTTTGGATTTGGATGAAATGGAAGCGTTATTGGATCAGGTGGATCATGGAAGCAAATTGACGGAAAAACAAAAAGTATTCCATCAGCGGACACGTATTCGAGATCTTGCAATTATGACATTATTACTGGGGACTGGAATTCGTGTTTCGGAATGCGTGGGACTAAATTTAGAAGATGTAGATTTAAAAAATGATGGAATTAAAGTTCATAGAAAAGGAGGAAAGGAAGTTATTGTTTATTTTGGCGATGAAGTAGAGCTTGCACTATTAGATTATTTGGAACAGCGAAATCAGATTGTTGCACAAGAAGGAGAGGAACATGCACTTTTCTTATCCCTTCAAAGGAGAAGGATTGGAGTCCGGGCGGTAGAAAATCTTGTAAAGAAATATTCCCGTGCAGTAACTACGATGAAAAATATTACGCCTCATAAATTGCGGAGTACTTATGGTACAAACTTATATAGAGAAACAGGAGATATTTATCTTGTAGCAGATGTATTAGGACATGCAGATGTCAATACAACGAAAAAACATTATGCTGCTATTGATGATGATAGAAGAAAACAGGCGAGAAATATTGTCAAACTTAGAAAAACTTTATCGGATGAAGGAAAGACTCCTGCTTCTACAGGCGGTGAGTAACAGATTACGGGTATCAATCATAAAAGAAGCTATAAAACAAAATCAATATGGAAAAGCACATTTGCTGCCTGGGACACATAGAATATAATAAATGGCGTTACAGGTGGCTTTTTCATTGAAAACATTTCCAAAACCGTTGAGTGCATCAGAAGAAAGAGAATGCCTGGAGCGATTCAGGCAAGGAGATCAAAGAGCAAGAGAATTATTAATTGAACGAAATATGCGTCTTGTTGCTCATATTATAAAGAAGTATAACTTTGCAGAACAAGAAATGGAAGATTTGCTTTCAATAGGAACAATTGGTCTTATCAAAGCAGTAAATACATTTGATGTAGAGAGAGGAAATAAGTTGTCCAGTTATGCAGCAAAATGTATTGATAATGCTATCCTATCATAAAAAAACAAAGATTGTATTACAAAGATTTTAAAAAGATTTAAAGAAAACGTAAGAAATTATATATTGACTTTTAAAGGCAGTATGATAATATGGCAGTGATGCAGAAAAAAACAAAAAAGCAATATCAATCCAATTAAAAAATCGTTTATTTCTTCCATTTTTGCAAATGCATAAAGAAATGGTAATAAAATTACTTTATTTGAATACCATAAATGTGACTAAAATAAAAGAAAAAGATAATGGAGGCATGGTATGAGCTTAAGCGTAGAAAAGAAAAAGACTACAAGTAGAGAACTCAGAAGAAATTATAAAATTCTTGGAATGGATCCTCAGTTGATCCAGAACGATTTGGGCTTTACGGAACAAATGTTGCTAGATACATTAAATGTAACATCTTCCACAACTGGAGTAAATATATGGAAGCTTCGTGATTATATGAATGATAAAATCAAGGAACAGGGGAAAGAACCAGCTCCATATACGATTTTAAAATATAATATTCGTCATCGTTATAAAAAAACATGGTAAAATAAGAAAGAGATTATTAAGAAATCAGCAAAGGAAAAATTTCTTTTTTGTATTTCAACCATTGGATTAAGATTTGTTTTGACTATGGTGTTTCTGCAATATAAAAGATAAATAAATTTTAGATAAGAATGTCAGAATTTCTATCATAATATTAGTAAGAAAAAAGAGACTAAAAAACTTAAAAAAATGATGTGTGGGACAATGATTTCATTTATTTGTTTTTGTCTAATCGTTATTCCGTACATCATTTTTTAGTAAGTAAAATAAGAAATTTTATTTTTTGTAAAGAATTTTCTGTAAGGAAGATTGTCCTTTTTGTAATACAGTTAAAAATATTCATAAAGTAGAAGAGAAAGAGAATATGCTATTGGGAAGGAATCCAAAATCGGTATCAGGAGGAGCCATTGTGATTGCAATTTATTCTCGTAAGTCGAAATTTACAGGGAAAGGAGAGAGTATAGAAAATCAAATTGAACTTTGCAAGCAATATGTTAAAATGCATTGGAAAGAGGATGTGGAAAATCAAATTGCAATTTATGAAGACGAAGGATTTTCAGGAAAAACGTTGGATCGGCCTAGATTTAAAGATATGATGAAGGATGCTAGAAAGGGAAAATTGTCCAGTATTATTGTATATCGGTTAGATCGAATTAGCAGGAATATCGGGGATTTCGCTCAATTGATTGATCAGTTAAATGATATGAATATTGCATTTGTGTCTATTAAAGAGCAATTTGATACATCTTCCCCAATGGGAAGAGCAATGATGTACATTGCGTCTGTATTTTCTCAGTTAGAGAGGGAAACGATTGCAGAACGAATACAAGATAATATGAAAGAGCTGGCAAAAACAGGAAGGTGGCTTGGCGGAGTTACGCCGACAGGTTATCAATCAAAGGAAGTTTCCAGTATTACTGATCAAGGAAAATTAAAAAAGACCTATCAATTGGAGCAAATTCCAGAGGAAATAATGACAGTAAAAACAATTTATCAAGTGTTTTTGAAAACAACTTCCTTTAAAGAAACCGAACAGTTTTTGCTTGAACATAGTTACAGGACAAAAAATGGCAAAAACTTTTCCCGATTTACAATTAAAGGAATATTGTCTAATCCAGTTTATTTAAATGCAGATCAGGATGCATGGAATTATTTTCAAGAAAATGAAGCCATGATATTTGCACAGAAAGAACAGTTTAATGGGAAAAATGGAATTATGGCATACAATCGTACATTGCAGAGAGCTGGAAAAACAACCCAAATACGAGATATAAAGGAATGGATTATCGCAATTGGAGCTCATAAAGGAATCATATACGGAAAAGACTGGATAAAAGTACAAACAATATTAAAAGAAAATTAATTCTTCCGATCGTGGAAAAAATAGTTTAAAATAAGCGAATATGGAGCTTTCTTGTAATTCCATGTGAGGATAGCTAATGAAATCCTAATGATGCTGCGTTCAGAAAAGAAAAGAAGTCGGGAAATTAGTTTATATGAACCAATTGGTACCGATAAAGAGGGCAATGAGATTAATTTAATGGATATTGTTGAAATGGATGAAAAAGAAATATCAGAAATGATTGCATATAAAGAGGATGTCAAGCAGCTTTATCAAGCATTAAAAACTTGCTTAAAGGAGAAAGAGAGAACGGTTTTGTGTTTGAGATACGGCCTATTTGGTTCTAAAGAATATACGCAGCGAGAAATCGGGGATCAGCTTGGGATTTCTCGCTCTTACGTAAGCCGAATTGAAAAAGGAGCATTAATAAAACTAAAAAATTATTTAAAATAATAATATCATTGATAGTAAACTAAGAAATCCTTCTATTCATTCTTGATTAAAAATTTTTTTATTTGACGAATATATGTTCTTGCTTTTTCCCTCATTTTATGGTATTCTTTTAATATTAAAGAAAAATTTAAAATGATTTTTTATAATTTAGAAAGTATAGGGTAAAATATAAGAAATAATTCAAAATGAGGAGAAAAGGCAGCCATTTATCCGATGAGAGAAGACTCGCTTCTCTACAGGTGGTGAGCAACAAATTTATATGAGTGACGAGGATGAATTCCTCATCGGATAAACGCTCCATAAGGATTTGGAAAATTGTTATGGGCAACTGACCCGAATCCTATGCCAAGATTCGCTTGCGAGTCTTAAATTTATTGTATTTAAGGTAGTAGTATATTATGAGTGTAGTAAAAAACATTTCATTACCATCCGTAATTCGGACAGAACGACTTCATACAGTCATCTGGATTCCTCAAAAGGAAGTAAAAGCAGTGCTGCAAATCGTCCATGGGATGGTAGAATATATAGAGCGGTATGAACCATTTGCAGCTTATTTAAATAAGTCGGGTATTGCAGTAATTGGACATGATCAGTTAGGACATGGATATACAGCAAAGGAAGAGAAAGATCTGGGATTTTTTTGTGAAAAAGATGGAGATCGTGCGGTTATTTTCGATATTCATCAAGTAACAACATATGCAAAAAAACAGTTTCCAAACGTACCATTTTTTCTAATGGGACATAGCATGGGTTCTTTTTTCGTAAGAAATTATATGATGAAATTTGGAAAAGAATTGGATGGAGTAATTTTAATGGGAACGGGGTATCACTGTTTGCCAGAAGCACGTTTGGGTGAGTTGTTAGCGAGTGGATTGATTCAATTGTTTGGATCTCATTATCGAAGTCGGTTTATTGATCAAGTCGTACTGGGCAGTTATAATCGGAAATTCGCTCCAAATCGAACAGAAGCAGATTGGATTTCATCGGATAGAACAACTGTAGATCGTTATTTAGCAGATCGGTTTTGTACATTTAAATTTACTGCAGGTGCATATCGAGATTTTTTCCGAGTTTTAGTTCGAGTTGCCTCCTATAAGAATATGGAGCGAATCCCAAAAAATTTGCCAATTTATCTCGTCTCAGGACAGGAGGATCCTGTTGGCAACTTTGGAGTGGGAGTAAAGAAACTATATGATCAATTCAAAAGAGTCGGAATACAAGATATTAATATGACACTTTTTCCAGGGGCAAGACATGAAATATTAAATGAAAAGCAGAGAGAAATCATTTTTGCTTATTTAAAAAAATGGTTGAATATCCATACAAAAACTGAAACAACAAAGGAGGAGTTATGATACATACAATTATTTTTGATATTGGAAATGTGCTGGCAAATTATCGTTGGAAGGAATATTTGCATGCATTCGGGTTTTCTCAGGAAGTAGAGAAAGCAGTGGCTGACGCAGTATTTCTGAATCCAATTTGGAAAGAATTTGACCGAGGTGTAATGAAAGAGGAAGCAATTATTATGAAATGCATTCAGCATCGGCCACAATATGAAAAGGAAATACGAGAAATTTTTCAAGATATGTCAGACTTAGTAGTGGAATATGACTATGCACAAAACTTGGTAAAATGTTTGAAACAACAGGGATATCAGGTTTATGTTCTTTCCAACTATGGGAAGACATTATTTGAACATGCAAAGAAAACCTTTCAATTTTTAAAGGAAGTGGATGGGGGAATTATTTCCTACCAAGTTCAAAAAATTAAGCCAGATGCAGCTATTTATGAGGAGCTGCTGAATAAATATAAGATTTGTGCAGAAGATGCAGTATTTTTGGATGATACAGTGGAAAATTTGGAACAGGCGGCATGTATGGGAATCAAAACGGTACATGTAACCTCTTATGAATCCATTACAGAGGGATTACAGGCATATGGTATTACGATAAAAGAAGTAGAGTAGTGTTTATAAATACAGATTGGAGGAAGACATTGAAACTTATGATTGCGTCCGATCTACATGGATCGGCATATTATTGCAAAAAGATGCTGGACTGTTATGAGAAAGAACGGGCGGACCGATTGATTTTACTAGGAGACCTCCTTTATCATGGCCCTAGAAATGATTTGCCTCGTGATTATTGTCCAAAAGAAGTGATTAACCTGTTAAATCAACGAAAAAATCAAATTTTATGTGTGCGAGGGAATTGTGAGGCAGAGGTCGATCAGATGGTACTGGAATTTCCCGTCATGGCAGAGTATGCAATTTTCTCTTTGGATTCCCGAATGATTTTTGCAACACACGGTCATGTATTTCATGAGCGAAACCTGCCGCCGCTTCAGTCAGGAGATATTTTGCTGCATGGTCATACCCATATATGGGCGGCTGAGAAGAGGTCAAATTATATTTATTTAAATCCTGGTTCCGTTTCGATTCCAAAAAACGGGAATGTGCCAACCTATATGATTTATGAAAATCATTGTTTTATTATTAAAGATTTGAAAGGGACAGAAGTAAAGCGATTGGATTTAACCGATCCAATATCGTCTCTTAAGTGGGATCAGATTCACAGTACAAATGCTACTGAGGCATTCGATCAGTTTTGTCAGATTGTGAAACAATTGCGTGCAGAAAATGGATGTCCATGGGATCGTGCTCAAACGCATGAATCTTTAAAGACTTGTATGATTGAAGAGGCTTATGAAGTGGTAGAAGCGATTCATCGTCTTTCTGAAACAAAGGATACTGCTAATTTGAAGGAAGAATTGGGAGATGTATTATTGCAAGTCGTATTGCATAGTCAAATTGCTTCAGAAGAGGGGATTTTTGAATTAAAAGACGTGATTGATGAAATTAATAAAAAAATGATTCGTCGTCATCCGCATGTGTTCGGAAGTCAGTCCATTCATTGTTCTGATCAAGTAGTGGCAAATTGGGAAGAACTCAAACGACAGGAAAAGAAAGAGAAGGGGTTAGAACAAGAAAATGAATTAGAATCCATCCCGAAGGCATTTCCAGCGCTGATTCGTGCACAAAAATTATTGAAAAAATCGGGAGTAGATCAAGATAATTCCGTGAAAGATGTCTTAAAAACAATTCAAGAAAATCTAGAAAAATTAGAAAAGAAAAAGGAAATCGATCGGCAGGCAGTGATTGGATCTCTGTTAATGGATGTAGCAAATCTGGCTTCGCATTATCATATTAATGGAGAAGAAGCTCTTGCTGAAACAGTAGAAAATCGGATTAAAAATTTTAAAAAGAAATAATCGTGTAATTTTTTCAATTTTTGATTAATAGGATTCGTGTATGGTATCAAAGTAAACATTAACACTTTGCAATAGCTGAATACTGAGTAATTAGGCAGGAAGTTAAAATTAGTTACTCAGTATACAGTCTCTTCATTTTAGCTTTTCTCGTTATTCAAAATTGTAAATCAAAGCAAATCATATTTTCCCCAATTCAAAATTGAAACAAAGAAAGGAATGAATCTATGTTTGGTAAAGTAAATTGTATTGCAGCGGCAGGAATTGATGGTTACGTTGTGGAAGTAGAAGCAGATGTTGCAAATGGACTGCCTAGTTTTGATATGGTAGGATTTCTAGCTTCTGAAGTTAAGGAAGCAAAAGAAAGAGTTCGGACTGCTTTGCGAAATTCGGGTTATTCGATGCCTCCAAGTCGAATTACAGTTAATCTTTCCCCAGCGGATCGGAGAAAACAAGGGAATTTATTTGATTTACCAATTGCAATTGCAATTCTCGTTGCGGTTGGAATTATTCCACAGGATTATACGGAGTCTACAGTATTTATTGGGGAGTTAGGACTGAATGGACAAATTCGTTCCGTCCATGGGATGCTGTCACTTATTAGTAAAGGGAAAAAAGCTGGAATCAGGCGGTATATTGTTCCAATACAAAATGCAAAAGAAGCGGCAGTCATACAGGGAGTTGAAATTTACGGATTAAATTCTTTAAAGGAAACGGTTCAATTTTTAGAATCTCCGTCCAAAGAATATCAAGTAAGCGTAAATCCAGAAGATTATTTAAAAATACAAGAAGAAGGGGAGGTAGACTTTTCTGAAATTAGTGGTCAGACCATTGTAAAACGTGCAGCAGAAGTGGCTGTAGCAGGTATGCATAATATGTTAATGATAGGACCGCCTGGTTCTGGAAAATCTATGCTGGCAAAGCGAATTCCAACGATTTTACCTGCACTTACGTTGGAAGAAAGTATTGAAATTTCAAAAATATATAGTATATGTGGTATGCTTCCAGAAGGAGAGCCTCTAATCAGAAAGCGTCCATTTCGCAGTCCACATCATACTGCATCTCCCAGTTCTTTAATTGGAGGAGGAATTTTTCCAAAACCAGGTGAAATGAGTTTAGCAGATAAAGGAGTCTTGTTTTTGGATGAATTGCCAGAATTTCAAAGTACGACATTGGAAGTTATGCGTCAGCCGATGGAGGACCGAAAAGTAGTCATTTCACGGGTATATGGAAGTGATACTTATCCAGCGGACTGTCTTTTGCTGGCAGCAATGAATCCATGCAGTTGTGGTTATTATCCAGATCGTAGTATTTGTCATTGCAGTATGAAACAAATTCGACAGTATCTCGGACGAATTTCTCAGCCGCTTTTGGATCGAATTGATATTTGTGTAGAATCTCCAAGAGTCCATTATGAAGAACTTCACAGCAAAAAAACAAATGAAACTTCGGCTCAGATTCGCAGCAGAGTAGAAAAAGCAGTGCAGATGCAGAAACTTCGGTATAAAGAAGAAGCCATTTTATTTAATTCTCAACTTTCTGGAAGGCAGATAGAACAGTATTGTGAGCTTGGGGCAGCTGAGAAAGAATTATTACGGCATGTATTTCATCAAATGAGATTAAGTGTTAGGGCATATGACCGAATTTTAAAAGTAGCCAGAACAATTGCAGATTTAGCAGAAATGGAAACAATTACAACAGAACATTTAGCAGAAGCAATTACATATCGGAGTTTAGAACAAAAGTTTTGGGATTACGGAAAGAAGAGTGAAATATGACAAATAGAGAGTATTGGTATTGGCTTTGTAATATTCCAGGGTTTGGAAATGCGAAAATTAGAATGTTGTTAGAACGTTATCAAACACCAGAATTGATCTATCAAATTGGAACGAGAGAATTAGAACAGATACCTTATATACGAAAAAAAGACTACGAAAGCTGGGAATGGGCGAAGAAAAATAGGAAAAAGATAATAAAACAGTATCATGAATTAGAAGAAAAACACATAAGATTTGTATTATTGGAAGATTCAATCTATCCAAAACGTCTGAAGTCTCTGCCCGATGCTCCGTTTAGTTTGTATGTAAAAGGGGAATTGCCAAAGGAGGAATTGCCATCAGTTGCGATCGTTGGAGCAAGAGTATGTTCGGAGTATGGCAGAGAGGCTGCATTTTATTTTGGAGAGCAATTGGCTAAGGCTCAGGTGCAAATTATTAGTGGAATGGCGGCAGGCATTGATGCATGGGGACAAAAAGGTGCATTAAAGCAGGGAAAAACGTTTGCAGTACTTGGAAATGGGGTGGATATTTGTTATCCAGCAGAAAATATTTCTTTATATATGCAAATTCCTCAAAGTGGAGGTTTAATATCCGAATTTCCGATTGGAATGAGAGGACTTCCTTATATGTTTCCAATTCGAAATCGAATTATCAGTGGATTATCTGATTTAATTCTTGTCGTGGAAGCAAGAAAAAGGAGTGGTTCTCTGATTACTGTGGATCAGGCTTTGGAACAAGGAAGAGAGGTGTGTGCGCTTCCAGGCAGAACCATTGATCCGCTCAGCGAAGGATGTAATGAATTAATTAAAAACGGAGCAATGCTTATAACAAAGCCAGAAGAAATATTGGATTGCCTAAAGTGGAAATCTATTGATAAAAAACGAGATAATAAGATAGAAGAAACTCGGGTAAAACTAACTGCACAGGAACAGTATGTATTCCAGTATATTGGCTTTGATTTAATTCATTTCGAAC
>OEQY01000339.1_pt1 | contig 11187 bp, 7 predicted proteins | sample 1539871 | NCBI WGS metagenome assembly OEQY01 (sample SAMEA3891877, study PRJEB23780) | metagenome | biome: terrestrial biome; feature: animal house; material: Caecal content | place: Italy | collected 2015-05-05 | reverse complement strand
TACCAGGACCCCGTCACGCTGCGCTATGCGCTCACGCTCCGGTTCGCCCAGATTGGCGCGATGGTCAGCGACCGCTTCAGCATCCGTGACACCGCGCATCCATTTCTGGTGGAGCTGTCCAATCGCTGCGGCGAGTCCTGCTGCCTGGCCGTGGAGGAGGACATGGAGGTCATCTATCTGGACGTCGTGGACGGGCCGGATGGCATGCTCAAGATCACGCAGCGCATCGGCAAGCGTGCGCCCATGCACTCCACAGGCGTGGGCAAGCTGCTGCTCACGCAATACACACCCAGGCAGCTCCAAACCCTGATCGACAGCAAGGGTCTTGTCCGCCTGACGCAGCGCACGAAGGCGACGCCGGAGGAACTGGAGGTCGAGCTTGCGGCTATCCGCGCGCGCGGCTACGCCTTTGACGACGAAGAATGCGAGCTCGGCGCGCGGTGCGTTGCCGCGCCCATTCGCGACTATGCGGACAAGATCGTCGCGGCAATCAGCATCTCCGGTCCCATCTCACGCATGACGCCCCAGCAGGCGGAGGCCTTTGCACCGCTGCTTTTGCAGACCGCCCAGCGCATCGAGCGCCTGTTGGCCCATTGAAAGCGGAGCCGCCCATGCCGCCGGGCATGGACGGCGCGCCTTGTATCACGCCTCCGGCGCAAAGCTCTTGACATTTGCCAGGCTTCCGCCCATGTCGCACAGCTGCTCCTTGACGCACACAGCGTCGATCACATACGTGCGTCCGCTGCCCTTGGCGCGCCGCAGCGCCGCTGCCAGATCCTCGGGCGTAAACACGCGCTCGGCCACGCAGCCGTATCCCTCGGCGACCTTCACATAGTCGATCGTGCCGTCCTGATTGTAGGGCATGTCCACGGCGTACTCGAACCCGTACGCGCCGCGCTGATTCTGGCGGATCAGGCCCAGATAGGCGTTGTTGAGGATCACGACGATGATCGGCTTGTGGAACGCCGCGCTGACCGCGATCTCTTCACCCATGAACGTGAAGCCAAAATCGCCCACGACCGTCACGCTGTAATGATCCGGATCGGCCACCTTCGCGCCGAACGCGGCCGGCACCTCGTAGCCCAGCGTGCCCGCGCCGCCGGAGGGCAGATAACGCCGCGGCTTGTCGATCTGCTGGAGCTGGCCCGACCAAATCTGCGTGATGCCGCAGCCCGTCGTGAACATCGTATCCGCATCAAAGGCCTTGTTGACCTCCTCCAGCACGCGGTGCGGCATGATCGGGCAGGTGTCATAGTGCGTCTTGCGGGCCATCTGCTCGCGCAGCGCGGCGATGCCCTGGGCGCGCGCGGGGTTGACCGGCTTCATGCCGCGCGCGCGCACGGTGTCGATCAGCGCGCGCACGGCCAGGCGGGCATCCGACACGATGCCCAGATCCGGCTCAAACACCTTGCCGATCTGCTCGCGCGAGATGTCGATGTGGATGAACTTGCGCTCGCCGCGGTAGACCTTCAGATCGCCCGTATGCCGGTCGCTGAAGCGGCAGCCGATGCCCAGCACGAGGTCCGACTCCAGGAACACCTTGTTGCCCACCGGCTGGCCGACCTGGATACCGGCGTGGCCCGCGTTGAGCGGATGCTGCAGGGGGATGCCGCCCTTGGCCATATACGTGGTGATGACGGGGATCTGCAGCAGCTCGGCCAGCTCGATGACGTCCTTCTCCGACTCGCTGAGCGTCACGCCGCCACCCATGATGATGACCGGGGCCTTCGAGGCCGCCAGCATGTCCGCCGCCTTGCCGATCAGGCCCATATCCGGCTCGACCGTGGGAATGGGCAGCGGCTCGTATGCGTCGATGTCAAAGTCGATCTGCGCCTGCTGCACGTCCAGCGGCAGATCGATCAGCACCGGGCCCGGCCGGCCGCTGCGCATCAGAAAGAATGCCTCGCGCGCCACCTCGGGCAGCGTCTGCGCGTCCGTCACGCAGTACGTCTTCTTGGCCACCGGCGCGCAGATCTTGGCGATGTCCACGCACTGGAAGGGATCCATCTTCAGCTGCCAGACGTTGGCTTGGCCGGTGATGGCCAGCATGGGGATCGAGTCGATATAGGCCGTGTACATGCCCGTCACGAAGTTCGTCGCGCCGGGACCTGACGTACAGATCGCCAGCGCAATGCGGTGCGACGCGCGATAGTACGCATCCGCCGCGTGGGTGCAGGCCTCCTCGTGACGCATGCAGTAGTGCGAGATCGGCGCATGCTCCAGGTACTGATATACCGCGTTGATGCCCGCGCCCGGAATGCCGAACGCATCCGTAATCCCTTCTTTGACCAGGATTTGCACCAGTGCTTCCGCTGCCTTCATGTGATGTTCCGCCTTTCTTGATTTCATTAAATGAAATCATATTTCTATAAATGAATTTTAGCACAGTCCATATAGAATGTCAACCTCGGAAAGCGGGACGCGCCGCAGACGGATTCTTCCGTCTGCGGCGCATCTACTTTGATATGGATTTGAGGATCACGACTGACGCGTAAGTGCGGGCGCCGGAATTCGCCCACACAGCGTATCTAACTGTTCGAGCAGATCCTCTTTCAGATCGATCGATCCCTGTCCGATCAGTCGTTGGCGGCTCGCATATGAGCCCTGCCCAGGAACATGCAGACCCGGCGCCCGCGCCTGCATACGGGCCACCATCTCGCCCGTACGCGCTTCAAAGCTACGTGCGCTCATCAGGGCGTCTGTGCGCATGGCGATGGCGGTATGGGATGTAGGGCTCGCCTGGCCGTGCACCAGATCGGGTTCGTCGATCACACAGCCATGGGAGAGGACAGCCGTGAGCATCTCCCCCAATACAGCCAGTCCAAATCCCTTATGTCCGCCGATGGGCAATCTCGTACCCTTTGACAGCGCCTGCGGATCAGTCGTCGGACGACCTTGCGCGTCAAACCCCCAGTAATCAGGTACGGGTTCGCCGCGGTCCATGCGCGCCTTGAGCGCGCCAAACGACGCATAGGCCATACACGCGTCAAAAAGCACCGGCCATCCTCGATCGGTCGGAAACGCATAGCCCATCGGGAGCGTGCCCACGACTTTTTCCACCCGGTCTGGAGCGCCCATCGTCGGCGCGCCTTTGCAAAGCAGCATTGCGGCAAAACCCTGTTCACTGGCCCACTCGACGTACGGAGCCGCCGCCATATAGTGATTGCTCGCGCGCACGGCGCACAGGCCGATGCCATGTACGCGCGCGGCTTCCACCGCACGCCTCATCGCAAACGCACAGGCCAGTTCCCCTAGACCGTTATCGGCATCCCAGCTCTCCATTGCGCCGAACGACGCAAGCGGCTTATATGCTGGATTGACGGTCAAGCTGCCGTCCATCAGCCCCCGAATGCGCGAGGGGAAGTCATAGATATCATGGTGACCCACACCGCGCAGCGTTGCACGCATCACGACATCCGCCACAATTTTAGCGTTTTCCGCTTCCATGTTCAGCGCGCGCAAAATTCCTTCGAGCCACGCGCGCAGATCGTTCAACCCAACCCGCGCCATGTCAAAGCCCCTCTTTCAGCGTAATGTCGTATTCCTCCATCGCCTCGCGCACAGCACGCAGCAGTGGGCGCGTCGAGCCGTCGTAATGCCCCAGGGAGAACCCATCCACTCCCACCTGCGCCAGTTGGCCGATACTGTCGCGAATGATCTGAGGCGTGGCATTTGGGCGCACGGCGAAGGCGGCCAATAGCGGTTTGTCGCAGCCAATGGCGCGGCGGATTTTGTTGAGGGTATGGCGCTTATAGGCGAATCCGTCGGTCACCGGCCGCTGTTCTGTATAATCGCTGTCGCGTACAGAGTCCAGATAAGGTGCCGCGTGCGGATAGCTCAGGCCCGCCAACTCCGGATAGCGCAGATAGTTGTTATAGCGAAATTCCACCTGCGGCTTCACGCGTTTGATGGCGCCATAGATATCCCGAAACAGCGAGGTTATGCTACGTGCGCGAAACTCCAGAAAACTTTGCAGTGCCGGATACTCTAGCAGCAGGCCTGCTTCCGTCAGGTTGCTGTCCATCAGAAGTTGCAGCGAGAGACACTGATCGTTATGATGATAGGGCGTCGCCGTTGCCACGTGTTCCAGCGCGCGCAGGGCCTCGACCATCGCATCCCAGTCATAGCCCATGGCAATGGCCTCGCGGCGGCAGTGTTCGCAGAAGCAACCGCCCGTCACGACGCCCAGCAGCGCGCTCAGTTTGGGATCCGTCTCATTGGGCAGGAACCACGGTGTTTTGACCGGTTCTCCCTGATGGAAAAGCATCATACAGGTCTGAATGAAGTCCACATCGTGCTCTTTCACGGTCTGTGCGAAGAGCACGCGCATATATTCGCGCACATCGGGATTGTTGCAACAGAAATGCTGCGCGATGGGGCGTCCATGAATGTCCTTTTGCAGGACATCCGGCATCTCCCGCATGGCCTTTTCAGTATCATAGAATGTATGAGAGATCTCTACGCCGGCCTTCAGGCCGCGGCGGCGCGCGCACTCCACGAGCACGTCCAGCCAGTCTGTTCCCCTGAGAAAATCGCGTTCGGAGTGCTGCGGTTTCATCTTTGTCCCCGCGAAGGCGGCGGGATCAAGGCCATAGTAGACACGGCTGTCCTCGGGCGCATACCACTTGCGTGTCGGATTCTGCGTGTAGAACAGGCTCGTCAGCGGCCGCTTTTCGTAGTGCATAACGCCTACAAGATAGATGCTGTTGACGCTGCTATCTTCCGTCAGCTTATCTACAATGCGATCGATCGGTTCATCATGGAGGTCCCACGGATACAGGCTGGCAGCGATTTCATGGATGATCATGTCATTCCTCCTGTGGACGCCGTGTGGCGTCCGTTTTTTGTTCCCGGTACTGAGTTGGCGTCATGTGCGTATATTTTTTAAAATTGCGTAAAAACGTGTGCAAGTCCTGATAGCCGACCTGTTGGGCAACCTGTGCGACAGACAGCTCCGTATCGCGCATCAGGGCGCATGCGCGAGTGACGCGTAGGCGGCCCACATATTCGCTCAACGTGACGCTCATACGCTCGGAAAAGAGACGGCTCAGATAGCTGCGCGAGAGTCCCTGCGCTGCGGCGACGCTCTCCAAAGACAGGTCGTATTCCCCATAGTGCTCGTGGATATAGTCCAGCGCATGCTCGACGGGGCCCTTTTGTTCCTTGGGCCCTCCGCGCGCCCGACAGGCCCTGGCATAGATCTCCAGCACATGCGCGCGCAATTCTTCCATCGTGTCCACATCCACCAGATTGCTGACATCGACGGTGCGGATGAACCCATAGGGCAGCGTGCGCAGGACCATATTGATGATCTCATAGTACAGGCAACGCACAAGGCTGACGCTCATGCTGCAATTTGAAATTTCACGAAACAGATGGTTGATGTGCGCCTCAATCGCTCCGTAGTTGCCCTCTTCAAGGTGGCGTTGAATGTCCGCCTGATTACGAAACGCCTGGACATAGCGCAAGCTGATGTCATCCACCAGTCCCTCGACTTCCCGCGCGAGAATAACCTGATCGTTGCCGCGAATCAACCGGTATTCGCATGCGTTTTCGGCCTGCGAGTAGGCGGCGTGCAGGCCCGCAAGCGCTTCCTTTTCTTCGCTGACGCCGATCGTCGCATGCAGCCCATAGCGTTCCCATATCCCTCGGATGACGGACTGCGCGCCCTGTACAATCGCATCCTCGCACAGTTGTATCGGTTCATAGTTGAGCACAAGCGCCGTTAAGCCAGGCTCGACGAGCAACGTAGACAGCTGGCATTGACCGACGAATGCACACCCTAACATCTCCTGCACATTTTCGTCGTCCGCTCCCTCCCACGGAGACGATCCAGGACGGTGCACAAGCACCAGCAACACGCGAAAGCAAGGATTGTAAAAGCGAATGCTGAACTGCTGCGCCGCCTGTTCCAGGTTCATATTCCCATCATAGCGTCCGCGCAGGACATTCAGCATGAAACGGCGCGCCGTAAACACGGATTCGCGCATGACGCGCTCCTGCAGGCGCAAGTTATCACGCTTCGTCTTCGTATAGGCAAGTGTAATGTTTTCCAGCGCACGGTTTTTATAAAAGCCCGTCTTCTCCCGCTCGTCAAGATCCTGTAGTAACGGCTGTAGGGGTTTGTAGTTACGGTAGGCGAAGCACAGGGATAGCGCAATGCCCAACAGCACGGCCAGCATCAGATACGTGCCCAGCACGCGCAATGTGTGGTCTAAAGGTGCGCTGGCCAAGTTCTGTGGCACGAAAAAGAGCACGCGCACATCCATCGTCTCCAGCCGCGCCACATACAGCATGTACTCGCACGCATCGTAGCACACGGAGCGCCATTGCTCCCCCTGCTCCGGCTGCGCAAAGGCCTCCAACCCCTTCGCGCTGCTGTATACGACATTTTCATCGCCCTCCAGCACGCACATCTGCACCTGTGGCGCATGCGGCAGAGCACCGGCCAATCCATCAAAGAGGGAACGCGGAATTTCGCACAGAAGATATTGGTCGCTCTCGCGCAGGATCGACAGCCGGCGCAGATAATAGATTTTCTCCGGCATCAGGTCCGGTCGATAGGCAAACCTGCCGGCTCCATGCTCGGCCACGATCTGCACGATGGCGTCCTCCTCCCAGGCCATGAACAGGCCCTCATTGGAAAGGAGACGATCCCCGCTCACGACCATGATGCGGTCGATAAATGCATTTGGCGTCTTGTAAGCGCTCAGTTTGCGTACGCCTTCATGTTTTTCCAAAGACGCCTGGTCACTGGCCATCACCGACGTCATCGTGCGTACATCCGTGTCCGTCACCAGCATGACGGCCAACGACTCCATCCCGACCAGATACTGTTCCAGCACGGACACAACCTGTTGGGAGGCCGCCTGCATGGCGGATTTGATCTCCCTCCATAACGCGGCACGCATGCTTCCCCAAATGCACACGCCAATGATGCCCGCCGGCACGGTCAATACCAGCAGAAACATGACGAGATACCGGAAAAACAGTCCGTGTCTGGAACCGGATTTCACAATGCATTCCTCCCGCATTACGGGGGCGGCGCCGAAACGCCGCCCCTTCTGGGCTTACAGCGATGCCTGATAGGCTTCGTTCTTCTGCCGGATGACCTCTTCGCCGCCGTTGGCCAGCCACGTATTACAGAAGTCTTCGAACATCTGGTCCAGGGCTGTCTCATCGGTCGAGCAGATCATCTTGGTGAACGCTTCATCGCGCAGCGTCGTGAGGATGGTATTGTATTCAATGTCCGCATCCGTCGTCACAAAGATCGGAGAGATGGGCTCGCCGTAGGTCTCGAACATCGCCACGCCATCCCAAACTTCCTGACTTGCGCAGCGATCAAACCACTCGCGGCGGAACAAGTTCGAATACTGGATGCTCAGGCCAGCCTGCGTGCGCTTGTTGATATCCTCCCATTCAGGCGTGAAGTGGAAGGTGCCCGTCTCGTCAACGGTATAGTGCACGCCCTCCTCGCCGTAGCGGATACGCAGATACCCCTCTTCCGACGCCGCATAGTTGAGCAGCTTCATCAGGCGGACGGGATTCTCGCACTTGGCGCTGATGGCCATCGTGTAGCCAATGGAGCGGAAGTCGTTCGTCCACAGGCGCTGCACACCGTCCCGACTGACGATCGGCTCATAGGCGATGAAGTGAGACTCCGGCTCACGCTCTCGCAGCGCTGCCAGGCCGATGTCAAACGCGGGATCCAGGCGCTGCACCTCCGTGCTCGCGTAGCTGCCGAACTTGCCCTGGCCGAGAACCTCCTCGAACTTTTCACGGTTGTACAGCGGGAACTGCGGGTCGATGTAGCCCTCCCGGAACCAACGGTTGATCATCTTGAGCGCCTCGAGCATCTCCGGCTGAATGGACCCAAACGTCAGCTCGCCGTCCTTGACAAGCCACTGATCGGGCAAAACACCGTAGTACTGATAGGCGGGCAGGAACGTCGAAGTAATCGGGTTATTCGGACCGCTGATGCTGTAGGTGTCGTCCTTGCCGTTTCCATCCGGATCATCCTCCGTAAAGGCGCGGATGACTTCTTCATACTCCTCAATCGTCGTGGGCACGGACAGACCCAGGTTATCCAGCCAGTCCTCCCGGATGACGGGAATGATGCCGTCCGTCCGATACTGATTGGGCAGCGAGTAGAGCTTCCCGTCGAAGATGAACGGGTCCCAGCATTCCTGCGGGCGGATGGCGAGCATCTCCTGGCCGTACTCCTGCACGAGTTCGTCCAGCGGGAGCAGCAACCCCATCTCCACCATCGTCGTGAGGATGGAATAGTCGTTGACCTGCACCAGGTCCGGCAGATCGTCCGAGGCGATCAGCAGGTTGAGCTTGTTCTGATAGTCGTTTGTTCCGCGGGAGACAAGCATGAACTCAAAATCCGCGTTGAACTTCTCCTCCAGGAACGACAGCGTCTCGTTTTCCTCCGGAACATCAAACTGTTTGCCCTGCATGATCGTAAAGGAATAGTGGACGCTTTCGTCGTCTTCCAGGTTCACCTCCGCCAGCGTCGCGCCGAAGGATGGAAGTGACAGGAACAACAGGCCGCAAAGCAACAATGCAAAGAATTTTTTCATCTCGTTTTCCCTCCATGTTCTTCTTCCGTCTCGTCGTGCCGGTATTCATCCCGTCCGTACGGGTCCGCCTTTGAACGATGTCCATGAAGGATTCTTCGCGCGTAAATATGCCTCCTTTCAACCGACGAATGGAAAATTGAGGAACATTCTGTCGGCGCGCGGCAGAGCGCTTCATCGACTTGACTCCATCAGCCCTTGATGGCGCCAATCATGACGCCCTTGACAAAGTACTTTTGCAAGAACGGGTATACCATCATGATCGGCAGGATCGCTACCACGATCGTCGCCAAGCGGACGGACTGAATCGTCGTGTCCGACATGGAATAGTCCGCGCCGCCGCCCGCCACATAGGACAGGTCGACGGATTGCACAATCTCGCGCAGCACCAGCTGCAGGGGGAAATTGCGTGAACGGTTGAGGTACATCACTGCGTCAAACCACGAATTCCAATAGCCTACAGCATAGAAAAGCGTCAACGTCGCGAAAATTGGTAGCGACAGCGGCAGTACAATGCGGATTAGCGCCGTCATGTCGCCCGCTCCATCGATCTTGGCCGACTCCTCCAACCCGCTGGGAATGGACTTGAAAAAGTTGATCAGCAGCAGCATGTTGTATACGGAGATCACCTTAGGCAGAATGAGCGCCCAAAGCGTGTCGATCAGTCCCAGGTCGCGAATCACCAGATAGGTCGGCACCAGGCCGCCGTTGAAAAGCATGGTGAAATAGAACAATGTCGTCAGCACGCGCCGCCCATGCAGGCGTTGCTTGGAAAGCGGATAGGCGGTCAGCGTTGTGAGCAGAAGCGAAAGCAGCGTGCCCACAATGGTGATGAACAGCGTATTGCCATAGGCGCGTAAAATGCTCGTCGTTGAAAACACCATGCTATACGCGCTCAGATCCAGATCCTTGGGGTACAGGAAGTAGATTTCCTGCGCGCCGACGCTGTCTCCGGAGATCGAACCGATGATGACATAATAAAAGGGATAGAGCGTGACGAACACGAGCAGTGTCATGAAAATTGAATTGGCCACGACAAACGCTCTGCCGTTGCGTCTGATCCGACCGGAGCGTCGCTTGACGTATGCCCCACTCATAGCATATTCTCCTCCCATCTCCTGGCCACTGTATTGACACCCAGCACCATCACCAGACCACATGCAGACTTGAACAGGTTCACCGCCGTCGAATAGCTATAGCGTGCCTGTTGCAAACCTACCTTGTAGACATACGTGTCGATGATCTCACATTTTTCGTTGACCAGCGCATTGCTCATGATGAGGATTTGCTCAAACCCGGCATCCAGAATTTTACCCACGCGAAGGATCAACATGATCACGATCGTCGAACGAATGGCTGGAAGCGTGATATGCCACATCATCCGTCCACGCGAAGCCCCATCGATTGCAGCTGCCTCATATAGATTCATATCCACGCCGCTGAGCGCTGCCAGATAGATGATGGCGCTCCACCCAAGTTCCTTCCACGTATCCGAAAGAATCAGGACCCAACGGAAGGCATCCGGATCCAGCAGCACGTTCACATCATGGCCCGTAATGGCCGTGATGGCCGTGGAGAACAGTCCTGTCTTCGGTGCCAGCATCATCAGCATGAGATTGCCGACGACAACCCAGGAGATAAAATGTGGCAGATAGACGACCGTCTGAATAAAGCGTTTGGCGCCCCGCCGTTGAATTTCATTGAGCAGGATCGCAAAGAGAATCGGGGAAGGGAATCCGACCAACAATTTGCCAAAGCTGATCACAAACGTATTGATCAACACACGCGCGCAGTCCGGAGAGCTAAAGAACTGCCGAAAGTACTTCAGACCGGCCCAAGGCGCTTCCCAAATCTCGCTTCCAAGCTTGTAGTCCTTGAATGCGATGCTGATTCCATACATCGGCCAGTATTTAAAGATCAAGAAGAAAACCACGCCCGGGACAAGCATCAGGTACAGCATCCGGTCCTTCCGCATGGCGCGCAAGGTTCGATTCATCCGTCTCTCCTCCTTTGACAATTCTCTCCGTCCGCATTTCAAGCATATCATTCAGCAGTCCTATTTTTCTATGATTAATTTGTTCAATATGGATACTTTATTTTGTCGTAAGGATGTATATTTTGTTTTTTGATGTGCATTTCATCCAGTGCTTCCCTCGTCCCATCCCTGAGTTTCAGAGAAAATCCCCGCCCTCGCCGGAATACACGGCGCTGGCGGGGCGAACACTACGTCCAAACGGAGGGAGGGCGCGAATTGTTGGACGCGGTCATTTCGCTTTCACACATCGGAAAGGTCTACAGGATGGGCGACACACAGATCCCGGCGCTGACGGACGTGAACCTTCGCGTGCTGCGGGGCGAGTTCGCGGCGGTTGTCGGGCCGTCCGGATCGGGCAAGTCGACGCTGATGCACATCATGGGCTGCCTGGACAGGCCCAGCGCGGGGACATACCGGCTGGACGGGCGCAGCGTGGAGACGCTGCGGGAGGACGAGCTCGCGCTGGTACGTGGGCGCAAGATCGGCTTCGTCTTTCAGGGGTTTCATCTGCTGCCGCGGCTGACGGCGCTGGAAAATGTCGAACTGCCGCTGCGCATCGCAGGCGTAAGC
>OEQY01000334.1_pt1 | contig 11366 bp, 18 predicted proteins | sample 1539871 | NCBI WGS metagenome assembly OEQY01 (sample SAMEA3891877, study PRJEB23780) | metagenome | biome: terrestrial biome; feature: animal house; material: Caecal content | place: Italy | collected 2015-05-05 | reverse complement strand
GGGGCTGGCAGTATGAAAGTGCTTTTGCGCGCTCCCGCGGGGCATTCTCACTCTCGTTTTTTATCTATCACTTCTTGCAGTTCATTAACAAAACGACAAGTGTGAAAGCCGTCACAAACTGCATGATGAACCTGTATCGAAAGTGGGATATAGAACTTTCCGTTTTCTTCATAGTACTTTCCGAAAGTAAAAATAGGTAATAAATAACTATATCCTCTTTGAAGGTTCAAATTAAATCCTTCAAATGACAACCACGGAATCATAGACACTGGAAATGTATTAGCCGGAGGATTTGGCTTTGCCATCATTCCCTCTTGTTCACCATAAGACTCCATATCTCGTTCATATCTATCCAGAAATTCATCATAATCAGACGAATATTCAGTCCAAATATTTGAAAAGGTTTCAGTATCTTTATGAAATACCGTATAACACGGCATCATCTCTGAAAAAATTCCAACTTCTCCTTTTTCATCAATCGCTGTTCTAAACTCTTCATGCTGATTAACTACTGTCGAAACACTATGCAAAAGAGCCGGATATAACTTTTTTTTGCTATTCTTCAATTTTGTAATATCCAGCTTTACCGTCATACTATATGTGCAAGGTAGATTTTCCAAATAATGTTTAAAATACTCTTTTCTTCTCCAATTTTCTATATCCACTTTTTTAAAATTCACTCAATTGTCCTCCGTAAATAATTTCAATCTCGAAATAGTTTGTTAAACCAACTCCGTCTTTGCGCTGGCTTCTGACCCTGCTGATCCACCCCAGCCTCTCCTGTAATAAGCTGCTGCTGGATTGTCCCTGCGTGAAGGGCCTGGGCCGCTGCCGCTGTCTGCTGGGCGGCGGCCAGCGCGTCAGTGAGCCGGGTAATGGTCTGGGCCTGCTGCTCGATCTGCCGGTCTTTCACTTCAAGCTGCCCTTGCAGTGTGTCGATGGTGGCCTGTAAAACGCAAACCAAATCGCCAACTTCACGGTTTTCGGTTTGCGTTTTAGTTTGCGATTGGTTTTCGATTTCAGTTTGCGTTTTTTCAAAAAAAGCCTGTTTTATCAAAGCTTCCTGGTGTTCATCAATCGCAAACTGGTTTCCGTTTTTTCGCAAACTTGATCGCAAACCCAGGTTTTCGATTTGTTTACTTACCGCTGTCTTTGATACCCCTATCTCGTCGGCTATCTGCCGGATCGTTTTCATACTTTCACGAACAGGCCCACAGGACACACACCCTTAAACCCAGGCGTAGATATGTACCAGCAAGCAGGGCCTGTCGGCTCCCAGGCTACTTCAAGGGTAATCTCGTGCCAGCCATCTGGAAACAAAGCTGTAAATCCCTCTCCTGCGTGTATGCCGCGCCCTTCCAGGAGCAGACGAGGGTGCGGATCATCGTCTGCCGGATCGGGAAGCTGTATCTGCGCGATCCTCTCTTTATCCCAGCTCATAGACCTTTCCTCCTTCCCCTAAAATAAGTCGCTATGCGATCCCGTCCGGGTAAGATATAAAATCAGCTCGTCCCCGTCCACTTCGTAGATCAGCAACCAATCCGGCGTAATGTGGCACTCACGACACCCCGCATAGTCCCCGGAAAGCTGGTGATCCCTGTTCTTCTCCGGCAACGGCTCCCCCGCAGCCAGCTTTTTAATAATATCGGTCAGCAAAGAAATATCAAAGCCGCGCTTTTTCACACGCTTCAAATCCTTCTGAAACTTTGTGGTTGGTCTTATGTTATACATCGGCAAGCAGCTCCTCCATCATCTGATCGACATTGGAATAGGTCTTGCCGAGGCTCGGATCGGCCTTCATTCTCTTTACTTCCTGGATTGCTTCGACGGTTTCTGCGTTCGGCACATCGCCGCTGATTTCAAAGGGTATTCTATACTCTCTCACCGCCTTACGAGCAAAAACATTGAACGCCGTTGTCATCGTCATTCCCATATCAGCACAGAACGCCTCAAACTGCCGCTTCAAATCTGCGTCCATACGGATGTTAATATTTGTATTCGCCATAGATAGCAACTCCTTTCGCTCTTATTATATACATTGTATCATTTTTTATTCACAATGTCAATATGCATTCCTGGTCGTTTACCCAAGCACTGGCCCTTAAACTTCCACCCTGGTATGTACGCATTTATGATCGACTACCGGACCATGAAGCAGAATGTTGATAGAATCCTCGGCTTGGAGCCAGAGGAACAGACGCAGCAGCAGGAGCAGAAGTCGGAGCGGTGACTATGCAAAAACAGCACCGTGCGTCCGGCACGGTGCTGTTTTTCTTTTTATCATGGGGATTGCTTTGAACTGCGGGACGGCGGTATATCTTTGAAAAATTCTTCATAGCTGACATTGAAAACCTGTTGCAGTCCGACCAGATCATTTACAAAAATATTACCCCGTCCCATTTCTATGAGCGAATAGGTGCTACGGCTGAGTGGGGAACCTAAGACCTGCAATTTGGCTACGGTCTGTTCCTGTGTTAGTCCGCAGGAAAGGCGGATTCTTTTTATATTCTCCCCTAATATTTCGTTGCCCAGCAGCTTTGACATAGCAATCTCCAAAAATGGCCTTAAATTTTATCTCCATTGTATCAATATTCCCTTTATTTCTTGCTTATATCTATAAGCAAGCGTATAATTTGATTCAGCGGGTTAGAATGAAAGACAAAGGCTGGATGTGCTATGATTTTGATAAAGAAGAAAGGTTGTAATTGATATGATGATCTACACCGAAGATGTAAGGAAAAAGCTGGACGCCATTCTCAAAGCCTTTGAGTGTTACATTGACGGCCAGAACTACTTTGATATAGTCTACTCCAAAAAAATCGGCTATGTCTGGATTGTGGTTGACGAACCTGGAGCCGCCGGAGCGGAACTGCTTGACACACCGGAGGCCATGCTGGATAACCTTTTTAATGACATTATCAACGATGTAGTTGCCCCGCGTGAAAGCACCAGCCTTACAGAAGCCCATGCCCTGACGGAGAGCGAGGAAGCGGAGTGCCGCCGGAGGATCGCCGCTATCCTGCGGACGATTGAGGGTGGCGCGGATGAATACCTCAACTACCTGGACAGCTATCTGAAGGACTACCAGGAGCGTTACCATGAGGATGGAGAATAAGGTCTGTGCGTTCACGGGCCATCGTCCGAACAAACTCCCGTGGCGCTATGACGAAACGGACAGCCGATGTGTGGCTCTGAAAGCGGTCTTGACGGAGCAGATCGGCTTATTGGCCGGGACGGGCTATACTCAATTTTTGTCCGGGATGGCCGAAGCGACCGATACATGGTCCGCCCTGTCCGTCCTCTCCCTGCGCGAGAAAAATCCCGCGATAAAGCTACATTGTATTCTCCCCTGCACAGCGCAGGCAGAGAAGTGGTCAGCTTCATCGCGGGAACTTTACCGCTCCATCTTGGAGCGGGCCGATTCTGTTGTCTATGTCAGTCGGGACTATCACAAAAATTGTATGCTGGAGCGCAACCGCTTTATGGTGGAACACGCCTCCGCTCTGCTGGCCGTTTATAACGGAGTGCGGCGCAGCGGGACCGGCGCAACTGTGAACTATGCCCGTCAGATGGGCCGGGAGATCATCGTAATCGACCCCATCACCCGGCTGATCTCCCGTGGGGAATCTGCGCCGTCCCCGGCGCACCCTTGATCGGCTCGGAACGCGCCGACTACTTCCTGCGCGGATGTGCAGGAATGAGCGACCAGAGGGAGCGGAAAAGCCACGCCGAAGGCGTGTTCGACCGGACGCAGAGCGTCCGGTCTGGGGCTTGGGGGAACCCCAACAAGCTGCATCGGAATATCGAAAACGATATTCCGATGCCCTGCTTGCTTTCGATTAGCAATTGCCATTTTGCCCCCGGTGTAGTATACTGGTTCAAAACCCGTATTTTGCGGAGGTAGCACGAAGGCGGACGTTGAAAAACGCACTGCCGCCCGGTTCGCGGCGGATTGGAAAGGCCGGGACATTGACCTGTCGTGGGGGTACAAGTAGTCTGACAGGACTATTACAATTTTCGCACTCTTGATTAGGGCTGTCCTTTAGAGGAGGCGGGCTTTTTTGACGATAAATTAGGGGTGTGAAAAAATAGAAAGACACGGCATAACCTCCTAAGCGGCTGTCGTATCTTTCAAGTAGAAAGAGCCGATAACCGCATTTGCTCTGCGCGTTATCGGCTCTGCGTCTATGCGTCTGGCTCTTTGATAACTGAAACTATAAAATTGTTTACATTGATTAAAATTTCGTGTCTACACTTGGGACAGAAGAGGGGAAAGTTTTTTAGATCTGTGTCTACTCGCATTTTTATACGGGGCTTACTGCCACAAGTGGGACACAGTAACCATTCAAAACCTTTTTCGCGGACATTCTGTGCCATTTTTCTATCACCACTCCTGGGCGCATCAGCTCATATCCCTATCTCTCTATCTATCCACATTTTTTTCGCTATGGCAACAGACAGTGTTGTTATGACAGCAGCCAGCAAGAGGAAAATCAGGCTGATCCCTTCTCTTGCTACGGTGTAAACATCAAAATATTTCAGCGGAGTAAAATAGTACAGCAGCCGAAATTCCAGAAGTTCAGCAACGATGTAAACGCCATAGCATCCCAACAGTAATCCCGTTCCGAACAGGGCCGTTCTTTTGTATGTTTTACTGAGGCTGGATACCAGAAATGCGAGGGCGAACAAAACGATTGTTGTCAGAAACATTCCCATCGTAGTTGTAATGGCAGCTCCCCGATTTTCAAGCCCGCCTAAAGGCCGAACGGATGCGAAATAGTTACATAGGCCGCTGAATACTGTAAGTACAAGCAGATTGCATACACTGGCAAATATCTTAGCCATAACAATCTGGCCCCGGTTCACTGGCTTTGTAAAGATGTATTCCGCTGTCCCCTGCGTCTTCTCTTTAACCATGCAGGAGATACCGAGGTAGACCGCATAGCTATAAACCAGAATTGCGACCCAATAATAAATGCAGCCATACCATCCCATTGGTGAAGTCATTTCTTCTGTTGCTCCGGCCATGATCGTCAAAATCTCTGGAAATGCGTGTATCAGCCCTGCCAGTTCCTCCAGGTTCTCCTGTAAAGAAAGATACTCGAAGTAAGCGAAGGCGCACAGGAGCAGAACGATTCCCATCCAGATCAACAGAAGTTTTCTTGTGAGGCACAGTTCTTTTTTCAGTAACGCTTTCATTTCCCAGCCTCCTACGCTGCAAATTTAACGTCTCTTTTCAGCAGGGCCATGTACGCGAAAATAAAAGAGGCCGCTGCTAACAGCAGATACAGAAACAGACAATTCCATTCATAAAAACCATTCTCATGGATTGCCGATGGATTAAAATAAGAAAGCGGGGACAAAAGCCCAATCACGCGGTTATCTATCGTTCTGGAAAACGCTGTGATGCAATATGCCACGACAGCGACCAGCCCAGCAGTCAGCAGAGGAGAACGGTTATTCGGTCTGACGCTGCCCCATAGAAGTCCCAGCCCGCCAAAGAGCAGAGTAACGAGAACAAAGGATGCCGCCAGCAAAAGAAACTCTGACAACAAAAATCCCGGCCGAAACAGCGACATAGTCATGAACGATGCAGTTAAATAGGCAACTCCCACCACACATACACCAACCAGCACACACAGCGCCTTGCCGCAGTAAATAGCTTTCCGCCCACAGGGTTTTGTAAATAGATACTCCGCCGTATTTTCGGTACATTCCTTGGTATACATGGACAAGCCCAGGTACATACCGAAAATACCACCGGCAATCATAAAAAATGAATTGAGAAAGGAATACATCCCCAGCGGTTCTGTCAGCATGGAAAGGGAAACGCCGACCGTTTCAAAGAAACCGCCCTGGGCAAAATTATCCGACAAACCTCCGGGCGCTCCGATCATGTCATAGTAAACCGGGGTCATGGAAAAAATGCTGACAGCAAGAACAGCGGCCCAAATCAGGATATATTTCCGGTTTCGTTTCCATTCGTATCGAAAAATGACCATGATTTTGCCTCCTACTCATAATAGTGGAGGAATATTTCTTCCAGCGAGGGTTCCTCAATCAAAATATCCTCCAACTGCAACTGGTGAAGTTTGTCCATGATAGTCATGGCGCTGCCGTTAAACATGAACGACACAGAGTTTTTGTCCTGACCCCGCTCAAGATTAGCAACACCGGGAATCGAGAAGAAATTGTCTGCAATCGCCTCACTGGCGGTTAGAGAAATCTTTTTATATCCATTTTCCCGCAAGGCATCCATAGATTGAACGCTGACAAGTTTTCCTTCTCGCAGGATCGCTACCCGGTCACATAACTTTTGCACTTCACTTAGCACATGGGAGGACAGAAAAATCGTCATGCCCCGTTTATTTTCTTCCCGCAGGATGTCATAAAAGGTTTGCTGAATCAGCGGGTCAAGTCCGCTGGTAGGCTCGTCCATAATCAGCAGTTTGGGGGCGGGCAGCAGAGCGGACACGATACCGACCTTTTTCTTGTTGCCCAGCGATAAGTCTCTGATTTTTCTGGATAAATCCAGGTTCAGCCTCTCCGCAAGTTCCGCCATCCGGCTGTGGCAGTCCATACCATACAAATCCGCCGTGTATTGGAGCATATCTTTTACTTTCAAATCGTTGTAATAGCAATTCTCGCTGGGAAGATAGCCCACATTTCTGGCAATCTCGGCAGCGTATTGACTGCAATCCAGCCCGAAGATGGAGGCATGGCCCCCGGTAGGATTCAGCAGTCCCATCAGGGTGCGGATCGTGGTGGATTTTCCCGCGCCATTCGGCCCGATAAAGCCGAAAATCTCACCCGCATTGACAGAGAATGTAACACCGTCAATACCCCGCCGTTTTCCATAGCTCTTTGTCAGCTTATCCAGAACAATGACAGGCTCACTCATTTTAGGTATTCCTCCTGATAGAAATTGTTTTTCAGCATATCCAGAATTTTTCTGAATTGTTCCATCATTTCCCCATAGTCCATTTCCTTATTTTGACTGTAATGAACAACCATTCCTTCCCCCATCAGTATCAGCATTCGCAAGACCAACTCCGGATCGGCGGCGCATTTGAATTTTGCTCTATCTTGCTCTTTGAGTATCATAAGCTCAGTATCCTGTGTGGCTGTTTCAAATTGCGGAGTAAGGAAAGCCTGGACTTCCGGGGATTTGTCCATCCGAGCGGCGGCAATAAATTGGGAAATATAGGGATTTTGCTTTAAGTTGTCTACTTTCATCACACTGGCTGCCCAAACCCGCTCAAAGAAATCTGTATTGCTATCCAACAGTTTGTGGTCGTATGCCTGGGTCATGTTGTCTTTGCAATAGTGAAACAGATATTCATACAGAGCCTGCTTAGTCCCAAAATACTGGAATAAAGACGCCTTGGAAATACCTGCCTCAATCGCTATGTCCCTAATTGATGCTTTCTCATATCCGAATTTGGCGAAGCAGGACAGTGCCGCGTTTCTGATTTTTACCTGTTTGTGTTCTGGAAGTGCTAAAAATTTTTCCATATGCCGCTCCTTTCTCCAGCCAACTGGTTTTGCCTCACTCCGTCGTTTCTTCAAGCTGGTTCTCAATCAGAGAAACCGCAATCTCGAAAGCCCTTATCCGCCTTTTGGTCAAGGTTATTTGAGACTGATACCGCCGGGAATTTTCTTTTGCCTCCAAGGTTTTTAATGCCTCCCGCAGTTTGTGTAGGGTAGAGTCAATCTGTCGTTTCGCTTCTGTCAAATCGTCTTTTGTATAGCCCATATGTTTCTCTCCTTTAATGACCGAATCGGTTATTCGCGAATAGTGTATCATAAATAACCGATTCGGTCAACAGTGGTTTCCTAATTCTATCTGTAAACGGCAATCAGGGCGAGTGTCTTGACATTCGCCTTTACGGCCACAGCCTCACGCATTTCCTGTTGCGCTATCCGGTATTGAGCGTAAAGTTTTTTCTTCCGCTCCGCCAGCTCCCGGCGCTCCTTTTTGAGAACGTCCATTTTCGGGAGCTTGGTCCCATCCAGTGTCTCATTGATCGCAGCCTTGGCCGCCCGGTAGGAGGCCAGCGCCTCCTCATGCTCCGCCAGATATTTCTTGTTATACAGGGCCGCCTTGTACCCATCGAACACGGGCCGGGTCTTGGCGTAGTTCACCACCGCGCCTATTCGCTCGGTTTGTCAAGGGCATAGTGTGGAAATTCCGAAAAAATTATGATGCGTCCAGTTCCCGGCGGATAAGGCGGTTGATTTTATCGCTCATGGTTTCCCTGCTGGTGGTGCTGAAATGGAACGACACCTCGAAGATGGTATTGCCAATCCTCCGCACCATAGAGGGCGGCGGCGCGTCCGGGGCGGGTGGAGCGTTGCCGCCCTCCGGCGCGGTAGGCAGCGGATGTGACAACGGACTGTCCTGCGCTCCGCTTGACCTGGGTAACATGGAAATGGAACAGGGCCAATTATCCGCCCTCCTGCTGGTCGGTCATGCGCTCCACCAGGGCGACAACTTCCGGCAGGGAAAAGATTTGCTCCACCAGCAGACGAAAGGCCGTCTGGCTCATGCCGCGCACCTCCGGGGCCACGCTCTCTACATCAGCCCCACGGACAATATCTTGTCCTCGGTCAGCGTTCGGGCGATTACCTGGACGCCTTTCCCATCAATGACCATCTGGAAGATGCGCCGGACAACGGCGGCGGCTTCCTCGTCCACGATAAGGTGCTGTTTGTCCTGCGGGTCGCGGCGGTAGCCATAGGGGACGCTCCCCGAACAGCGCAGCCCCTTCTCCATGCGTGACTTGAAAATGGCCTGTATCTTCCGGCTGGAGTCGCGGGCGTAAAATTCGTTCATGATGTTCAAAAATGGGGTGAAGTCATTATCGCCCTGCTTGTCGCTGTCGATACCATTGTTGACGGCGATGAAAGTCAGATGATGAAGGAAACCGAGGATGTAGTGTATATGTCCCTGGACTTCCTACCGCTAGTTTTAAGCATTTGTGATATTAACAGAAGAAAGGACAAATATGGAACATCAAATGGATAAAAAAACGATGCCTAGACAGGTAATGCAGGTTATTTCCATAGCGGAATCCCTATTCCATAATCAAATATTAGGGATATATTTATATGGGTCTGCAACAGTGGGAGGTTTACACCCGGACAGCGATATAGATATATTGATTATTATCACACAAGATATGAGCGACCACATAAGGGACAATTTGACAAAGCAATTATTAACTGTTTCCAGTTCAGTAGGGTGCATAGAAAAAAGACCTTTGGAAGTCACGATTATCAGTCAAAATGATATTGTTCCGTGGAATTTTCCGCCAAGATGTGAATATATGTACGGAGAATGGCTGCGGGAAGAAATGGAAGCTGGAAAAAGCCCTCAACCATGCTATGACCCGGATATAGCTATTTTATTATGGCAGGCAAGAAAAACCAGTGTGACATTGAAAGGTATGGAAAGCATTAAATTACTTCCCTTTATTTCGTTCCAAGAAATAAAAAGAGCAATTCAATCCTCTCTGCCTGGTTTGATTTCCAGTTTTGATGGTGACGAAAGAAATGTATTATTGACATTATCCCGTATGTGGTATACATTGGAAACGGAAGAAATAGCTTCAAAAGATATTGCCGCTGAATGGGTCTTGCCCCAATTGCCGGAGACGCTTTCCACACCGCTTAAAATTGCGAAAGAAGCCTATTTGGGAAACCTGTCTGATAAATGGGAAAATGCGGATAAGAATACACTTGCGCTTATAGAATTTATAAAGTGTCGGATTGAGGGCAGTATAAATTAAATTTGCAAAGTCAGCAGTGATAGTTAATAGCAGGATGAAAACCAATGGCATTTCTAGTCAAAAAGGAGGATAACAATATATGCTAAGTCCGAAAGAAGTAGTAAATAAATGGGTAGACGCTTTTAATGCCAGCGATGTAGACATGATTGTTAGTCTGTATGATAATAATGCAACAAACTATCAAGTTGCAAATGAACCTGTTGTAGGAGTTGTGGCTATTAGAGAAATGTTTGCAAATGAATTTTCAACTGCAAAAATGGTTAGGTTTCTTTACAAAGGCATAATCATAAATCACAACAAAAACCGAGCCAACCTACACTAAAACGTCGCTTTTTTCGAGGAAAAGGCGGCGTTTTTTCATGGCCCGGTTTTGGAAAGGAGTGGTGCTGACTTTATACTAAAACGAAAGGGGGAATTTTTTTAGCTGGCCGGGCCGGGAGGTCTGGCCTTTTTTCATCTCACGAAAAAGGAGGTTAGCCAATGGCAGATGAAAAAGTAAACGTGAGCCCAGAGGAAAAGAAAGCCCCGGAAGCTCCGGCCCCGTCCGGGCCGGGCGATCCGCCTGCGCCGAAGCACACCGAGGGGCCCGCTGTCCCTGGTGGAGATCAGACGGCCCCCGCTCATGTGGAGCCCGCCATGCCGGAAAAAACGGAGGGGCCCATCAAGCCAGAGCAGTCTGTTAGGGGGCAAAAAGCCTTGATTTATGCGGCTTTTCGGGCGCGGTAGCGAGGGGGCCGGTATATTTACCCTCGGAGGGCTGAAAACGGCTTCTAAAGCGTAACAGGGGCCTTTCTGGGCCTTATTCCTGGCCCCCATCGTGCAGCGCGTCCAGGAGCCAATCGCTCAACTCCTGGGAAGGGGACACCCGCACCGTTACATGCCCATTTTCAAAGCGTACCGCTGGCGGCGGGCAATCCCACCACTTACGGACGGTTTTCGGATCAAGGCCAGTTTCCCGGTGACAGTCAGCCTTGCGCCCCTCCGGGTGCTGCTGCCGCCATTCATAAACCCGCGCCTGGGCCGTCCCGCTGTCTTTAGGCCGCCCATTTCCTTCCCTCCAATCCTTTTTCCCTTGCTGTTTCGCTTTAATATCCCGAATGGCTCTTGCAATTTCAAGATGATCTGCTTGTTTTTGAAAATTACGCTTATTGACAGGCATAGTCAGGCCGGAGAGCTTCGCTATATCGTCCCTGGGGAATGTCACATAGTCCTCGTTGAACATCTCCAGGGCGCACACCACATCATCTTTTGTAAAGCGGTTTATATCCTCCACACTCATATCATCGTAGGGCCGGAGCAGTGCGAAAGCGTCCCGACGCAGCTCGTCCTCGTCTATCCCGCATTTTTTCGCATAAATCGCCAGCGTCATAATGCCATAGAAACGATGTCCCACCCGGATTTCATCGGCGATCCGGTGCAGCCACCAGTCGTAAAGGTCACGCTTGACTGTCCAGCGGCCCCGCCGCTCCTTCTTGACAATCCGCCGCTCATACCAATCCGGATACTTCTCCTTCGCCTCGGCCAGCGACAGGCGGCTCTTTCTCATAAGCCCCTCAAGCCGCTGCTGCTCCCCGT
>OEQY01000331.1_pt1 | contig 11565 bp, 9 predicted proteins | sample 1539871 | NCBI WGS metagenome assembly OEQY01 (sample SAMEA3891877, study PRJEB23780) | metagenome | biome: terrestrial biome; feature: animal house; material: Caecal content | place: Italy | collected 2015-05-05 | reverse complement strand
CTTTTCCTCCTGCCGGGACAGCTGTGTGCCCCGCTGCTCCAGTTCCTGCCGGCGGATTTGGCCCTGTCCGTATTGCAGGGTTTCCGAAAGCCCCCGCAGGCTGTCCAGCACAAAGCCGGAAAGTTCCCCGGATTTGGTACGGAACCGAATCCCATCGTCCCCGCTGAACTTGGAGGTGGCAAGGGGAATGACGATTCCAACCACGAGATACGCCGCCAGCGCGATGAGACCCAGCAGCCAGTGAAAGGAGCCGATAAACAGACACATGATAATCGTAAACAAGAACGCTATGGCCGCCGGGGAGATGGTATGGGCGTAGAACACTTCCAGCAGCTCAATGTCGGAGGTGATGACCGAAATCAAGTCGCCCTTGTCCCGGCCCTCCAGCTTGGCAGGGCAGAGCCGCCGCAGCGCATGGAACACCTTATCACGCAGAAGCGCTAATAATTTAAAGGCGATAAAGTGGTTGCAGGCCTGTTCCGCATACCGCAGGAACCCCCGCACGACGGCAAATACCACCACACAGACGAACAGGGCGGTGAGGGTAAAAGGCGTGTCAAAGTGCAGTGCTTCCAGCACTGCGTAGCCGCCGAAGATGGTGATAAAGGCGGCGCAGAGATGGCCCACGAGCCCCATAAGGACAGCCAAGAACATAAACCCGGTCAAGGGTTTCACCAGCCCAATCAATCGTGCCATCACCTGGAAGCCGCTTCGTTTTTTCATGCCGGTATTCATGCGCGTTCACCGTCCTTTCCGTAGTTTTCCAGCGTCTGCTGGGCGTTCCACAAGCGCTCGTACAAGCCATCGCTTTTCAAGAGTTCCGCATGGCTGCCGTGTTCGGCGATGTTTCCGCCATCCAGCACATAGATGTTGTCCGCTCGCACCACATTCGCCAGCCGATGAGAAATGAGGATCACCGTCTTGCCCCTTGCCAGCCGGTGGATTTCTGCCATGATGTCGTTTTCGCTCTCCACATCGATGTTGGAGGTAGCCTCGTCAAAGATATAGACCGGGCTGTCGTGTAAGAGCGCCCGTGCCAGCGCCAGCCGCTGACATTGCCCGCCAGACAGGTTCGACGCCTTTTCGAGCAGGTGAGTATCCAGCCCCTGCTCCGCTTTCAGGAATCCGGCAAGGTTCACCCGTTCCAGCACCGCCCACAGCTCGTCATCGGACGCGGAAGGCTTACCCATGAGCAGGTTATCCCGCACCGTACCCTTGAACAGATAGCTCTGATGGCTGACATAGGTAATATTCCGCAGCAGAGAGCTTTCGTTCACTTCCCGCAGTTCCACGCCGCCGATGGTGACCGAGCCGGTATATCCCTTGTTCCGTCCCATCAAGATGGCGGCAATGGTGGATTTTCCGCAGCCGCTTTCCCCCACCAGAGCGGTAAAGCTGCCCTGGGGGAACTGCAAATCCACGCCGTGCAGAATCTCCCGGTCCGGCTCATAGGAAAACCGCAGGCCGGAGCAGGCGATGCCATGCTGTGACGGGAAGCTCTCGGAAACCTCCTGTTTGTGTTCCGGAAGATCCAGCAGGCGGAAGATTTTGTCGCTGGCGGCCATGCCGTTCATGGCGATGTGGAAAAAGCTGCCCAACTGCCGCATGGGTAGGAAGAAATCCGCTGCCAGCAGGATGATCAGCAGGCAGCCGGCTAACGATACGTGGTTACCCATATACTGCGTCACCGCCATGATGACCCCCAGCGCCGCCCCGCCGTATGCAATCAAATCCATGATGGTAATGGAGTTGAGCTGCATGGTCAGCACCTTCATGGTGATTTTGCGGAACTTCTCGGCCTCCGCGTTCATCTCTTTGTTTTTGAACTCGTCCGCCTGATAGATTTTGAGGGTCGTCAGCCCCTGCAAATTTTCAAGGAAGGTATCCCCCAGCGCCGTGTACTGCCCCCAGTATTTGGAGAGCAGCTTTTTTGCCCAGGTCTGCACTGCGGCAATGGCTATGGGAATCAACGGCACGCAAATGAGCAGCACAATAGCCGCCGGTACATTTACAAAGCAGAGCACTGCGAACAGGGTCAGCGGAGCCAGCATGGCGTAGAAAAACTGGGGCAGGTAGGCGCCGAAGTAGGTTTCCAGCTGATCCACGCCTTCCACCGCCACCTGCACCACTTCGCTGGTTTTTACCTGTTCGTTGTAGGAGGCGCCCAGCCGCAGCAGCTTTTCATAGATTTTCTCCCGCAGGGTTTTCTTGACCGCTTTGGAGGAAAGGTAGCTCATTCTGGAAGCCCCGGTGGTGCACAGGAACCGGATAAGGAGCGCCAGTAAGACCACAACTGCCGTCATCCACAGGGCGAAGGAACCGGTGCTGCCGTAATAAAGCCCGGCAAACAGGTTTGTGATGCTGAACATCATGGCGATGTTCGCCGCCAGGGAACACCACTGCAATATGACGTTCCCGGCGATGTATTTTTTGCTCTCAGCTACCGTGCCAATGAGCCGTTTGTTGATCATCATGGTTTCGTCCGCCCTTTAAAAAATTTTTTGCAGCCTTTTTGATGACCGCGCATAGCGCAAGGATGGCCGCTGAAAACAGGACGGCCAATAGGCCGTATCCCAGAGACTGCATCGCATCATTCATCCCCGTCCGCCTTCTTTCTTTTTGTCAGCCCCTTGATTGCCTCGTAGCTTTCCGGGCTGACGGCGTGCTCCATGAGGCAGGCGTCCGCCGCGGCTGTTTTCCCGTCCACCCCCAGGTTTTCCAGTAGGGACTGGAACGTCTGGTGCCGCTCGTAGGTAGCTCTTGCGATTTCTAATCCTGTTTCCGTCAGCCGGACAGCACTGCTGTCATCCTGAGTGATGTATCCTTCCTGTTTCAGCGCTTTCAGGGAAATGGAAACGGTTGGTCGGGAGACGCCCAGCCGTTCGGCAATCGCAGCGCCGTGAACCTCCCCGGTTTTGGAGAGGATATAGATGGTTTTCAGATAATCTTCTGTGGTACGTCTGAGTTTCACGCAAGCATCTCCTTTCCTGATATTTACACCGGAATGACAAACGGCTTGCCGTCTACGGTCCGGATATCCAGATTCACATCATAAACTTCCCTGACCAGTTCGCTTGTGAGGATTTCCTCCGGCAGGCCGTGGGCGATCATCCTGCCATCCTTCATGGCGACGATCTCATCGCTGTAATACAGCGACTGGTTAATGTCGTGGAGCACCATGACAATGGTGATGCCGAACTCCCGGTTTAACTGCCGGATGAGTTTTAGAATTTGCAGCTGGTACCGGATATCCAGATAGGTGGTTGGTTCGTCCAGGAACAGCACCTTCGTATCCTGCGCCAGCGCCATAGCGATCCATACCCGCTGTTTCTGTCCGCCGGAAAGCTCGGATACCGGTTTATCCCTATGCTTGTATGTATGGGTGATCTCCATGGCACGGCGGATTTTTTCCTCGTCCTCTTTGGGATCAGGTGAAAGCCCCATCGTGTGGTAGGGCGTTCTTCCGTAGCCCACCAGCTTTTCCACGCTCAAATCCACCGGTGCCGTGTTGTACTGGTGGACGATGGAGACCTCCCTGGCGAAATTTTTTAATTTCATGCCGGCAATATTTTCTTCCCGCAGGAAAATTTCTCCCTCGTCCGGACGGAGGTTTTTGGTCATTAAATTGAACAGTGTACTCTTGCCGCAGCCGTTGGCTCCGATGAGAGTGGTGATTTTTCCCTCGTGCAGTTCCAGGTCGAGATTCTTCAGCACCTGCTGTTTGCCGTAGGCAAAGGAAAGGCTTTTGACGGTAAACACATTATTGTCCATAGCTTTGCTTCGACCTCCTCAACAGCAGGATAAAGAACGGGCCGCCTACCACCGACATGATGATGGCTGCGCTGATCTCATAAGGCGCCGCAATGGTGCGCCCCAGGGTGTCCGCCAGCAGCAGGGTGAATGCTCCCAGCAGGATGGAGTAGGGCACCAGCACTTTATGATTGCTTCCCACCAACAGCCGAGCAATATGGGGGACGATAAGCCCCAAAAAGCTGATGGGGCCAATGATGGCGGTGGAAATACTGGCCAGCAGCACCGCAATCACCGAAATGATGATCCGGCTGCGGGTGACGTTCACGCCAAGGCTCCGCGCCGTTTTGTCCTCCAGCGCCAGCAGATTGCACTGCCCCAGCACAAAGATGGAGGCAATCAGGCCGATGACCACATAGAGTAACAGCGTCTGGAAATCGTCCCATGTTTTCATGGTGATGTTGGCGTTGACAATACTGGCGACGCCGGAGTAGTTGCTCCCTGTGCCACTGTTAAACGCACTCATGAGCCCCGTAAACATGGCGTTGACCGCCACGCCTACGAGGATAATGCGCAGGGGCGAAAGGCCGCCCTTCCACGAAAGGGAGTATACCAGCAGGAAGGCGATCATCCCACCCAGGAAGGCAAACAAAGGCGTAAAAAAGTAGAGGGTCGGGAAAAAGGCGGTAATGAGCACCGCCGTTAGGCTTGCACCGGAGCTGACGCCGATGATGCCGGGGTCGGCCAGCGGGTTTTTCATCACAGCTTGCAGCAGCACGCCGGACACGGCGGTCGCCGCGCCGCCGAAGATGGCGATGAGAATGCGGGGAAACCGCAGGTCGTAAATGGTCGCCACGTTTTCGTTGTATTCAATAAAGAGTCCTTTGAACAGCTCCAGAGGCGTTACCTTCAGGCTGCCGGTGTTGACGGCAACCAGGAAAAGCGCCAGCAGCCCTAGAGCAGTAATCACAAAGGAGAGGATTTTCTTTCGGTTGCTTACCATAAGCAAAATCTCCTTTTGGAAAAACGGCCGGGATTCCCCCGACAGGAAAAGCCCGGCCGCCTTGTGTTTTGTTTCGGGATTATTCCTCGCCGTAAAGCATGGGCTGCAGTGCTTTCAGCGCTTCTTCATAGCTGAAATTGGCGCTCATATTGAACAGATCGGAATCCAGGTCGTACACCCGGCCCTCCTGTACTGCTTTGAAGTGTTGCCAGATGTCGTTGGTGGCAAATTCCTCCGCAAACATTTTCCTGGCCTCATCCGGCAGGCCGTGGGCTGCACGGAGGATCACATCCGGCTCCTTGGTCTTCATATCCTCGGTGTTGGCAAACAGGAATTCCTGTCCGTCCCCATCACCGTAGACGTTCGTACCACCTGCCAGCTTCACCAGGCTGCCTACATAACTGTTGTCGGTTGCAATAATGTAGGAACCGGGCAGGCCCATGAGCACCAGTACCTTGGGGGATTCCTTACCGGCGTTTTTTTCTGCAAATTCCGTCATAAAGGAATCGAATTCCTCCAGCATGACAGCCGCTTCTTCCTCACGGCCGAATTTCTCGCCTAAGCCTTCAATAGAGGCGTACATGCCTTCTACGCTTTTGAGGTTTAAAAACAGGGAGCTGACCCCGATGGAAGCGTATTTGGGCTGCAGGTCGTTTTGCAGAGTTGCCGGCGACAGGATGTAGTCCGGGTCAAGGGATTTGATGATTTCCAAGTCCGGGTTCATCGCCATGCCCACGGTGGTAACGCCGTCGTACCGTTCCGGCAGCTCGCTGGTAGACTGGCAGATGCCCACCAGGTCAAGATTCAGCCGGTTACAGATCTGCGCTACCGCCGGGGAGGTGGCTACCAGGCGGACTTCACCGCTTTCGTTGGCGTTTGTACTGCCGGTTTCCTCCGGGTGCTGGTTGACGCAGCCGGTGACGGATAGCGCCATCACACCGGCTAAAACAAGGGATAGGATTTTTTTGAGTTTCATTGCCCGCACCTTCCCTTACTTTTTCTGAAAGGGGTTCTTACCCCTTCTGAAGAAGCAGAAGTACCACACACAGCCTCCCGCAATGGCAACAATCACAATGCCACCGATGACCCACCAGATCACCGGATTGCCGGTGCTGCTGTCCTGCTCCACTTCGGTGGAGGTATCGCTCACCTTGTTGCCGGAAGCGTCGAACTCTTCGAGACCCATTACCGCGTCTTCGTCTTCATCAGAAGATGCGCTGCCGGTATCGCTGGAAGAAGTCTCCGGTGTGGAGGAAGACATTTGGCTGTCCGACGTACTGGAAGCGGGCGTTTGGACAGCAGATGCACTGGTGTCAGACTGCTCCGGCTCGGGTTCCTGTGCAGGCTGTTCCACCTTTACGCTGGTGACGAAATCACCGGAGCCGGACTGGAGGTTCCCAACCGTTATGTAGAAGATCACGTCCCGTCCCATGGGGATCACATACATATTGCAGCGGATGATGGCGTTTTCGCTGGGTACCTGCATCCGGAAGTCGGTGGTATTGTTGGTGAAATCCTCCTGCATGACTGTAGCGGAAACCGATGAAAAATTCCCGTTCCGGCTGCCGTCCACCTGAAACTGCGGATTCCGGATATTATCCATAAGGTTGAGCCGCACGGTAACAAAGGTATTACCCTGCGGATCCACTTCAACCAAGGCAGCCTTGTTCAAGGCGCTTTCGGTCATGGACTGGCCCAGGACGTAGGAACCCTCGCCGCCGGAATCCTCGATTTTTCCGGTGGTCGGATGCTTGTAGTGGGAGGTTGCGGTTGCGGTTGCGGTATAGATGCCGTTAGATGCTGCTAATGCCGGTATAGAAGTAATGCCCGCCACAAGGGCGAGCATCACCACCATACTGCACAGCGCCCGCTTGAGCTTTGATGCAGTATTTGTCATATTGTTTCTCCTTTGTTTAGGCTTCGTTGGACTTGCGCTTTCTGGTCACCAGAGTAACACCCATCATGCCCGCAGCGGCCAAGGCCAGCAGAGCAAACACCGCCACGTTGGAGTCGTCGCCGGTCTGGGGGATGTTGGCCGTGTTTTCCGCATCGGTGATGGTGCTGCCTTTTTCCACCAGCACATAGGTCCCGGCGGTCTTGGTGATAACCGTGTAATAGCCGTTCTCCACTGTGCCTCTTACCAGCACCTTGCCGCCGTCATCCATACGGTAGACCGCCAAATTAGCGGAATCATAGCCTGCCGCAATCGGGAAACTGATGCTCACCGTACCGTTGGGAGTTACTTCATTGCCGTCCGCATCCAAAAATTTCACATCATAGAGCTTGAATTTTTTGCCCACGTCGCTGAGAGAAGAAGCCGCGTTGTCGTAGTCAGCGCCTTTGGTGATTTCGGAAACCACGATCTGCACGCCTTCGTCAAACACGCCCTTGTCCGCATGCACCTTTACGCCTGTGGCGGAATCGGTGAAGTCCACTGCCGGGGACTGCTCCACCGGCTCTTCCGGCTCAAATGCCGGGTCATCTTCGGTGGTTTGCTTCAAGGTGGACCAATCCAGCTTCAGGAGCACATCCTGATCGCCGGTACCTGCGGAAATATCCTCCATGACCGGCACGAATACGTGCAGCGGTACATAGCCGTCTTTATCTGCCAGGGCGTCCGCTACCAGCGGGAACTTGATCTGGTCGGGGTACAGCTTGCCCGCGTAGGAGCCGCCCGCCTGGTTGAACTCATCGTACACATCGCTGCCGTCGGCGTTCTTCTGGGTGGAAAGGACAGCAGCGGGAATCAAGGTGCCTTCTACAGTGCCGTACTGGCCGTAGGTATAGCCATTGTCATAATAGGACAGTTCCGCCAGATAGCCGAATTTGTTGAGATAGGCCAGGCCGTGGAAATCCATTGTCAGATAATATTTACCGTCTTCTACTGTCAGTTTAATGGTATGGTTGATGGCATCGTTGCTCATGGACTTTTCCTGACGGTTAGTCTTGATCATCTCACCGTAAACCGAGTATACGCCGTCTTCCAGCGTATAACGGTCGAGCTCCGGTTCTTCGCTGTCGGTGGTAAGAGAATCCAAGGCTGTCTGAAGCTGTTGTTTGCATACAGCCAGCGTTTCACTCGAAACATCCGCGTCGGCAATAGCTTCTTTTGCTGCTGTGATCGCCTGCTGCAGCGCTTGGAAGGAGGCTTCGGTATAGTCCCCCTTTTCTATCTGCTCTGCCTGCTGTACAAGAGCGGCAAGCTCGGATGTATCTGCGCGCAGGACAAGTGCTTCCATGGCGTTAGTAAGCGCTTCAGCCGCGGAATTGACCGCGTTCTGCCCCGCATCTTCATCACTCTGTACAGCTTTGGCGTCTTGCAGAACCGCGGCAAAAGCCGACCAGCTGGAAGGCGTATAGGCAGTTTCCTTTTTCGCTTCAGCCTCAGCAATCAGCGCATTGAGATTGGTTTTATCGCCGATAAGCTCCAGCTTGCTTTGCGCTTCGTCAATTCTTTTCACGAACGCGGCGCGCTCTTCGGCATTCCATTCTTTCTGTGTCAGCTTCGGCTGGCCGTTTGTGCCCATTTCCAGGTCGGTAGACGGCCAGATGTTGTTAAGTTCCGAGGTGACCGCTTCCATGTCTTTTTGGAACGCCTGATAGGATTCGGGCGTGTAGGCCGTCTGTTCGATTTGGGACGCGGTGTACAGACGGTATTCCAAATTCTGTTCGGGCTGTTCAATTTTATCTAAACTCGTCCAATCCACATGCAGCCGAGCATATTGGTCACCGGAAGTCGGCATGATGGAAAACATAACGGGGACAAATACATGTACATAAGCCGCATTGTTTCGATTGTATTCCGCTGCGGAGATCGGAGCCTGCGTATTTTCAAATTTAACCCAGACAGGCGTGGCGTCAACCGCTATCAAATGCGGATACGGTACGTTTTCAATGTCGACCGGCCGCTCGTTTTCGTGTCCATACCCTGCGGGACGCGTTACATTCCCATTATAGACAGATTCGGATTCAGGGTCATTGAACATATCATAAACCGGTTCGCCCTTTTGGGTCATGTGATATGTCAATGCTTGGGTCGTGGTGAAAGAGGCGGCACCGTCCTGACCATATGTGTCAAAAACGCCGCCAAACGCGGTCAGATACTTGGCGTCCACGCTTTCCAATTCCATCATGAACCCTTGCATACCTATGAATCCGAGCGGCATGAACTCTAAAATGGCCGTGGCGGTATTATCCTTCACTACCACAATTGCCCTGTAATCCGTATCTTCGGGATGGTTGGTTTCAAAGCTGCTACTGCCACGCAGCGCAGCATTTCCCATGGACACTTGTTGGACATTGGCGGCGTTTATCAGGTCAATATCTGCATAATATACGCCATCCTCGGCGGGAACATCAATTTTCTCAATCGGCGTTTCAGGCGTAAGCGTAGCCGCAAACGCATTGGCAACGCCCATGCTCATGACCATCATCACGGCCAGCAGGACTGCCAGACTCCGCTTGAGCCACGATTGTTTTGTTGTTGTCATTTTTACAAAACCTCCATTCGTTGTTTTCTCCCTGAAAGGGAGTATGTCGGTTAGCGATTTCTAACCGTCTGATAAAAAATTTTGCCGTTTCTACGGCGAATCCTTAATACGACTCATTGCTCCTCCTTCTATTTGTTTCTGGTCAGGGGAGCGAGCTGCCTGCTCACACATCCTGGTATATCGAATTTTAGACTTCCTTCGTTAGTTAGCATAGGCTAACTAAGCCTCTGAAAAATTGCCCCTTTCGGGGTTTTCCGAAGTGCCGCATTACCAGCGATTTCCACGCCTTTTCCGTTCATAGTATCCCTAAAGCAGTTTCAGTATAATCAGTTGACTTTTCCTTGTCAATCGATTTTCTGTACCAAACCCGGTTCAAATGGCCTTTTTTCGGCCCGAAAAAGCCTTGAAAGCCGCATGGCAAAAGAAAAACCGCACTTGTACCAAACCTGGTTCAAAAAATTTTTATTTTGCCCTTGACAGCCCCGTTTCAGTGGATGAACATGGTGAAAATCGCCGTGCTTTCCGGCATATGCATATCTCCCACGCTGCACTGCATTTTCAGGCATACGCTGCCGTGCAGCAGGGTATCCCGGCCTTTCCCCATGGCGATGAAGTTCAGCGCCGTCACCGGAAAATATACATACCGCCCGTCGATCCCGCCGTCCCGGAACTCGCCGTCGTACAGGTACTGCATCTTGTTGACCCGGCCCTCCATTTTCTTGCCGCTGGACATGGATTCGGCGGACACTGTTTTCACCGCCAGATACACCAGCCCCTCGTGATCCTTCACGATCAGCTCGCAGGGGTTTTCAAACCCTTTATTTGCCATGGAGAGGTTGTTGTGGTTCTTGATCTGCTCCCGGTAAATGATGAACGGGAAGTAATAGCTGCCGTCCTTGAGGTGATTGCAGATTTCGCCGCCGTGGAAGTCACGGTGCCCGGCAAAAATCTCCTTGAGACGCATCCGTCCCTCCTGCTCGGCAAGGCGCGCCATAAACTCGTCGGAAAAGCCCGCCGACAGTGCCCGCAGGGCGTTCTCTTTTACCTGCGCGGGCGGGATGTCCTGGTACTGCATATATTGCTCCAGGATTTTCCGCTGGTGCAGCAGCTCCTGCGCGGTTCTTTTCCCCGCAGCGGTCAGCACCGACTTTCTGCCCTCCACGCGCTCCATCAGCGCCAGATCGTCCAGGCTGTCAAGAATATGCGTCAGGGTGGATTTCGGTTTGTTCAAATATCGGGCGGCGTCGGTCACCGTCCGCTTTTTCGGTTCCGCTTCCAAAAAATATAATAGCAGCTGGATTTGAATACCGTTCAGATTTTCAGACATAAAAAAATCCCCTCTTCCTGTTATTCAATGTATACGAAAACAAACCTGCGCGCTTTGAAGCAGCGAACCGGCGTCTTTTTTCTATATACAGTTTCAGGCTTTAGGGAGTTTTGGTTAGTTATTGCTAACTGCTAATAATATATCATGCCCCTCCCGGTTTGTCAAGAGGTTTAAATTCGATTCTGTCTGCTATTTCGAAATTGACTTTTTTAAGATGAGCTGCTATAATACATATACCCCTAATGGTATGGAGGATGGAATATGAAACAATGCATGGATTCCCCAAATCTGCACCGCAGGCTTGCAAAAATTATCGGACAGATCCAGGCGATCGACCGGATGATCGACGAAGATATCCCCTGCGAGGATATCCTTTCTCAGATCAACGCGGCAAAATCAGCGCTCAATAAAGCCGGGCAGGTTGTGCTGGAAGGGCATATCAAACACTGCGTCCGCGACGGCATCGAACACGGGGATGCAGACGCAACGATTGAAAAATTCACCAAAGCGGTAGAACGCTTTGCCAATATGCAGTAACGTCTGTTTTTGTAGAAGGCAGTCCTCGCGGCTGTCTTTTTCTTTTCCGCCTTGACAGCAGATACCTATATGGGTATAATATAGGTATACCCCCATAGGTATAGAAAAGAGGTTCCCTATGAAGAAAATACTCGAAAAAGCAGAAGCTTTCCTGGAGCTGGGCGGGTTCAAAAAGGATATTGCTTTCCTTGTCTTTAGTGGCCTTTCCCTAATTATCAGCCTGTTTGATCTGCTCCCGCTGCCCTTCGACGCGGCGTGGGTCGCCATTATCCTTTGCGGCGTACCAATCATTATGGAGGCTATAATCGGGCTGATTACCGCTTTTGACATCAAGGCCGACGTGCTGGTATCTCTGGCGCTTATTGCCTCTGTCTGCATCGGCGAGGATTTTGCCGCAGGCGAAGTGGCTTTCATCATGCAGCTGGGCGCGCTGCTGGAGGATCTGACGGTTGCAAAGG